>Ga0163179_10000423_pt1 | contig 30734 bp, 43 predicted proteins | sample AtlANTMetagenome_FD_109643 | JGI IMG/M metagenome (GOLD analysis project Ga0163179, IMG submission 109643) | Marine eukaryotic phytoplankton communities from the Atlantic Ocean - Atlantic ANT 2 Metagenome | ecosystem: Environmental > Aquatic > Marine > Oceanic | place: North Atlantic Ocean... | reverse complement strand
CCTTTTAAGATGTCCACCGCTTGGGTGCTGCTCATGTCTATTGGTTGAGTTTCGATTTCCCTCATAACGAAAACAGTTTAACACACGCTCAGATAATTGCAACCCCTTTTTTAAAAAAACTTTTTTAATTTTTTTTGCATTTTAGGCTTGACCTTACCCCCTCGGGGGGAGGCCGCCGCAGGGTAAAGTCAAGAACTTTTTTCACTTTTCTTCAAAAAAAACACCCCGCTTTCGCGGGGTGTTTAGTGTTATGAGGTAGACGTCGCACACACGGGCCTACAAATTTTTGAGTTGTTGCCGCGCCACCAGCAAATCGAAAGAAGTCTTATCTTTAACCCGTACGGCACTTACAGACGATATATGCGTAAAATGTCTTACCATCCCTGTCCTCTGCAAACTAACTGCTACCATATGAATAGCCCACCAAGATGGACAGTTTGCGAGGCGATGGAGGCGTATTTAACCCGCCAACTCAAAATCATTCAAAGAACATGGTCGCTTTTTTTGTGGAGTGCTACTCCTAACTATGCGCTAACATAGGCGCGACCAAAATTGTCGGGGATTGTTTTACATCTGCCCCGCCAGATGTATGGTGTCTACTACCTAGCTAACTAACTCGATACTCCCGATTTGCGAGTGGTTAAACCTGCGGATGCCGCAGCTCTCACCATTCTGAAACTTGTAGCCGACGATATGGTCGGAGTTGCGTTCCGTGATCGCGACAGTGTATTCGTTTGTGCGTCCGTCTTGTCGCGTGTAGATTAGTTGGAAGCGTGGTGCGCTCTTTATTGTTTGTAGTACTTCGTCGTTTGTCATCATAACTTTTTTTGTGTTGTGGCTCTTTCGAACCGGTGAAATTAGTCTAGTTGTTTTTCGTGTCAAGGTCAACAGTTTTTTTATCTTTTTTTTCGTTCCATTCGAAAGGTATCTCATCATTTAATAGTGGCTCTGGTTTACCGTAACTAAAGTTGTTGCAATATGGGCCAAGATAATGGTTTGTGTTTGAGTCTAAACCGTGGAATCTAGTCATGGGTGATCCTCAAATCATCATCAGCAATCCAATCTTCGTAAAAAGAAACTTCAACTACACGATGAATATCGCCAGCCAAAACTTTGTTTCCATTAAGATCTTTCTCTAATACAACGCTATTATGATATTGTTCAATCATTTCTTGCTCGGTTGTGCCAAGCGGATAAGTGGTGTTTAACACTCGGTGGACACGGGCCAAGCAGTGGTTGCCGGTGTAGGTTGGGTTCTTCTCCACTTTGAATGTGGCGTTTAGGAATGTTTTCTTATCTCTCATAACGGGGATCAGTATATCAGAATTTTTTTAAAAGTCAACAGTTTATTTCAACTTTTTTAGCGGGCATCGTGCATTTCTTCGACTACCGCCTCCCGCCATGCATCGCAAGTGTGCTCTGCTGTCCAACCTTCCACGAAGCACTCGCGAACCACTTCCATCTCCATCTCAGGATTGATGTCACCGAAACCGAGTTCCCAGTAGTTACAGGCGGCTGCAACTTCGTTTAAAAACTCTTTCCACTTACTTGATAATGTCATCTCTTTCATAACGTGAAAACAGGATAGCAGAACGCCAGAAAAACACAAGCTTTATTTTCACTTATTTTCACTTTTTTTGGGGGGGTGGTAACCCCTACCCTATTACCAGAATATTAAACAACATAATATATATAAAAGCGGGTGGGGGAGGGTATTTTCAATATCGAAATCAAAATCAAACTAAATTAAATTTTACTAGATTAAAAAAATCGGCGGCCCTATACAAAATCAAACCAAATCATTAATAATGTCATCAATATTATATTTTTGGCGCCATTCAGGATAATCGCACTCAAATTTACTACAATCACTAACATACCAAACATGATCGCCTTTACGATTATTATCTGACATAGTATAATTATTATATTGAATCGCGGCTATCTGGTTTATTTTATCTATTGCCTCTAATATAGAAATACTATTTCTTCTTCCTCCTCCGGCATTATATGTTTTTCCTTTTTTAGGAGATTGGTGAAAATGCCAAAACATATCAACCAAATCATAAGAATGTATAATGTCGCGAGTTTGTTTACCTTTATAGCCCCAAATCGTATAAGGCTTGTTATTAACAGCACAATGTACAAGATAAGATAAAAAGCCGTGAAGTTCTACTCCTGCATGTTTAGCCCCAGTAATACAACCGCATCGAAAGATTCCTATATTCATATCATAATATCTACCATATTCTTGACATAACAAATCTGCAGAAGCTTTAGAGGCTCCAAATGGACTATGAAGTGATTGATCTATAGACATATTCTCATCAATACTAGCAAAACAATCTAAAATCATAGGTTCAAAGTTGAATTGATGAATTTCTTTATTAACAAAAAATCCTTCATATCTAGTACCTAATTCTCTTATTTCTAAATTTTTATATGTTGAATCAGGTAGATTAGTGAAATATGATATATTCGGCCTGTCTCCGTATACTTTGCTGGTAGAAGTAAAAATAAAAGTCGCATCTTTATTATAAAGCCTTGTAAGCTCTAATAAATTCATTGTTCCTACAGTATTTATTTTAAAATCATCAAAAGGGTGCTTTCCAGACCAATCATGTGAAGGTTGCCCAGCAGCGTGAATAATTATATCAAATTTATTTTTTTTAAAAATATTTTCTAGGTCTATATAGTTTTTTACGTTGACATGATGATGAAAATAAGAAGAACCTAAATCTTCTTGAAGTTTTTCTAAATTTTTACCGCTTGAGCCTTCTGGGCCAAAGAACTCACCTCTAGAGATATCATCTACGCCAAAAACTAAAAACCCCTTATCATGAAGGTACCTAACAGCTTCATTCCCAACTAAACCTGCCGAACCTGTAATTAGCGCTTTCACAAACATAATATTTCAATAGAAAATAAAATCTAACATTTATTATAATATATGGAAAACAAAGAAAAAGAAATCGTAGATCTTGTTAAACAAGTCATTCAGCTCAAAACAGAATTAAAATCCACAGCCGCGGGTTATCGTGAAGAAATTAAAGAGCTAGAAAAGCAAATTTCAGATTTAATTGACGAAGCCGCAGATAAGAGCGAAAAAGAATAATAATACTTGACAAGCGGTTGTTTTTCTCGGTAAGCTGTTTTGCATGAAGGCTTTCTCAACTGCTAAATTCATAATGGCCGCAATAATCATTGCGGGTTACTCTCAAAGCGCCCCAGCGCAAAATCTCGACAAAGATTTACTAGCTTATTATCCCTTTAACGGTGATGCTAGTGATCAAACAGATAGTAATAACCATGGTACGATAAATGGAGCAACTTTAACTTTAGATCGTCATCAAAGGCCGAATAACGCTTATAGCTTTGATGGAAATGACAGTATTGTAGTTAACATTAGAAAATGGAGTTGGGATAGTAGAAGTTCTCAATCAATTTCAGTTTGGGTTTCGTTTGATTCATTTGGAAGTGAATATAATTCTATAATGAACACTCAAGGTGATTGTGGAGATTTTGGGCATCAATTAACTTACAACAAACTTACGCGCACTGTAAATATACATACAGGTTCAGCTTGTGAAGCGTCTGTTTTTGTAGAATCTCCCAAACCAGTGTTTAATGCATGGTATCATTATGTTTTTACATATAGTGATGGATATACTTCTTTGTTTATCGACGGAAAATTAATTGGAACTACAAATAAGCATAATATCAATAAACCAGCGTCTAAAGAATTGTTTTTCTCAGGATTAGGAGGAAGCGCTTTTCATGGTAAACTTGATGACATTCGTATTTATAATCGTGTACTCACTAAAGACGAGGTTAAATCGCTGTACGACATCGAAACCACAAGCCCTATAGAAGCTGCTGCCGTCCCCTCTACGAAGCTTTATGTTACGAATAGGGTTGTACCACCCGGCTTCTCAATGATGACCGTGCCGTTTAATTTTAAAGATAATAGCATTGGAGCTATTTTTGGCAATACTAAAGACATAGTTGTTTATGATTACAATTATAATGATGGTTGGATCATTAATAGTTATGATAGAGATTTTGAGGAGTGGGACATTCCGAATCATATAATTCCAGCAGATTCTGCTATTTGGGTGCTAAATAATTCGCCTAAAAACATTTCTTTACAATTCAAAGGAAAACCTTCTTTAAAGTGGAAGGGGCTAGTATCAATTGAATAATGAACAGTTTAAAATCAAAATTAGTAGATGACGACCCAACCTTGGTATTAGATTTTTTATCTTTACCAATTCAAATCCAAACATACCTAGAACTAGGAGTACAATACGGAAGGACATTAGGAAGAGTAGCTACAAGAGTTAGTAAAGCTGTAGGTGTTGATATAACCTATGAAAAATTAAATACTGAATATGGGGGTTTTGTTTTTGATGATAAAGGTAACGTAATCAAAGCCAAACATTTTGTATATGACCAACAAGGAAAAGTAACGCTTGGCGGAGTATCCCCATGTAATAATGTTACTTTGCATGAATTAAGTACTGATGACTTCTTTAAGCAAAATAAAGAAACATTTGACTTAATATTCATTGATGCTTCTCATGAATATGAACAAGTAAAAAAAGATTTACATAATAGTTTAAATATTTTAAATGAAGATGGTTTTATAGCATTGCATGACGTTGATCCGTTAGAGCGACGTTTGACGGATGATGAAAACTGCAGTGATACATTTAAAATAACAAAATATATTTATGACAATCTAAAAGATTATCAATACACCGTTTACCATTATGATAAGGCAGGGGTAGGTGTTTTGCAAAAAAAATTAAATCAGCAGCGACTTATTGATTAAGTGTGATGATATTGGCCGGAGTTTGGCCAAAATATAATAAGTTACAAAAAAAGCTGAACTCGAATGATAAAGAGAGTTCAACTGGCTCTAGAAGTGTATAATTACAGTTGTAGGTACAATTCAGGGCAAAATGGCAAAAAAACATAAAGAATTTGTTATATCTCTAATAATTATAATATTCTTCATTGCTATAGCGGTAAAATCATGCGAAAGTCGAGGAAGTATTGCTAGTAAAGATTTAATACTTCACAAAATAGGATCAGGAGTTAGATGAAAATATATTGTATCTCATGGAAAGATGAAAGGTGGAGTGCCAACAAAGAAGACTTAAAGGCAATAAACGAAATGATTAATAAAAACACTAAAACAAAGAAAAGCTTTATTAACCCTGAGGCTATCTTTTTATATTTTATGTATTGCTTAGGTTTTATTTATCATGGAGTTATATCTTTTGTAAAATGGCTTGCAAAAAAGTTAAAACGTAATGCTGTTTTTATCTTAATTATTTTTACTCTTTTTATTTGCGGATGTGAGTCTCACGGGTGGAGGTCTGTCGATAGTTGTTGTGGTCATCATCCCCATGTAGACAATCATGTAGATCATCACCACTATCACCATTACACTCCAAGGCAAATACATTATCATGAACATGTAACTAAACAACGGTCTCAACCCTCTAGGCCATTACCCCCCCGTAGGCCAATATCTCCTCCTTCACGGCCAATTAGCAAAGGCTTACCTAAGCGACCATCCAGAGAACCCAAAAGAAAAGAATAATGGCTAAGATTGTTAAAAAACTAACTTTAAAGGAACACGTAATAAGTTTGTACTTTATAAATAAACACCTCCTACAAGAACAATGGAAAGAATATTTAATTATAGCAGTGGCACCATTTATAGGTTTTTTAATGCTTTACTTTACGTATGCATTGTAATATCCTCTTCTGGCTGTTCGGGAACATGGGCTTGGCAAGAAAGCTACCCCAAACACAAAACAATGTCTTTAAAATGCCCAAGATGGAATTATAACGAAGCATATGATGAATTGCACCATATCTACACAACTAGACAGCACGAACCAATAAAAGTTAAAAAATAGTGTAATATTATATAATTATGTCAGAACCTAAAGTAAATGATGAAACAAGCTTAGGTATTAACTTAAAATGGTTAGTCCAGATTATAGCGTTGGCATCTATGGCTGTGTGGGGTTATTTTGGTATTACCTCGAAAATATCTCAGTTAGAAATAGATGTCTTAAGAATGAAAGATGCTGTAGAGATGAATTCAGAGTTCAGAGTTAAATGGCCTCTAGGTCAACTTGGAGCACTGCCTGATGATGCAGAACAAAATATGAGATTAAGATTCATAGAAAAAGACATGGAAGCGATGCAAGCCCATGTCGATACATTAAGAATCAGATCCGTTCAACAGGAAGAGGTAGGGCCAACAAAACACAAGGATTAGCATGGCGGAGATCGAAGCTAAGTATAAAGACAATGTGGTAGGCAAGTATTTTGTAGATGATCAATGTATAGATTGTGACGCTTGCAGAGAACAAGCTCCTAACAATTTTAAAAGAAACGAAGAAGAAGGGTACTCTTACGTTTATAAGCAGCCGACGACTGATTTAGAGCTTAAAGAATGCGCCGAAGCTCTGGATGGATGTCCTGTTGAAGCTATTGGAGATTTTGGCGTATTATAAATAACATAAACCTGTAAAAATGAAAAATTATATTATAGCATTCGTAGTAATGGTGATTCTAAATCTCGTAGCACTTTTTGGTCTAGGCTTTTGCCTCGGCATTCTTATGGCAATAACTGGCAATGCTGATTCAGCAGATACTATTGATCAGTTAGCATGGTTTAATGTTTTTGTTTTATTTAGCTGGGCTTTCATGGGCTTTTTTGCTTTTAAATTTTCAGTAAATAAATTTATTATAAAAAATGAAAAAAATAATAATATCATTTATACTAGCTAGTTCTGTTTATGCAGAACAAAGAGATTACAGTGGTATAACAAATAGAAATGCTTTTGGGTTGGTATATGACACACCAATAAAAGTATTTGCACCTCCATTATTAGAGAAACCTCAAGTCGAATTAAAACTTACTGGTATTGCCACTCGTAGAGGGGTAACGACAGTTTATATGGTATCAAAAGATATTGATAAAAAGTATTTAACTATTTCTACAAAACAAAGAACTGATAGCGGAGTGAGTTTATTAAGCGTAGAGAATGGCTTAGTAAAAGTTGATAATAATGGAATTATAGAAACTCTTTCGTTTGCTACCCATAAGCTGCCCACAATAGCAACATTGCCAGCATTAAAGATAACACCTACTATTGTTAAAAAGAAAGGCGACAAAAGTAAATTGATTAAGACTACGTCAACGACTCCTAAACCAAACGTTGTCACTGTCCCCTCTAGGCGGCCAAAAATAGACCCAAGGATTATACAAAAAGGATTGGAGTATATAGATAGAATAGAAGATAAAGAAAAAAGAGAATATATTCTTCAGCGGCTCGAAAGGCTTCAAAACGGGCAAGAAAAAATAGACCGTAAAATAGAAACTAACGAAAAACGCAGACAATACGACGAAAGAAGCCGAGATCAAAAAAAATAATAATGCAGTTTCCAAGCAAAGGATACAAAGAATTAACCGAAGATTGCCCTGAAATACCGGGTGATACATGTCCTTTTATTGATAAAGCGCAGCAAGAACTTGAAGCTTTACGAGATCAAAACGAGGCTTTACGAGATGTAGGAAAGTATTGGAGAGCAACGGCGCTAAACTTGCTTCAAGAATGCTGCGACTTAAATAAGTATATAAAAAAGTTAGAAGATGAATGAAAAAAGGATTTACAGTATTGGAGCTCTTGTTAGCCATTACTGTCATGATACTACTTATTTCAATATGCCTACAAGCTTACGCAGATGCAAAACGTCAAGCTAGGATCGCTGCGTGTAAAGTATATAGAAAACAAATAGAAACTTTTTACGAAATGCCAGAATATAGCCTACCAACCATATCGGACTCCGATATTAAATTTTTAGTAAAAACATACGATCAATGTTACAAATGTCATAGCTCAGCAAGAATACCTTACTATTACGCAGAATAATGAAGTTTAATGTTTATATCAAACAATATAGATTAAAGCACTTTCAAAACTTTGATAAATTTGTTAAAATATTAGGAGTTGAGAAAAGCATGTGGCGTAAAATAGAAAGAGGAATAAATCCACCTCCTCGTAGAACGCTTTTAAAAAGGTTTGCTAACTTGACGCATATGCTTGGCTACGAAGAAGCTCAAATGTATCAACTAGCAAAAAGATGGACTCCGTCCGAAGACACAAACACAGGTAATCACATTTTACTTTCTGAATATTCTAAAGCAGAGTGGAGAGAAACCCTTATAAAAGAAAACACACCTGATTATGAGCATAAACACTGGAGATAAACTAAAGATATGGTTTGCGGACATGTGGCTGGATTTTCAATTTGAAAATAATTATTTTTATCATTTATTAAGTACAGAATACGAAGTTGAATTAAACGAAGAAGAACCTGATATACTCTTTGTGTCTGCTGATCCTATGATTTGGCAAGAAAGAAAAAAATACGCACATTTAACTTCAGCTAAAAGAGTTTTTTATACTATGGAAAGTTGCGCCCCCAACCTAACTGAAGCGACTTATCCTCCTAGAGTAAAAATAGAAACAATTCGACGTACTTTTGATAAATATACTATGGATAAAAAGATCATTGAATATCAAAGTGCTGGTGCGGGTTATCGAGATTATTATTATGATAAATGTGACTTTTATTTAGGGTATTCACCAAACGGCTCTATCAACCAACAGTTCCCTTTTTGGGCTTATGGTATGGATTGGCTGAACAAAGGATCTTATGGAGCGCCAGACTTTTTGTGGAAAGTCAGTGATCTTGAAACAAACGAGTATAAAACAACTTCAAAAACTAAATTTTGTTCTATGTTCTTTAATTTTGGGTTAAAGAATAGATATGAGATTTATGACAAGTTAAACTTATATAAAACAACAGATGGCTATGGAGAACCTTTTTGTAATTCTTTTTATCCTTGGGAAAAGGGTAAACTAGGACATAGTAAAGATTATAAATTTCAAGTATGTTTTGAAAATGATGTTATTGATCATTATCACACTGAAAAAATACCTTTAGCAAAATATGCAGGCAATATCCCTATTTATTGGGGCGCCTCGACTGTATCACAGTATTTTAATCCTGATTGTTATTTGAATTTAATCGATTTTGATTCTATTGATGCTTTAGTAGAAAGGATAAAAGAGATAGATCAAAATGATTCTTTGTATCAACAATATGCATCTGCACCACTATTTACAGAAGCGCAAAATCCAAGCAGTCTATATAGCCCCGAAACAATTTTAAACTTTTTTAAAAATAAAGTTTTAGCATGAGTTTTGATCCTTTCGGTAAATCCATCGAATATCGCAAATGGGCATGTGACTGCGGACATACCACAGAAAAGCCTCTAAGGTGGGTTTACGGCTCAAAGACGCGCTATGCTTGCGACAGATGTCATCGTGAATTAAAGCAACAAAAAAGCCACTCTAAACCAGAGTGGCCTTTGATGAGCGAATGTATCGATCGTAAAGATGAAAAATAAGCTATATATCCCCGTCAGCTTTTCTGTAAGAGTCTTTTACTTTTCCTCCTCGTTTCATCTTTAAAAACATATTAACTCTCGCCATAGCCCATCCTCCGCGGCTCATGCCCGGTCTATGAGATGAAGAGAAAGCTCCTGCTCCTCTTCTGTAAACTTTTTTCAATTGTCCGAGAGTAACCTTTTTAGAGTATTTAGCGTTATGTTTTTTTATTTTTTCTTTAAGAGAGTTAATTATACTTTCTGAAAAAGTTATCGTTCCACCCTTTTTTCCCGCACTACCGGGCTTATTCTTACTAGAGCCCTTTCTTCTCTCGCTAGGTTTGGCTGGTGTTTGTGCTCCAGATTTACGTCCGGGCCTAGCAGCAGTAATAATTTCCTCCAAGCTCATTACCTCATTATATTCCTCCATTGTCATTTCATATAGAGAAGCTTGAGCTTTTTTTATTTGTTCTGGCGTTGGAGATCCTTTATCTCCCTTTTTTCTCATTTTTTCTCCAGAACCACTTTTAATTCTTTCTCTTTTTTTATGAATATTCTTCCACAAGCTTGCTTGGGATTCTAATTTCTCCATCAAGGCTTTATGAGTAGGACCGGGCATAAATACAGCTTCGTCATCTTCACCATGACTATGTATATCTTCAAAACCCATCTCCTTAGCCTTTTTCATTGCTTCCCCCGGGTTATCAAATATATATTCACTAGGGGTAGCTTTAGCTTGGGCTTCGTTACATCCACAGCCAGAACCACAGCCACAATCGTCTTCCTCGTCAGGGTCATTAACTTCCTCTTCGACAAAAGCCAAAGAAGGATTGACCTGTAGCAACTCATCATGATCAAACAATGCCTCTCCATCCCACTCATATTCTACGTTCCAATCTAATTCTGAGCCTTCAACTTTTTTACCTGCACGCCATTGTCTACATGACCAATAACGAGCTTTAGTTTTAGGGCCGGGATTATCGCAGTTATGGCGAGCACGAAAGTTGCGGCGACGATCAGGATCATCTCTTTTGATCTCCATGTTTGGATCGCCAAAATTCACTTTAACAATATTACCCTTTTCGTTCTTCACGTACACGGAGAACTTCTTTGGGCCTTTAGGGGTCCTAAAAGGCTTGTTTAAGGTCTTATTTTCGTTGGCCGCTAGAATTGTTGTTGAAAGATCGATTTGCATTTCAGCTAAATTATACACAAATTATGATATTTTGCTTAAAACAAAATTCAAGTTATCCCATGAAATGCGATCTACCTTGAAGTATGGTGAGCGAGTCTTTCTTTCTGAAAGACGTAATCCGTTTATATTGTATTCAGGATAAATAATTTCTTCAATAAAATCATGCATACCAATTCTTTTTAACCAATTGTAATATAAGTCTACAGTATCTCTTTCTGTTTCTAATAAAAAAGCTGGCGAGTTGCCAAAAGCATCTAGATATAAACATAACCCTCGCAAAGCTAAACTTTCACTTGGAGGCTCTATAATTCCATCGCAAAAAATTAAAGTATTTGAAATCACTAAATATATTACACAAAAAAAACCCCCGGCAAAGCCGAGGGTTGCTAAATCTCTAAATTAACTTATTAGAATTTATAATTCAAACCAAGCCAAACAGAAACCTGCTCGTCTGCTTTTAAACCTTCAATATCAACATCATTATCGAGATAAGTAACATTAATATTCGGTTCCCAAGCAACCCCAAAAAGCTCAAGGTCTGTGGACAGTCCTACGGAAAGTTGAGTATAATCATAATCATCTCCAATTCCCCATCCCACAGAAGGGGTAATTGTCCAATCCTTGCTCAGCAAGTTGTATTCGAGATCCTTTTTAAGACCCCAAGTAATGCCAGTAAAACCATAATCAACATCTTTCCATAAAGACACTGAAGGGGTAACACAGTCTGTAATATTAAGGGGATCTGAGGTGAGCTCAACAGTGCCTTTTACTGCTACGCTACTGTCAATAGCTGAAGCTGCAATTTGGTGACTACTAATTCCACCTGATGTCTTCAAGCCTAATCCAGCGACTTCCCAACCTTTTCCTAAACCAATATGAAAGTGAGATTGAGTGTCTTCTTCAGAAGCCAAAAGGTGGTAAGCGCCAGCATTGATTATCCAATCGCCAACTGGAAACTTGCCATTAATTCCTGCTAGGAATCCATCTCCACCGTACGACAGGCCGCGGATGTTAATTTCATCCGCGTATCCTGCAGTAGCAGTAAATGACGGTTCTGCAGATACTTCTTGCGCAGTGGTAAAAGCGCAAGAACCAACGAATAACATACTTAGAAATAATTTCTTCATGATGTGAAAACTATTGTACTACAAAGAGTAACAATAGTCAAGTAAATTACACTGAAAAGATGTAAAAGTATTGCAGATTTTTTATTTGGTAATAAAATAGTTTCCTAATACTAAAGCCTCTAAGTCAGATCGAAGGAATGTTTTTAAAGCATCTACCGGGGAATCAACTAAAGGTTCGTCGTCAAGATTGAAGCTTGTGTTTAGAAAAACCGGAACACCACTGATTTTTTTAAATTTAATTAAAGCTTCGTGTATTATTTTATTCTGCTTGTTGTTTACACATTGAGGTCTACAACTTCCGTCGACATGAACTACTGCGGGAATTTTATGCGCCCAAGCTTTCTTCACAGGCGTAGCTATTAACATAAAAGGAGAATGATGTTTTGCATCAACAATATCATGATAGTATTCTTCTGCTATTACAGGGGCCAATGGCCTCCAAAATTCTCTCCGTTTAATTTTATTTACTTTATGTAAATTTTCCTTGTAAGCAGGGTTTGCTATAATACTTCTATTACATAAAGCTCTAGGGCCAATTTCTGCGCGACCTTGAAATACTCCAATTACAATATTATTATGTAATAATTCTGCGATTTTTGACGAGGGATCTTCTACGTACTCATAAGAAATTTCTTTTTCATCTAAAGTTTTTTTGATCTCATCATTTGTAAATTCTGATCCCCAGTAAGCAGATTGAAAATTGTTTCTCGGATAGCTTCCTGTATATTTTTCGTGAGCAGCTAAAGCTGCGCCGTACGCAGTTCCACTATCATGTGAAGCTGGGGCAACGTATATATTATCTACAAAATCTTGTTGCATTAAACGTCCATTCATAGAGCAGTTTAAAAAGGTTCCGCCAGCTAAAGCAAAATTTTTGCATTTAGTCTTTTCATATAAGACTCTACAATTATTAACAATAAACCTTTCCAAATAATTTTGTGCAGTAGCGGCAATTGAAGTTGCTGTCTTTCCTAGTGGATTATTAATTATTTCTTCGCGCTTATTTTTATCATAGTTTGTAAAAAACTCTCTGTACCAATTAGTCTCAGGCTGTATAATACCACTTGACAATTTTAAAAATTTTTCTGGTAGAATGTTTTTATCTATTTCTCCGTAACAAGCTAAGCCCATTACTTTACCTTCAGCAGAATGAGGCTTAAACCCTAAAAAATTAGTAACATTTGTATACCAGCCCCCTAATGTGCCACAAGGATTATAAGAACCAAGATGATTTATTTTTTGCCCATCAAAGAAACCAAATACCCCTACATCTTCACCTCCATCACCATCAACGCTCATGTAATTGCATTGTTCAAATTCAGATGGTATAATTGCGCTTAAAGCATGACAAACATTGTGGCGCACCCATTCTATTTTGTTTATATCATAATCTAATAAATTATGTACTGCTTCTTTTACGCGAGCTTCATGTCTTAAGTATTCGCTCATTCTACTAGGAATAATGATGATTTTAGCATTCACATCTCCAAGAATTGTATCATTGTTTTCATTCATTTCCTTGGAGTTATAGGCTTTAACTACATCTTCAGTTTTGGAATGTCCTACTGCTATAGTGTCGATATCATCTATATCTAATCCGGCTCTTTCGAGGCATAATCGTATAGAATGAATAGGAAAAGATCCGGCACTTTTACCGCTTATTTGCCAGCTGCCATCATGCATATTACCTGCGCAGTCTCCCGGCGGTCTGTTTGCATCTTTTAAGTTGGCGTGCTTGATCCTGATCAGCCTTTCTTCTTCTGACCAGCCAATCAACTGTCCATCTACAAGCAAGCAAGCGGCTTGATTAAAAGAGTATGAGTTTGTTATTCCTAATATATTCATTTTATTAATGAAAAATAAACTTCGTTGCTTATAATAAGATAAACAGTGCAAACTGTAAAGTAAAAAATGGCACAACTAAACGCTAATACCCCCTACATAGAATGTTTCATTAGAAACAAATATATTTTTGGTAACGATGACCCGGGATTGACCGAAGGGTATATTTTTGGAGTCAAGTCTATGATAAATAGACCAATGCATTTTCACTTTCAATCGTGCTTTGGGGCTATTTTTTGGCAGATGCCTATATCAGCTTTTTGCCATAAAGAGGATTTCGACATATTGTCAGAAGATGAACAAAAAAGGCTGTCCCTCTTGCAAACTTGGGATTGCCAAGATAATGATATTGCAGTTACAACATTTGGGTTTTTACAAAACAAAAGAGTCGATGTGTTTTGTCGTGATAAAGTATGGCGCTCTGGCCAGTATGTTTTTACAATTGATGACTATGAAGGAGATCTCAACGAACTTAATATTGGATACGCTAACGATCAAGATTCAAAGTGTTATCACTTTTTACAACTGGACGATGGAAATTACGCCATACCTCCTAATAATTTACTGCGCTGGCATAATCCAGATTTTATTGTTCCTTATGATGTGGATAACCCACCAAAAGTAAAAATTTTTAAAGACGCAATGACTTCAGAAGATATAGATAGATCATATGGCAATAGTCCTTATTTTTTCTACAACCATTATCCAGAAGAGGACAAAAGACAAACTGAAGAGCGCACCCTAAATAATCTTCCAGAATATCCATCGGCATAATGAAAAAAAGATATGAGTTAATGGCATTGACAAACCAATTAGTGTCTCAGTTATTGTATTGTTCATCTAGATTGCCAAATGACAACTTTAATGAAGTCAGCCAAGATATTTTAAAATTAATTTGTTCTTACCGTAAAAAAACAAAAGAGTTACAAAAACAAAATCGCCCTGAATAATCAGGGCGACTTAAAAGTTAATCATTTGGAAACATTTCATCGTCATCTAGCAGGCCATATTCGCCACCTTTCCAGATAGACTCAATTGCCGCTGCTCCCCCTGCATACGCATTAAAACAAGTAAGAAGGGCATTAGCTTCTCCAGCGATATTATTTCTAATTGGTTCATGCCCCGGAATCATTACTAAAGTTTTGCCGTCTTCTGCGACTCCTGTCCATGGGCCGCTGCAATTAGTAAGAGCCCATGTTTTAATCACAACTTTTTCTCCTTCTGCGTTTTTAACTTCGATTTCATTTTGCTGATATGTTGCTACAGCCATCCAACTCCAGTCTTCACTAACCCATTGTGCAGTGATACCGTGATCGTGTTTTAATAATACATGTTGATTGAATTTCATATTTTATTTTCTAATTGTGACATTAATGACACATTTGGTTTGTAATTTTTATTTGTGGTGAATTATTTCAAATACTGCATTGATTGGTGGAACAAAGGAGGAGCAATCAATTATCTTTTATTAGCTTCTGTATTTTTTATTGTATATATTTTACATAGTAAAAAGTTTACTAAAAATTTTGTTAATACAATTATAGGAATCCTACCTTGTGCTGGATTATTAGGCACCGTGGTAGGGATGATAGAATGTTTTCAGACCATGTCTTACTCTGGAGCAGACGTAGAAAGCATTTCGGCTTCAATTTCAAAAGCCTTGGTTACGACTGAGGTTGGCTTAGCAATAGCAATTTTTGCTTCAATGGGTTTACTTTGGAAAAGTAAAGAAGATGGTCTACTCCTTATCGACGAGACCAATTCCACTTCCGTTGAGTTGGAATCCGCAAGCGTTGGTGAAAGTCTCGACTCCGGAGAATAGTTCATTTATAGTTACGTCTGAGCCTTTGACGTTTGTTTGTATTTCTTCTACAAATTGGCCAGTATATTCTATGTCTTCATTTCTATTGAATGAGTATTGATAGTTCATGGTTTTATATTAAATCTTTCTGTTAATTTTTCCAAAGCTTTATCTTTAACTTTTTCTGCTGCGCCATCAACAACAGATTCTATAGCTTTTTCTGTAATTTTTTCTTTAATCTCCTGTTTATCTGCAAATAAAAAGGCGAGAGAGATAGAGATTCCAATAATTATTACACCTAAAACAATTTTTTTCTTAAGACATTTTTTACTTATTTTTTCTTGGGCTTGTTGCTGCTTTCTGAGTATTTTTCTTTTTTTCATTTTAAGTCTAGATTTAGATTTACTCATTTTTTGTTTTGGCTAAAATCTGGGTCATTGCCTTTAGGCAAGTACGGATCTCCGCCATTAACTGGTAAAGTTTTTTCTATTGTTAACTCTTTTAATTGTTCATTAGGAACGACCATTTTGCTTTTGCGATCTGTCATGTAAAACGTAGTAGTGGTTAAGCCTACCCTTACTATCCTTGCTTGACGCCCACTAATGTAAATTATATCGTCGTTGTTAAAATGAGATCCATAAAATATAAGAATTCCTTTGGCAAAATTCATCATAACATCTTTAATTAAAATAACTGCAACACCTGCAGCAAAAAGCCACCCATACTCGGAAAATAAAGTTTTGGCTATATTCTCTGCCGCATCTTTGTCAAGGCTTGTTAAGTCGTTAAGCATATTAGTATTAACTAAATTTGTTAAATTATTTAAAAGTTCAGTTTCCATTTATTTTTCCTTTTCAGTCATATCCATTAATTTAGGCATTGTTCCAATACGAGGAATTTGAATTTTTTCTTCTGGTACGGGTGTAAAACTTGTTGTTTTGGCCATACCTTGTGGATTTTTATTTTCTTGGTCTTTATAATAGTCCATTTCTATTGATAGAAACGCAGGAATTGAAACGCGTATTTTTTCTACTCTACCGTCACTCTCAACTGACTTGCAGCCTGATAAAACAAAAAAACAAAATAATATGATTATTCTTTTGAACACTTTTCCAAAAATAATTTACACTTACAGACAATATTTGACGTAAAATATTTTCATGTGACTAAAAAGGCTCTAAGGTGTATATTATATTAAGTATGAAATACTTATCTAAAATATTATTGGTTGCGATTATCGCAATGTCATTAACAACAGTTCAGGCGCGCCCCAACAAACATAAAGATAAGCCGGATAAGCCTCGTCCAGAAAAGAAGGTCGATAAAGAAAAAGTTAAAGAGCGTTTAAAAGCTGCTGCTGAAAAAAGAAAAAAACAGCATGTAGGCAAAAAACCTAAACGTTTTGGAAGATGGGATGGAAAGCGTATACAGAGCGAAGAATTAAATCAACTTCGTGAAAAAATGCGCGAACTGACTAAAGAGCTTCATGGACTGCGCAAGAAACATGCCGAAGAAATGAAAAAGCGTATGACTGAGATTAAAAAGGAATTCGCAAACAAACGCGACAAAGTAATCGAGGGAAATAAACCCGGCGAATAACACCAATTACATAAAAAAGAAGCCCCGCTTTTGCGGGGCTTTTCTTTATTCATCTTCTGGATTAACAGGAGGTATTCCGTCGTGAGGAAATGGAAAATCTGACCATGAAATAGGCGTATGCAATCTACCATAAATCTGATCTTCTAGTTGATGCAGCCACTTTTGCCCAGAAACATATTCATTAGCTAGCCCACTAATATTTTCAGAAACATAATCAGGAGTATAATTTACAGCATATCCAGAAGTGCCAGTTACGCCAGACACTGGATAATCAGGAATAGGATCAGTCCAATTGGTAAATCCAGTTGTGCCATCGATATATGCGCCTTCAATGGCAGCTATTCCATTGTCATCAACGCCGCTAAATTGACAGCTTAATCCCACAACCAAAGATTGCACTCCGGTTTTAAGAGAATTGTTGTACATCGGATCTAACCGACTAAAAGCATAAGTATATGTTCCTGATAAATGAGCCATTTTTTATATTGTGTTTAAAGTTTGTTTTTTCTAGGGATTTTTTAATTTAGCATCTGTAGATTGGTGTTTTGCCAATTGAATTTCTATGCCCCTTAATCTTGCACTTAAATCTCTGATGGCAAATGCATTATCGGAAGTATCTTTTTGTAGTATTGTAATTTCTGTTATCTTTTTATCCATTTGAATTAAATGATCTTCTAATTTTTCAAATTCTACTTTACTTGGAAATAATGTTTGCAAATAAGCTAATATAGCTAAGCCAATAATTGGCGCCACTTTTAGAAATGTGTCTAAGTCTCCAAATCCGATTTTGTTTTTATTTTCCCCTGCCATCTGTATATACTATATACACTTTTTTCAAAAAATAATATAATTTTTTTTAAATTCAGTTATGGTTTTATTACGAAATTACAATTAGACAACACATAGTTTGGCCCTGAATATTGCTTCAAATGTATTAAAGATTGCAAATATGCCTCATATCTTTCGCACATTTTCTCTATTGTAAAATTTTTACTTGCATGGCTTCTGCATCTTTGAGGTTTTATTTGACGAGATATGTTAACAGCATGCGCAAATTCATTTAATGATCGACATCTAAAGCCCGTTTCTCCATGCAAGTTAAATTCAGACGGGCCTCCCCAGTCCGTTGATATTACTGGAGTTCCAGATATAAAAGATTCTATCATGGTCCATCCACAAGGTTCACTATATAAACTTGGCATAATCAAACATCGAGCATTTGCTAAAAGCAACTTTCTTTCATTAGTGCTTACAGTATGAATGTATTCAGCTTGAGGGTTATCTTTTACCAAATTGTTTTCCATATTTTGAGGGCCAACAAATTTTATTGGTATTTTTAATACTTTTGAAACATTCTGGGCAATGCCTATCCCTTTTGCATTGGTCATCCTGCCCAAGAAAAGCAAATAATTTTCTTTTTGTTCTTTATAAATGAAGTCGTCAAAATAAAAACCCGGAGGTATTACTGCATCTCCAAAAGAGGGAAAGTTGCTATTATAAAGTTTATTTTGCATTTTATGTAATTGAGCGTAAGTTTCAAAAACTTTAAATTCTGCAAATCCAGAATCATAACCAATGCTTGCTTCAACTACAATAAAATCTTTAAGTTGATCACAACATTCTCTATGGCCGAAGCCCCAAAAGGCTAAAACAAAATCATTTTCACTTTGTTTATTTTTTTTAATTAAATTTGTTGCATTTTTATTGAATTCATCATGAACTTGATTGTTAACATTTTGATTATGAAACTCTTTCCAAGTTTTATTTCCGTATACTTTATCGTATGTTTTTCTAGAAATTACATCAAAGTGCTTTGTGCAGTGCGCTTCGGAATCTGGATGACCATAATGAAAGACAGTATGACCTCGAGCGGTCATCTCTTTGCAAAATTTGTAAACTTTCTGTGTGAAGGCACATAGAGTTATTTCTTTTTTAGTGGGGTAGATTGGAATAGATAAAACATGAAAAATCATATTTACTTAAATTGTAAGAGGTTTTTTATCGAAGTCAAGTGTAATATATTTTAATGAGTAGACGGAAGAAGTCTTCGGCGTCGGAAAAGATAATACCACTTGCTGAAAACAAGTACAAGCTTTATCTTAATAAATTTGACTTAACTAAAAAGCAACATGAATTTTTAAAAACTGCTTTTGATAGAAACACAAAGATTGTTTTTGTTTCAGGTCCAGCAGGAGCCTCAAAAACTTTCATATCTATTTATGCAGCTTTACAATTATTCAATATGAATGCGAATCAAGATATTGTTTATGTAAGAACAATAGCGGAAAGCGCAGAGAGAAACTTAGGAAGTTTGCCCGGGGATGTCAACGAAAAGTTTCACCCCTTTATGATGCCATTGCAAGATAAGTTAGAAGAGTTACTTGATGTAAATCAAATCAAAATGTTATTTGAAGAAAATATTATACAATGTGCCCCTATTAATTATTTAAGAGGGGCAAGTTGGGCTAATAAGTTGGTTATAGCTGATGAATGTCAAAATTTCACAATGAAAGAGCTTGTCACTTTAATCACTAGAATTGGAGATAACTCTAAATATTTTATTTGTGGAGATCCTATGCAATCTGACATAAATGGGAAAACAGGTTTTTCTCCGTTATGTAAAGTTTTTGACGATGAAGAGTCAAAAAATAAAGGAATACATACCTTTAAGTTTACTGAAGATGACATTGTTCGCAGTGAAATTTTAAAATTTATTGTGAATAAACTAGAAAATAATTTAAAAAAATAAATTATAGATACAAATGGCTAGTATATATTGTCCAGAGTGTGGAGCGAAAAATAGTTACTCTTTGAGTAAACCAAACTTTTGTCAGGGGTGTGGAACTAAATTTGGGTCTTTGGATGCACCCAGAAGCGGCCCAAAATTAAAATCTTCAAGGGCAAACACCTCTGTTGAAGACGAAAATGATGATTACATTCCTGATATTTCAAAATTAGAATATGATATTGAAATGTCTGCTAACAAGCTTACATTTGAGAATCTTGTTAATAATCCTGTTCATCCAGATGACGTCAAATACCCAAAACATAAAAAGGGTGGACATAAGAAAATGTTCAAAAACAGAAATGATTTAGAAAATCAATCTAAGATTGATTGCGCAAGTTCTCGAAACAAACCAACAGATACCGGTGGCACCCAGTAAAAAGAAACAAACCTATGAAGATAAATATGAGGTCATTGACAACGAAATACGAAAGCGTTTCTATAAGTGGCATCTTCACGCTATAGCTTGGTTTGATTTCGAAGACGTTTCACAAATTATTCGAACTCATATTTACAAAAAATGGGAGCAATGGGACCAAGCTAGGCCTATTGAGCCTTGGGTAAATAAAATTATTTCCAATCAGATGAAAAATATTCTGAGGAATAATTATTCTAATTTTGCTAGACCATGCATTAGTTGTCAACACAACCAATCTAAAGAAAACATTAATCCCGGTCAAACGTCTAACTTATGCGCTTTTACCCCAAGTGGTACGCAATCTAATGAATGCGGTGATTATGCCAAATGGGAAAAAACTCGTAAACAAGCGTATGATATTAAAATTCCTGTTTCTTTAGAGCATCATACTTACGATAAGGTAACTTTACCTGAAGACCATTATAATATGCATTCTGCAATTAGTCAATTGCATCTTTCAATGAGGCAATATCTAAGCGATCGTCATTATATAATTTATAAAATGCTTTTCATAGACAATATAGATGAAGAGGTTGTAGCAGATGTGCTAGGTTACAAGAGCAATGAAAAAGGCAGAAAAGCAGGATACAAACAAATCAAAAATCTTAAAAATTTTTATAAAAAAATAGCACGCAAAATTTGTGGGGAAAAGGATATATTTTTCGAATGAAAGAATATGTTTTAACAAAAGAGCAAAAAGACAAAAGCTTAGATTTATTTCAAGAGCTAGATGGGGACTTAAGTGAAGCTGTCAAAAAGTTATTTGACGACCCAGCCGAAAAAGGTAGCACCCAAAGAGGAAGGGCTGTAAGAAATTACTGGGTAGAGAAGGGATTAAATTATAGGACTAAAGTAAAAAAGAAATCAAGCAAATATTTTTTAAGCGATAATGAAAAAGTTTTTGTGAAGCAGCATTATGGTCCTGAAATGACCAAAAAAGAAATTGGAGAATTGTTATGGCCTAATGATTCTACAAATAAAGGTTTCACAGAAAGCGCTAAATTTATTGGTCTTTGCGACTATATTAGTAAAGAGTTTCCATCTGCAATCACAATTCGGGATGATGCTATAGGAGAAAAGTATGCGCCCCCAAAAGTACTATCAACTACAGTCAAAAAAGTTAATAAAGCAGCATCAAAAGAATTTGAATTAGAAAAAATAAACTTACAAGATCGTAAATGCATTGAAAGGTTAATTGGGTATTTAAATGGCCCAAGATTTGTCCAAGTGATAAATTCTTATATTACGCGTCAAAATAGAGATTTATTTGAGTCTGAGTACATACGTAGTACTTGGGATAAGCCTGACTTAACTTCTGACGAATTAAATTTATACGTTAATGTTTGCATGGACTATGTTAATTTAAAAGAAATTGAACAGCAAAAACAAAAATTAAATTTAATGTTTGATGATACTGAGGGCCAAAATGATTTGACTATGCGATTAACTGAAATGTTAAAAACGAAAGCAGAGGAATACAACCAATGCATCAACAGGATTGATAAGATGCTGGCCAAATTAAACGGAGAAAGAGCCAAGAGGGTTGCGAACCAACAACAAAGAAATGCATCTATAATTTCTTTAGTTCAACTTTTTCAGGACGAAGAAGAGAGAAAGATGATGATTAAAATGGCTGAAATGCAAAAACAATCAGTACGCGTTGAAGCAGACGAGGTTGAAAAAATGTCTGATTGGAAAGCTCGTGTGCTAGGAATTACCAAAGAAGATGCTATATAATGGAGGATATTGATCTCAAAAATTTTAGATGTGCTGAGTGCAAAAAGGAATTCACAAGTAGGGCATCTTTACATAAACACATTAAACAGCACGGATTAAACCTAGCATCTTACTATACAAAATATTTCCCAAGAGTAAATAAGTTAACCGGAGACCCCCTCCCATTTAAAAAATATGAAGAATATTTTGAAAGAGATTTTTCTACTAAACAACAATTAACGAAATGGTGCAAAGAAAGCCCCAAGAGAGAAGTTGAAGAATATATTCTTAACCTTCTGCAAAAGAGGCATTATAAAAAAGATAGAAAATATGGACCTTTTCATTTAGAGACAAAAAATTCTTTTTTACCTCCTATAAAATTATATAGAGAAATATTCGGAAGTTATAATGCGGCTTGTGAAGCTATTGGCTGCGAACCCTTGTACAATAATAATATTCCTAAAAATTTTTTTAGTGATCCAATACCATTGGATTTGAAAGTAGCTATAGATACGAGAGAGCAAAAACCTTTAAGCTTCAAGTGTGAACAAGAGGTTTTAAAATTAGATATAGGAGATTATACTGCGCTAGGAGAGTATTATTCTTATACTTTTGTAGATAGAAAATCAGGCAATGACCTACAGGGGACTTTAAGTAAAAATCATATAGATAGATTTAAAAACGAAATAAAACGCGCGCAAGAGATGAATTCATATCTTTTTGTAATTATTGAATCTAGTATTGAAAAAATGATAAAAGAAAATAAAATTTTTAATAGAAAATCAAATATTGATTATACATTAAGAAGAATTAAAGATTTATCTCACGAGTTTCCAAGGTCGTGTCAGTTTGTATTTGTTGATAATAGAGAAAGAGCATCTGATATAATACCACGAATATTACTTGCAGGCAAGAAAATCTGGCAGACTGATGTTCAATATTTTTTCGATAATTTATGAGCTGGGTAGCAGGAAAACAAAAAGAAAGACCAAATAAAGTTCGTACTAATGATGAGCTGTTAGAAATAGATGGTTTTTTAGATGAGCGTGAAGCTAAGATAGCTTTGTATGAATTTTTAAGGAATAATGTTACTTTTACCACTGACTTACTTTTAGGAGTGAAGCTATTTCCGTTTCAACATATGGCTATAAAATCTATGTTTGAAACTGATTACTTTTTAGGAGTTTGGAGCCGAGGAATGTCCAAATCTTTTACGACTGGCATTTTTGCAGCATTGGATGCTGTGTTAAATCAAGGGGTTGAAATTGGAATTATATCTAAATCTTTTCGACAAGCTAAAATGATTTTTAAGAAGATAGAAGATATAGCTAACAAGCCTGAAGCTAGTTTTTTTCGACAATGCATAACTAGAACATCAAAAAACAATGACGAATGGTTGATGGAGATTGGCGCTAGCCGTATTAGAGCGTTGCCTCTTGGTGACGGAGAAAAACTTCGCGGTTTTCGTTTTCATCGTATTATTATTGATGAGTTTTTGCTTATGCCAGAAAGAATTTATAACGAAGTTATTGTTCCGTTTTTGTCAGTAGTGGAAAATCCTATCCAAAGAGCTGACCTGTATAAATTAGAAACACAACTTATTGAAGAGGGAAACATGGATGAAAGTGATAGGCATGTTTGGCCAAATAATAAACTTATAGCACTATCTTCTGCTTCGTATAAGTTCGAATATTTATATAAGGTTTATAGCCAATTTGAGCATTTAATAACTACTGATGCAGCCCATAAAGATAAGGCGTCTCGCTGTATAATGCAATATAGTTATGATTGCGCGCCAAAGCAACTGTATGATGAAAACCTCATAAATCAAGCTAAAGCCACCATGAGCCAATCACAGTTTGAAAGAGAATTTGGGGCTATATTTACAGATGATAGTTCTGGATATTTTAAAACAAGCAAGATGGCATTGTGTACTGTGCTTGATGGAGAGACACCAACAATTGAGGTTCAAGGTGACGCAGATTCAGAGTATATTTTATCTTTTGACCCATCTTGGTCTCAAACTGAAAGTTCAGATGACTTTGCCATACAAATATTAAAATTACTTAAAGAAGAACAAAAAATGGTATTAGTTCATAGTTACGCTCTTTCTGGAACATCTTTGAAACACCATATAAAATACTTTTTGTTTTGCTTAGAGAATTTTAACATAGTCGCCATATGTGGTGACTATAACGGTGGAGTCCAGTTTTTACAAGCATGCAATGAAAGTGAAACTTTTAAAAATAAAAATATAAAATTAAAAACCATAGAAGTTAATTTCGATAAACCAGAAGAATATCAGTCAGATTTGCAAAAATATAAAAATGAATATAATTCTAAGGATTATAAAACTATTATTTTGAGAAAACCTACTAGTAGCTGGATTAGACAGGCTAACGAATTATTGCAGGCTCATTTTGATCATAGACGAATTTATTTTGCTAGCAGGGCTATTGATGATTCATATGTTTCGCAAAAAAATAAAAACATCCCAATATCTGATTTAAAATTTTTACGTACTTCAGAAGAATCTAAACAAAGCGCTGCGGCCAAAATGATAGATTTCATTGAGCATCAGTCAGATATGATTAATCTGACAAAAAATGAATGCGCTTTAATTCAAATTACCACAACATCACAAGGCACTCAAACCTTTGACCTTCCAGCAAATCTAAGGCGTCAGAACAGTCCAGACAAAGCAAGAAAGGACTCTTATTCAGCTTTAGTTTTAGGAAATTGGATGGGTAAAGTTTACTTTGATGCTCAAGCGAAAAAAACAGAAGATATAACAGAAACGTTCGAACCTACTTTTATTTTATAAGTATTTAACTTTGAAAGTCGACTTTTGTAACTTTTAGTGTAATATACTTTAGTATCATGTCAGCCCCATATCAAAAAAGAAAATACACAAAGCGCTCTGACTATTGGAACAAGTTCAAAGAACAAGAGAAACCAATTGAAAACATTATGCATGCAAACCAAGAAAAAAACTATGAGCCCCAATTAATAGGAGATTCTTTTTATAATTATGATGCTAAAGCGTCGTATGGTAGAACCCCTATGGGCGGAGACTCTACTAATCTAAGAAGGAATAATGTTGCAGTTGCGCCCATGATGTATAAATACGAAAATATACGAAGTGGTTTACTTCCGTATCAATTTTCAGCTAGCGGAGTTAACGTTAGAGATGCAATCGAATTATGCCAGAAAGCATACTGTAATATAGCCATATTTAGAAACTCAATCGATACAATGGCTGACTTTGCGAACTCACAGATTTATGTTGAGGGTGGTAGTGCGAAATCTAGAGAATTTATTAATGCTTGGTTTAAAAAAATTAAAATTTGGAATCTTAAAGATCAATTCTTCAGAGAGTATTATCGAAGCGGAAATGTATTTCTTTATACAGTAAGCAGTAAATTTAATGCTGACGAATTTTCAAAAGTTAGAAATTTAGGTATTAACGTATTAAGCAATAAAATCCCTGTTAAGTATATAGTTTTAAATCCTTATGATGTTACTGCAAAAAGAGCTACATCATTTGAGAAGTCAGGGCTTTATAATAAAATATTGAGCGAATATGAGTTAGAAAGATTACAAGAGCCTAAGACTGACGAAGATAGGGAATTATTTAATGCGCTGGATCCTGAGCTACAAAAAAGAATCAAACAAGGCAATTGGTCCGCCAATGGCGCCACAATAGAATTAGACCCTTTAAAGCTTAAATATGCTTTCTACAAAAAACAAGATTATGAGGCTTTTGCTGTTCCTTTTGGCTTTGCTGTATTGGACGACATCAATTTTAAATTAGAAATGAAAAAAATTGATCAATCGATTTGCAGAACTATCGAGAATGTAGTGCTAATGATCACTATGGGAACGACCCCAGATAAAGGAGGGGTTAATCCAAGAAATATTCGCGCAATGCAGTCTTTATTTCAAAATCAGAGCGTCGGTCGAATTTTAGTTAGCGACTATACCACAAAAGCCGAATTTATTATACCGGACATTCAAAAAGTAATTGGGCCATCGAAATATGAAGTTGTCAATCAAGACATTAAAGAAGGATTGCAAAATATTATATTAAGTCAAGAAAAATTTGCAAGCACCGAAGTTAAAGCTCAAATGTTTCTACAAAGATTGAACGAAGCAAGAGAATCGTTTTTAAATGACTTCTTGCAATCTGAAATTAAACAGATATGTAAGAATTTTGGATTTAGAGATGTTCCTACAGCTAAGTTTGAAACGATTGACCTGAAAGATCAAGCACAGGTACAAAGAGTTATTACTCGCATGATGGAACTTGGAATTTTACCTCCTGAGCAAGGAATGAAAGTTATAGAAACTGGAGTATTCCCTCCTGCTGAAGAGCTAGAACGATCACAGAAGAAATTTGTAGATGATAGATTAAAAGGATATTATAATCCATTGGTAGGTGGAGCTCCTCTTCCTATTGATTTTGATGAGGAAGAAGAGTTGGCTGAGATTCGTCATCCTCAAGGCGCAAAACAATTACAGCAACGTAGACAGTTTGAAGCGCGTAAAGATAACAGAGGCAAAAGCCCAAGTAATCCGGGTAGACCAGTTGGATCGAAAACTTTGGCTTCTGAAACTTATTCTGTAGGAGCAATCAAAGATACTGTAGATCAAACTAATTCACTTTATGATAGTTTACTATCCGAAGCGAAAAAAACCTTCAAACGAAAGAGGCTAAACAAAGATCAGCGTTCTATTTTGGAAAGGATTTGTGAGTCAGTTGTGATTGCAACAGATCCTAGCAAGTGGATTGAAGTGGGGATGTCTTGTATAAAAGATGCTTCTAAAATTACAGCTCTAAGTCCATTGGCAGAAATAGTCGATATAAGCGCAGAGCATTCATTGGATGATTATGCGGCAGCGATTCTGTATCATAGTAGAAAAAATTCTCTAAACAAATAAAAAGGTGTAATATTTAACAACTATGTCTGCAAAATTTAAATATAAAACTGAATACAACTTTGATGTATTCGCAACTACAGATTTAGAAAACGATCTGCAGATTAGTACAGCCTCCTTAGATAATTTGCGGCCATTTATTCCTAAGTCTATTGACTTAGATAGAAATGTTGATTTAGTCGGGGCGGCTTTTAATGCAGCAATTGTAAATAAGTTTAATAGAAATGGAGATGGGATTGACTCAAAGACAGCGGTTGACCTAATAGATTATTTTGTTCACAAGCCAACTAACATTGAACATAAAAAACAAAAAGTCGTTGGACATATTGTTAACGCCGGTTTTACTGACATTGAAAATGAAAAGATCATAGGTAATGGTGCGGCTTTAGATAACAATGATCCTTTTTATATTTCTTTGGCCTCGGTTATATATAAAACAGTTAACCCTGAATTTGCAAATGTTTTGTTAGAGTCAAGCGATGAAGATAGTAATTATTTTCAAAAAATTTCAGCGAGTTGGGAGTTAGGATTTAATGATTATGTCATAGCTGTTGGCTCTGATAATCTAAAAGATGCAGAAATTGTATCAAATCCTCGTCAGATTGAAGAACTCCAAAGGCACCTAAAAACTTTTCAAGGTTCTGGCACCTTAAATGATGGAACCCCGGTTTTTAGATTAGTTGTTGGGGAAGTTTTTCCATTAGGTATTGGGTTTACAACAAATCCGGCCGCAGATGTAAAAGGTTTAATTACACAAAGAAACATGGACATTCAATTAAATGACCATCGAGATGATGCAGAAAGCGCTGCAGAAAGCGCTGTTAAAGAAGAGGCTAAAGCAAAAAAATTTAAAAATAATATTTTAAAAATTTCCCAAAAGGAAATAAATACTGTAAAAAATACTAAGACTATGGATATCACGGAATTCAAAACAGAGTTCGAGAAGATCCTCGATTCGAAGTTGTCTGACAAAGCTGAGTTTACTCAGGAAGCCGTCGCCAGTGTCGCTTCTCATGTGATCGACAAGATCCGCGAGAAGGATGCGGAGTGGCAATCTGAGAGAGACCGATTTGAAACTGATAGAGTTCAGTCTCAAAAAGACGCTGAGGAGGCCAAAGCTTCAATTGAAGACCTTCAGAGCAAATTAGAACAAGCCAATGAAAAAATAGATTCATTGGAAGATTCTATTAACACTGCGAAAGCAGAGGAGTTATTCAATAGCAGAATGGGAGTTATCGACAATCTTTATGATCTTTCTGATCAAGACCGTAGCGTCTTGGCGAAAGAAGTTAAGGATTTAGATAGCGCTGAAGCTGCTTTTGAAGATTATCAGTCTAAATTGTCGTCACTGCTTCAACATAAGAGCAAAGCTTTTATTGAAGAGCAGGAAAAACAATTTCAGGCTAAAGTGCAAGAGGCTGTAGAACAACGTCTAGCGCAAGAGTCAACCGCTTCGGTTGAAACTCCTGTCGCTTCAGTTGAGGCTGCAAAATCTGAAGATACGGTCGAAGATGTAGTTGAAAGCGTTGAAGTTCCGCACTCTAGTATTGCGAACAACAACGAAGCATCTTCAGTTGAAGAAACTCTCGAAGATAAATTTAAGAGTGCTTTCAGCGCCCAAAACATTTCAATAACCTACTAAAAACATTAAACTACTATGGCATTAAGATTATATCCATTTAGGCAATATAGCGATCACGATGTCGTGAATCTCTACGCCAATCAGGACGTAGATGACAATCCGACAACAAACGGCAACGGTAGTGCTGGTGTAATGGTTAAGGTATTGAGCGGAAACTTAAATAAGGACACTTTCGATTTAATCGACTCCTCTTATTTAGGCAAGACTGATTACCCGTTTGTGGGTGCAGACAAGTATCCGACAGTTCCTTTACGAGTTACCGCAGCCACTACTGGCAATGGCGTTTTAGGCGTCACTCTTAGGCAAACGCTGAAAAACGACGAGAATGGAGAGAAACTTCTCTACAATCCCGTCAAGAGAGACGAGTTACAAGCAGTCCTTAGCGGACAGGCAGTTCCTGTTGCATCCAAAGGTATCTTTACTTTTGATGAAACAGCTTACGAGAAAGATACTAACTTTATTCCCGGCAATATTTGCGGTATTTCCGCAGATGGTGCTGGCAAGTTAACAGGATTCGCTCGCGAATCTTTAGCTGACTTGAACGGAACTATCGTTGGTCAGATTCTTGGAACTGGAAACAGAACTTCACAGATCGGAGCTTCCGATCAGTTCGCTGGTACTGGTACTGCTCAGTATGCATTAGTGCAGTTAGACTGCTCCGCTTCATGGGATGTTGCATAATAATTAACCAGAAAGGTATTTAACGAAAATGAAAATCACATTAAAAAGAACCGATGAGCAAGTCGAATTAGTGAAGGCAATGGCCTCTCGTAATAGAGAGACTGCCTACGCTGCACAGGTTGCATTGGCTGAGTTTATTGGCCCGGTTTTGGCAGAAGTTATTAACAATGCCCCAACTGTTAGCAATCTTTTCACTCCTTTGGAGTATAATGCAGACGACAATCCTTCTATTCCGTTGGATTTATACTACGATATCTTCGATGAAGATTATATTCGTGTTTACAGTCAGTCTGTCGCAGGTGGTCTTCCCACCAACTATGTTCAACCTACAGCTTCCGAGCTGAAGTTTACCACTTATCATCTTGATAGTGCAGTATCTTTCGATAGAAAGTATGCTTCTCGTTCAAGACTCGATGTTGTAGGTAAGACCTTCACTCGTGTCGCTCAGGAAGTCCTCTTGAAGCAGGAAAGAACTTCTTCTAATCTGTTGATGACCGCCTTGGCTACTGCCAAGACCGGTACTTCTTCTGAGCAGGGAGATTTGCGCCACGTTTTCCGTACGGCGCAAGCTAACCGCTTCTTGCTTGAGGATTTGAATAAATTATTCACTAAGATTAAGAGAATTAACTCTTCGTTCTCAGGTGGTACTCCATCTGGTGCACGTAAAGGTCTTAGTGATCTTTTAGTCTCTCCTGAAGTTGTTGAGCAAATTAGATCTATGGCTTATCAGCCTGTAAGTACTTTAGGTCCTGACGGAACTGCTGCTACTCACGGTGATGGTGCTGGCCTTGCCGCACCTGACGCAATTCGTAACAGCGTATTCAGTCAAGCAGGCTTAACCGAGTTCTTCGGCGTAGCTATTATGGAGGTTCTGGAAATGGGCGTTGGCAAGCGCTTCAACGAAGTGTTTAACACTGTTTCCAGCGGTATCACTTACTTCGCTCATGGCGCTAACCCAACTACTACTTCAGCTTTTGCCCCGGCAACTGAGGAAGTTATCGTTGGTTTGGATCGTACGCAAGACGCTATGATTCGTGCTATTGCAGTCGATAGTGACACCGGCTCTCAGTTCAACTTGGTCGCTGATGATCAGTTCTCCTCGCGTCAGCAGAGAATTGGTTATTATGGCGCCTTGGAAGAGGGTCGTATGGTACTGAATGATAGAGCTTTAGTCGGCTTGATCATGTAATCCGTTTGGTACTTCTATCACGCTCCACCCCGGAAACGGGGTGGAGTTTTTTTTTGGAAAAAAGGCTTTTTAGTTGTAATATCTAATATGGCTAGTAAAAAGAAAACTAAACGAAAAAGCTCTGCCTCAAAAAAGGTTGAAAGTTTAGGTGATATCCAAAATTTTTCTACAGGTAAAATTGATGATGATACCTTAAAAAGAGTAGAGGAATTAGAAGAAGTCCTTGGTATTAAAACCGTTAATCCTTTTGGTACAAATGAACCTAAAATCTTTGAAAGAAACATTAAAGAATCAACTGTTAGCGATTTGCAAAACTT
>Ga0163179_10000422_pt1 | contig 30799 bp, 40 predicted proteins | sample AtlANTMetagenome_FD_109643 | JGI IMG/M metagenome (GOLD analysis project Ga0163179, IMG submission 109643) | Marine eukaryotic phytoplankton communities from the Atlantic Ocean - Atlantic ANT 2 Metagenome | ecosystem: Environmental > Aquatic > Marine > Oceanic | place: North Atlantic Ocean... | reverse complement strand
CCCATTTTATCTGGTTCTCAAATTCACTTATAATTTCATTATGATCCATATTTACAAATTTTAACGATCTGTTTGAAAATATATTACAATATAAGTCAAATCATTTTTAAAATAATTTGATCTTTTTATTTTGTATAAATCCTGATTATTATCAAATCTTGTCAAGAATAGATTGAGGCAATTTAGTACCACTATAATTGTCTAATTCATTCAATAACGCCTTGTCTTTATCATTGAGAAGGCTGTTCATCCATTCTTGAACATCCATCTGCTTTTTTGTTGGTTCTTCTTTCTTTTTATCAGGCTTCATTGTCCTATTACGTATAGCCGTTTTATCCGCATTAGATAATTCTGCTTCAGGTCCATATTTAAAAGTTAATTGTCTAAATAATTCCTTCTCTTTTGTTTTGTATTTTATTGCTAACATATCTACATCTGAACATTTAGCAGGACATTTTTCTTTATAAAATCTCAACAACCTCGTTTTGAAATCCATTTTAATATTTAAATGTGTTTATAATCATTTTTATTAATCATTTAAGTAATGTTCAAAAAAGATGATATCGTTATATATACCAAAAAAGGACACCAAATAGCAAGAATTATGTTTATTCATTATGATGATGTAAAACCTTATTATACAATATTTATAAGAAGTGAAAAAAAGGAGATTCAAACGGTTGCTAAATATCTTAAAAAATGTTACAAAACACGAAAAAAATTAAGATGTAAAAGATCTCAATCCAAAAAAAAATAAAGATATTATAATGTCTAATCAAATCGAATATTGGTACGATCCTAATCACACGGGAACTTTACGTATATTGGATAATACTACAAAAACTATTTATGGAAGTGATCCAAAAGAATTAGAATGGAAAGTATCTTTTACAAATAAAGATAAAAACACTCTTATTGTTGATTTTAATACAAAAAATAAACACCATGGTCGTACTATCTTAGAAACAACTTATAAAAATATGAGAAACGAATTGCATTGGTCAGACGGAAACATATGGAAACGGATACGATTGGACCCTTCTATTGTTATTAATTATTACAATTCAAAATAAAAAACTACTTCTCTACTTCATCCCATAAACTCGTCAACTTATCTGCATAGATTACTTCGTTTCCTGTCCAACCTGCCATAATTGCACCACGATATGTTGTCTGAGGAATAATTGCGTCGTTGTATCCAGCCGTTTGAACCATAAAAACATTTATTTTTGAATTCAACATTTCACGATACTTTGTTATTAACGACATTACATCAATATATTTCGTTGTTTTATTCGGAGACCACTCATATGATTTACCCATGTCAGGATCATTACCATAAAGCTGCCCATGACCAGCCTGCATGTCAGAATAACAGAAAAAGTGATCGTAACTATAGTTTGCAGGATTATTGAATGCTCTTTTAAAGAATAACCAAATACCATTTTCCGTACTCCCCCCAACATTTTCACCTATCTCGCTAATCTCTTCATATTGCTCAAGAAAAGAACGATTTTTATCTACTGTATACTCATGCAATCTATCTCCAAATACACCAACAACTCCTTTTCCGGTACATGATAACGCCGTAAGTAAAGCGGATAAGTTTCCAATATCCGCTATTGTACGTTTACCATATTTTGATGTAAATGTTCCCAATGCACTTCCACTATTATCACTAAGTGCAATAACATCACCTTGTAAAGATGGGAAATTTTTAATAGACATCTCTAAACACTGTTCCAAACATTTCTCCATTATTTTGAAGTAAACAGACTTAATAGGCTTCTTTTTTTTAGGAGTAAATGACTTTGCTTTATGAGGCCGACTCATTATAAAATCTTCATTGTTACCCTGACGATTAGAAGCAATTTTACATTCTTCGTATGCAGAAATATAACGATAAGGGAATTGCTTTCCATGTTTTACACTAGATAACAGCATTGCACAGTATTTCTCCATATACTCTACACCCGGATCACTTTGTGCAAATCCACGCATGTTTCGAAGAGCTGCCATATGTGGAATACTTCCACCCATTGCATCAAACGTCTCTACCCATGATTTCCCTTGAGAACGATGTTTTTCCCATGTAGTTTCTTCATCATCTAACAACAATCTTCCATCTTTCATTAAAGGATCCAAAACATTTTCCGTAACTACCTTCTTTGCAGGATGACATATGCGAGCCATATCAATCGTATCACGCGAGTATTTGCTTCCATGATAAGCAGTTAATTTTTGCAAACGATCCTCAAAAGCACGTTTTAAAAAACTAGGAAACTTACTCTTACCACCATGAAGTGATTTCCACGCATCTAAAATAGCTCTCATATCACCAGGTAAACGACAACATTTGTTTACAATATTTCTAAACTTTTTAGGGTTTTTTTTATTGAACTCCACTCGTCCAGGATGAGATGCTGCAATCGCTAAAAGTTGAGCAGGGGCTTTACGCATAAAAAACTCATTCCTTGCTCGGTCAGCTTCTTCTAAAGTTGCCGAAAAATCATAGTCAAGTGCACGTGTAACTGCATTGAAGAAAGCTTCTTGTCTAGACATTAAACAGTATTTTGGATTCATGACATGGTTACCTAGTTTTTCTAGTATTTGTTTCGTTTCGCTCTCTTTTAATTGTCCAGACCCCCATGTCTTTTCATCGGGTACTTTATCCCTTGTAGGCATATAGTAAGATGGCTCACCTAGAAACTGAGAACATAAAGGAAGTCGAAGGGCCTGAATTGGATTAAACAATTCATAGCATTCACCTCCCATAAAATTTGAGTGTGAAGAAGACATCCTTAACACTAATACAGTGTTTTGTATTTATACTGCTTATAACACATCTTTTAAAAAATTAACTTAATTCGTCACTATAATAATTAAACCTAAGAACACATACTCTTGTTGCAATTTAAATATTTTCATAAATAAAACGCGATGGACTATGAGGCGAGAGGTTTTTATATTCTAGTATTTTTATTATTATTATGATGAAACTAGAATATCCGCTTCTCTAAAATATAAATATAAATATTTGATATAATTATTTGATGCAACCATTAAAACCGCTTCTCTGTCTTCTCGCAAGGAGATAATTAAGGGGCAACAGAGAGATATTTTTTAATGGACTAAGTAAGAGATTTAATATTATGGTTACAACCAGAATATCCGCTTCTCTAAAAGCAATATAAAATTTTTGATATGAGTATTTGATATAATTATTTGATGCAACCATTAAAACCGCTTCTCCGTCCTGCATAGATTATTTCATATAATAATGTACTGTTCGGAGAGATATTTTTTAATGGATTGGACGAGAGGTTTTTATATTCTGGTTGTAATTTAAATTTTTTATGATGTAACCAGAATATCCGCTTCTCTAAATAGGTTGGTTTGTACACAAGTAATTATATTGACCAAACCTTATATCCTTTTTTTATCATTAAAATTATTCAATAGGTGTAATCTCTAGTATTATAGGATACATACCCAATGAAGGTATTCTTGTTTTATAACCACTTATTTTGTAAGTTTTACCAATGGTTATAAAATTCCAATCTTCTGCTTCATCAAATTCCCACGAAAGTGTTCTATTTTGTATGTGATATATATTATTTTCTACATCACTCATCATATATCGGTCCCTCTTTCCTTTATTCCTAACATATTTTGCTTTTACGGTAACATTTTTTTCAAATTTAGTAAAATAATAAAAAATTATATCAAAAAGTATAAAAAACATAATAATACAAAACAGAAATATGAATTTGTTTTTATTTTCATAAATATATTCATACATATACCGCCTGGTTTCTAGATCCATTAGACTTAGTTGATATTTTAATTTTTTATTTTACTCTTTTTATATTACAAAACATTACCATTCTATTTGGGTTTTGTTGTTTCTTAATAATATTTCATTACATTTACTAAAATGTTTACACCCAAAAAAACCACCTCTATTGGCCGATAAAGGACTGGGGTGATTTGATTCAAGTATGTAATGCTTATTATCATCTATAAATTTCTTTTTGGATTTAGCATTTGTCCCCCATAATATGAATATAATACCTTCTCTTTCATCAGATATATATTTAATTGCATTATTAGTAAAATCCTTCCAAAGTTTAGAATGACTATTTGCACAACTCTCTCTCACAGACAATGAACTATTTAATAATAGAACACCTTGTTTTGCCCATGAAGTTAAATTGCCATCAATTTTTTGGATACCAAGATCTTGATATAACTCCTTAAATATATTCACCAACGATGGTGGTGTTTTTACATCGGCTGGTACACTGAAACATAATCCCATTGCTTGCCCTTCTTGATGATAAGGATCTTGACCCAATATACAAACCTTTATATCTTCAAAAGAACATAAGTCAAATGCTAAAAAACGAATTTCTTCTTTGGGAAAAATTCGTAATTCATCGCTATACTTACGTTTCTCTTCTTCTAGATATTCATCAATTTCAATTAATTTTTTTTTGTTTATTTCTTTATTGAAAAATACTGTCCAACTCATAGCTAATTTTACACGTTTTTAACTTATATGATCTCATCAATCAATCCGTATTGTAAACATATGTCAGAATCTAACCATACATCTGTTTTCAAAAGACTTTCTAATGAATCCTTATCAATTTTTGTATTTTTAATATATATATCTCTTATACTATTCATAAAAGAGTTTAAATTATTTACTTCAGTTTTCAACTCGTTAAATTTACCAGCTGTAACTGCACTCAATTGATGAATTAATAATGCAGAATGTTTTGTCATATATCTTTTACTTCCACATACTGAAATAAGAGAAGCAGCTGACGCACAATATCCATCAACATATGTATGTATAGGTGTATCTGAATTTTTTATAACATCACACACATATAAAGTAGGCATGAGAGAACCACCACCACTTTGAATATGTAAATCAATAACAGGCTCTAATTGAGGATACATTACCTTTTGATGTTTAGCAGCAATGTCCATCATTTTCAAAGTTTGAGTTAATTGGAGACACGTCTCGTCTGTAACTTTGCCATAAAAATATATTGACAAATCTTCAGACATAGTCGCCTCCGTTGTTGTGGTTTTCGCGGGTTTGGTTGCTTGTTCTTCAGTTTTTATATTTGGTTTACTCAAAAACTTAGAATTGAATAAGTTATTGGGAATATTCAAAGAATAAACAACTGGAATTAATAAATAACTCCACCCACGCATAATAATATATACAAACAATTTTTTATACTTATAATTTTATTTGAATTATATAATGACAAAAGTTAATTATACAAACAAAAAAATAGCATCAGGTTGGCACAAAGATAAACCTCATACTAAAAAAGAAAGATCAATCGCCATAAAAAAACATGGATCTAAATGTTTTCTTAGACCTAGTGAAAAAAAATATCCAATATGTGATAAAAAAGGGAATTATGACTGTAGAGGGATTATAGCTGCTAAATTCTGGGCAGATACTGCCGAAACGAAAGCAAGGAAACGTCCGAACAAAAAAAGACCATATTCTTTCAAAAAAATAAGCAATAAAGCTAAACAAATTGGCAAGAATATAGGTTGTATTGTATTTAAAAAAACAAAAAAAAATCAACGAGGTAAAAACCAACCATAAATATCTTTATCTCTCAATGCTATTTTCTCATTTGAATTCAATGTACCATATATATACGTACATGCCCTATCCCAAGCATTTTCATTGTCGCGTTTATTCAAACTAGGAATCATACACTCATATTTTGAATCAAAATTATCTTCTAAATTTCCCCAATACCATGCAAGTTGATGAAAGTCAGAATTTATATCCTCCTTGTGATATATACCTAATACTGTTTTCTCTGATACATATATTTTACCTTTTTTTTTACAAAATAGTTCTAAGTACAGCTTTATATATTTTTTATTTATATTAAAAAGAGGTTGCTCAAATATATAATCTGGAATATTAACTTTAGAAAAATCTAGTTCTTTATAATTGTCATCAATACTATGAGTTTTACTTATAGAGTTCGGTTTGTACCAATAAACAATTGATAAAATATGATTCTCTTTTGCAGATTCTAATAATCTATGTGTTGTAAATATACCCAAACCATTAAGAGGAAGTAATCGAGATGCTAAATTCATAATTAAATATTCTCCTAAACCCTTTCTCCTATATAATGCATCAACCCATAAATCATCCACTAAAAATATTGGTCTATCCCCCCAAAACCATGGCATTCCATTTATACTTCCAATAAGTTTGTCCGTAGTTTTTTCTTTTAATTTTAACGATGATTTATGTATTGGAAAATTATTGAAATCGGTTGGTTTAGGTAAATCTTTACTTAACTCGCATTTTTCTACATAATAAAATCTTTCTATTGTCTTGTATTTGTCATTGTCTGTTAAAAAAAAAAGAAAGAAATCTCTCAATTTTTTATTTTTTGTTAAATATTCGTCGTGATACTTATTCTTAAAATAAGATTCATTTGAAAAATATTTAAATATGAACAATGATAGCATAAACAATACAAAAATTATGTAATACATATATATGCTATAAAAAATAAATTTTTATAATAGACTCAGTTGGCTCGCCTATTTCACATCAAGTGAAAACAGGGAAAGTGCAATAGCTTTCTCCTAAAATACTTTATATATTAGTAAAAATAATATACGTTTCTTAAAGTTTCAACCCTATAGGTTGGCTTTCCCATAGTCTTTTTTTAATTTTTATTTGATTTTATTATTTTTACATTTTTTTATTTGTTTTTAATTTTTTGTGAGTTATTTTACTCGTGAATGTTTATTGAGTATGAAAAGAAATCAGATGCTAGTAACTTTTGATCAGATGCTAACCATCTTTTTAATTTTTGATTGGCTTTTAGTGTTATTAAGTCGTAAACATGTACCATCTCATGAGAAGGGTCTCCTATAACTACATATTCTGCACTGATGTCTACATCATGACCGAATAGTTCTTTTGATACTTTATCTCTTAAACATGTAATTGGTTCAATAGTAACACTTGAATCAACTAATGATGTATTACTTGTATATAAAAATGCACTCCCTACGTGCTTATTTTCACAAGTTCTACCATGTCCACTAACTAAAATTGTATTTCCAAGAAGAGATGTCGACCTACCAAAAAGAGAACGTGCAGATAAACATTGTGTGTTAAATTCTTTACCAGAAAGACTAATATTATCTGGAATACTTAATGTCATTTGAGGATTTAAAACATAAGGATCAACAGAAAATAATGTAGACGACCCTCCAACACCATCTCTTCCTGGAGCACCTATCAGAATTTTAGTTCCATCCGCCGTTACGGAGAACCCAAACCTATTTAAACGTGTATTTTCTAATTTTTTAACAAGGATTCTTTTATCTTCTGAATAATTAGCCCATAGCGTAGATGAATAAAATATATACGCACTTCCTTTTCTTTCTGATGGAGCTCCTACAACAGCATAATTTTCAGTAATGTTTACTGAAAAACCAAAATAATTGTTTACATAATCTGTATTATTGTATTTGTCTTCGGGACAATGATTAATAGACTCACCGTACATATCTGGATATAAACTATGAGCTACAAACCAACCTTCTGGATTACTCATCCCAGAGTTTAAATAAATATGTGCTGATCCCGATTTTAATCCATTTGAATTATCTCCATAAGAACCAACAATTGCAATACCTTCTATCAAATCTACTGAGCAACCAAAGTAACCATTATTTATAGATACAGGTGGTAAAAGTTTGGTATGTTGTGTCCATGTTACACCTTCGTTTTTTGTAAAAAATATATATGCCGCACCAATAGAAACACCTTGTTCATAATTCCTATGAGCACCTATTAAAGCATAATAACATTTAGAACCTTTGTGATATATCTTACATGATATACCAAAACCATCATCGTCGTGACCCCCGAATGCACTTATAGGATCGTATGATTGTTTTTTTGTAGAAGATTTTATTAAATATGTGTACACTTTTCCGCGATGTCCTATTGCTGGAGCTCCTACCAATACAAGTTTATTAGATATAGACACGGAACTTCCAAACAATCTGGGATGTTTCTTACAAGCATCACTCATGTATTATCAAAATGTAATTTATTTTTCAACAGAAGTTCCGCCTTTTTTCGATTTGGTTTTTTTACCAGCAGATTTGCTGGGAGGAACAGGAAGGGCGGCGTTTTTGTTGAATAGTGGAGTGATGTGTTTGTTAATGGCAAGGAATGTAAGTTTCTCTCCTTTAGGGATGCCGAAAAGACTGGCCAATGTGTTATCAGTTTTAAATGTGCGTTTGTCATCAGGAACTTGAAGACCCGAAGTACGTACGTAATCCGAGATCTTGCGAAGAGCCTCGCTGCGAGTTGTAAGTGGTTCCGAAAGTCCCATGAATTTCATAAGACGGTTGTCAATAGGAGTCGCCGTTTCGTTCTTTTGACCCTTCATTTTCTTGGTTCTCATCTTGATAACGACGTGCATCGCCTTTTCAAGTTTCTTAAGGCGTTTTGAAAGAGCACACATACCTACAGTCATAGATTGCATCTCTGTCTCAATTTCTAAAAATTCTTTAGATAGTGCTTCGAGAGCTTCATCGCTTTTTTGGGCAGCTGTTTTGGCTTCAGTATTTGCAACCATAATATATTCATTTCAGAACTTTCTCTTTAAGCCAATTTTTCTAAAAGATACGATTTTAATCCTGAATAATCCCTTGAACCATTAAAATCATTTGGCGATTCCCCTTTTCTTAATAATACAATTGTTGGATAACCTTCAATTTCTCCATGATCCTCAACGTATTCTTTCATGTTTTCATTCTGTTCTTCCATCTCTAATACATGTACTATTTTATCATTTATTGATTTTCCATTATATTCGCTAAAAAGCTTGTCCCAGTCACCTTGCATCTTTACACAGTGAGGACACCAGTTCGCAAAAAGTTTTAAAAATACAATATCACCTCTCTTTATCACTGCCCTGACATCAGATTCATAATCAGTAACATGTCCTGTTTTAGATTTAAAACTTTCAATAAATTCACTATTTTTAAATGCAAAAATAGAGAGACCCAAAAGCAAAATAGCAATAAATAAGAAGACAAACCCAAAAATCATTGTTTTGGACGCCATCGTTTAATTTACTAATCTAAAAAAATGATTGCGGTTTTTTAAAGATAACATAACTCAACAAAACATGCAAGTCAACTTTCCTCACGAAATTGATGTCTCTGAGATCACGTTCTCCGAACCAAAACCTTTCGGAGATAATGGTGGTAAAATTGTTTATGTAAAATACAATGATTCTGATTTCAATATCCAATGTCCTAAGATGGGAGTTCCATATGGACTAAGTAAATACGATGACGGTTCTCGTGTAAAATTCACTCTAGACATGTCTTTTCGTGACAAAGATACAAATACGCGTGTAGAAAAGTTGCACGATATGCTAGAAGAATTTGATAAGAATGTAGTAAAAACTGCAGTAAAGTCCTCCTCCGCGTGGTTCAAGAAGAAGATGTCGAAGGAAGTTCTCAATGAACTATTCACACCATCTGTAAAACGTGCTAAGGATAAAGACACTGGTGAATTTACCGACAAGTACCCATCTACCTTCAAGGTAAAAGTTCCGTGGTATGAAGGGCGTTTTACGAAGCCTATCTTTCACATGGATAATGAAGAACCACTAGAAGGTGATTGGGAAGAACTACTATCGAAAGGGTCTATGGTAAAAACCATTGTATCTCATGGTGGTATTTGGTTTGCTGGAGGTAAATTTGGCAGCCTATGGCAAATCAAACAAATTAAGGTAAATCCAGTTGAACGATTGGTAAAATATGCTTTCCGCGACGATGACGATGACGGTAATAATAACACGGATGAAAACGAAGGTTCCAACAATTCTGGTGAATACGTATTGGATTCCGAAGAAGAAGACAACGAATTGTAAAAAATATTATAATTTAAAATAAAAAACTAAATTATTTTTTTTTTTAAACAAATTATGTTTACCTTCACCATAAAAATGATGTTTTAAGTAATTACAATTACCCATATAATATGTCTGAAGGTATGATATCAAGATTAATGCACACTGATCTTCAAAATCGTAGAATAACACGGTCAATGACCAAAAATAATCAAGATTCAAATGTTTATTCTAATGAAAAAAAATTATGGAAATATAAATATCCACGTTCTAAATGTGGAATGTGGTATTTACATGAATTACCAGAACAAAATATAAAACATTTGGTTGGATTTAATGGTCCTCTTAGATTAAATACAGGCGTTTTGCATCATTCGTTTTTTGGAGATTGGCATAGTCATTTATCTGGACTATCTAATGAAGAATTAACAAAAAAACAAATTATTTATATTGGTAAAAAAGACCAACCCGTTACATTAAAACAAATAAAAGATGCTTTAAATAAAATCCCTCGAGATTGGTATGCAGATCATAGAACATTTTGGTTTGAAGGGATTGATTACATTAAATCTAAAAGATATGAATATATTTTCCATGAAAATGGTAAAAACTATGATTACGGTTGGGATTTTGTAGTAGCATGGGGGACATAATCGTAAACGTTATTGTATCTTTCATTTATGTAACATTACCATAAAACAAATTACTTAAAATTATTTTACATAAGGTATTACCAATAACACAAATGGCAACACGCACAAGTGGTTATCTAGAAATTATTATAGGTCCAATGTTTTCGGGTAAAACCACAACACTTTTAAATATGGCACATAATCATTGGATTAATAATAGAAAAGTTATCGTAATAAATCATTCTCACGATACAAGATATTCTAATAAAGGAACTATATCAACTCATGATGGAGTTAAAAGTAAATGTATCACTTTACCTTCATTAAAAATCTTTGAAAGTGATCATAATGATCTATTTAAAAAGGTAGATGTAGTTTGTATAAATGAAGCTCAATTTTTTGATGATTTAAAAGAATACGTAACATCGTGGGTTGAAAAATATAAAAAACACGTTATCGTCTCAGGTTTAGATGGTGATTATAAAAGACAAAAAATTGGAAGTATATTGGATTTAATCCCTATAAGTGACGAATGTAATAAAATAAGAGCGATTTGTACAAATTGTTCAAAAAAAAGTTTGGCACCATTTACATTAAGAACCCATTCTGATATAGAAATGCAAATTGTTATTGGTTCAAAAGAATCTTATCAAGCTGTATGTAGGACTTGTTTTCAAGAAATAAGATCAAGACAATTATCTGAAAAAACAATAATGTGATATTAAATAGGAAGAGATGAATGGTGTGCTATTATTTTTAATTTACCAACAATATCTTCTTCATATACAAATGTATATTCTGCCTTAACTTCTTTATCCTTATTTTTGAATATATAATGTCCCATCGCAATTGATATTTTATCTTTGTGTATTATTCCATTATTAAACCAGGTTATTGTTTGCCATGCATTTAACGCAAAACCCTTATCTTCATCTATATCTCCTCCACCTATAAAATATGATTTACATTCATTTGTGTTTTTTCTAAATATATTCTCTTTGGCCATTGTAGGTTTAAATAACATACTATTCTCATACATATCATTTAAAAAATTATTCATTGTAGATGAATAATCTCCATTATTTTTGTATACTTTCCCTATTAATATCAACCAATCTCCCCATTTTTTTTGAATATGAATAACTTTATCATTTAATACTTCCTTTCTCCTCTTTTCAAGTTCAGAATCTATAAATTCTAACGTTTCTAAACTATCGAATGTTGCCATTATTTAATTGAATATATTTCTTTTTATATATTCTATTTGTTCCATTTGTAAGGTATCAAAATACAGTTGCTCTGCATATACGACGACTAAGATGCCTACATGGACATCTGCACCTGAAAAACCTAGATACTTGAATAGTATGAGAATCTAATCTCTCTGCCCATGATGGAGTACCATTCCAGTTACTAATACTTAAAGGCTTCTTTTGGTTATGCAGTTTACAACAATTACACTTTGCTAAAATATTCAAATATTCATTTGAATTATTTAAATCCAAATGTTTTTCTAAATTATTGTACGCTAAGTTATTATTGATTTTATCTAATATTTCACTTTTTAGTATTTTTCCAGGTTTTGCAGGTATTGCGAAACTTATTAAGTGAAGTGTTTTTTTAAATTCAAGTTTATAATCTTCAGAAGCATAGTCCCCTATAATATTAATTATACTTTCTGGAAGTGGAAGAAATTTTAAATTCATTTTTAACTAATGTATAAATTGTAATTATATAGAACATCATTTTTATAGTGAAGGTAATATAAAATGAATACAAATAATATTTAAATAAGTATAATGAGGATTACCACCTTTCTTTTATTTTACATTGGTTCTGTTTTTTCATTATTACCAAAAAGTACTATTGATAAAGTATTTACAAGGCATACACCTATGCAAATATCTGTGATATTTGACGTATTAACAGACTATGCAACTACAAAAGCACTCGATTCTTCTGGTTCAGATCAAAAAATGTATAAATCAATTTCTAAACATTTAAGAGAAGGAAAGGTAAGTATTGATACATCATCTCATGAAACTCATTTATTTCTAGGATGGACTCCACTTAAATATATCAAAGAAATTCAACCATTTAAAAATGATAATACCGGTACATCATATGAACACGTTCCCATATATTTCATATTTGCAAATGTTGCTCCATATAACAAAAAAATTATTGTAGAAAAAATTTTTTACAATCCTACAATACAAGTTGATATAGACCCTACTCTTATGAAATATCATTTGATTGATCTGGCTAAGCAATCTAACACTACATTGGATTTATCAAAGTTAAAAGACTATGATAACGGAAGATGGCACCTCATATTATCTGAAGTTATGAAAAATCAGATGGGATATGACGAATTGTAATAATTTTATTACATTGAATATTATTGATTCAATATAGTATTAGGGTAATTTAAAATGCAACATTATAATTTGGCTCTTGAAAGGTATTTTTTGCAAAAATAAAATCATGTGTATTCATCTTAAGAGGTATTAATATCATTTGAATCGTCTTGAATAACAAAGTGTGCTCTTTTGGTTCTAGTAAACTTTCTGCATGTGCCATATTCATCAATATGTGATAACACCTTACTGCTTCGTTATTATCTTTATTTTTAACTGCAACTTTCATTTGTTCTAACCATCCTTTTATTTCGTCACTAAATACAGGGACCGGTTTCTCTTCTTTTTGTAATTTTAAAATTATTATAAATATTACAATTCCTCCTAAGATTAACCTGAAATCAAAATATAAAGACAAAAATGCAGCAAATAATAATAACAACAAAAAATCTCTCAATAAATTCTTCATGAGATTAATATAAGCATGGAATTTAGTACATATTCGCAAGTGTCCGCATTGAATAATTTTGAGTCAACAAAAGATTTGGAAAATGTTCGTAAAATGAAGCGTACAAAGCTTCCAAAATACAAGAAAGAAGACGATACTACTGTGGAGGAAAATCCATTCTTAGATATTCCTCTTAGAACATTTATTGATCATTTCGTATTCACATGGAATAAAATCATACTAAATTTATTACAGCCTAGTTTGTATGAGATGTCCGAGAAACAAGCCGAATATGAATGGTGGGATAGATTACTTATAATAATAAGTAGAATTGCAAAAGAATTCTGGGTGAAGGAAAGAATATTCTACGTAGGTGTAGGATTTATTGTAGTATCATTTTTCATATATTTTATTTTTGCGGCATCCTAAATAACTCCTCCATAGATTCTTGACCAGATGTCTCATTCTGTTCGCCAATTAAATTCCCTAATGTAGATTTGCCTAAGTTAGATTGAGGAGATGCATTTAAAATAGATGATCCTGTTCTAGGAACCCTTAATCCGTTATAATACGCACTCTCTAACTTATGCATATAAGAATATAACTCACCAAACCTTTTTTCTACCACAGATTCATAATCATCGATTCTATCTCGTAAAGATTTATTTTCTAATTTTAATTCTTCATGTTTCTTTTTTTGAGTATTTAATTCAGATTCTAATCTCTTTATACTTGCAATTGTCAAATTATTATTCTTCTTACTTTGCACATACGAATCAAATCCACTCATTAACAATAATACTTTTTATTCTTTGAATCCAACTGTACCCATTAGAATGTCTACAGTTTTACCAGGTGTTTTTGAACCACATTTTAATAGTCCCTTTTTTGTTAAAAATTTTCTTTTCTTTTGAAACGGTATTTTAGCTAATTCTAAACTAAGCATTTTATCTCTTTTTTGCGTTTTAACACGATCAGTCTTATTTCCAATATATACAATCCGTCTTCTTGTTGCTATCTTTTTTATATTAACTGGTTTTTTACGATTCGCATTTTTATTTGCTCTGTTTCTTCTTCGGGTCATAAGACGTCGACCCCCACCACCAGTCATATGTATAGTGATAGGAATTTTGTTTAAAGCCATTACACTATATTAATATAATCTAACAGAGAAAAAAAATGGGTATACCTTCATTTTTCGCATACATAGCCAAAAGATATGATAAAAGTAATTTATTAATCAAACGTCCAAATAAAAAGATAAATCGTTTATTTTTAGATTTAAATGGAATTATACACCCATGTAGTCATAAAGTAATATCTGAATTAGTTGAAGAAGCAAATATTAAAGCTCCTTTGAGTGTCATAGAGAATCGTATAATTCAAAAAACAATAACATACATTAGTGAAATAACGAAAGAAATAAATCCTTCAACACTATTGTACATAGCAATTGATGGTGTCGCTCCCCGAGCCAAAATGTTTCAACAAAGAAAAAGACGATTTAAATCAGTACAGGACAGAGCATTAGATCCAACAAAACCGGTACGTACAAAATGGGATTCAAATGCTATAACACCTGGTACTTTATTTATGTCAAAATTGTCCAATAGTATTAAAAATTCCCCTATATTAAAAAATCTTGACGTTGAAAATATTATATTATCGGATGCTTCTGTTCCTAAAGAAGGTGAACATAAATTAGTAGAATATATCCGTAACAATGTACAAGAAGAAGATACCGCCGATGTAATACATGGTTTAGATGCAGACCTTATTATGCTGTCGTCTTTGTTACATCCTCAAAATATATACCTATTTAGAGATGATGCACAAAGAAAAGAAAAATATTATATGGATATATCATATTTCTTAGATTGTGTAAAGCATAATTTTGATGGTTTATTACACGATGATATACCAGTTCTAGATATTATAAGAGAGTATGTGTTTTTATGCTTTTTCATGGGCAATGATTTTCTACCCCATCATTACAGTCTAGAAATTAGAGATGAAGCAATCGATCTTATTATTGAACTTTATTGTAATATTAAAAACAACACCAAAGCATTTCTTACTGACAAAGAAGGTAATATCAACAATGATTTTTTGAAATTACTTGTTTCTAAATTGATGGAATTAGAAGATACATTAGTTGTCGCTCATGCCGCTAGAATCGTATACAAACAAGCAAAACGCCACGGTCATACAGATGAAGACAAGTTCAATTATTTCCCAGACTATCATCGGAATATTGAAAAAAGAATTGGTTTTGGTGGTGAAAATTGGAGAGATAGATATTATGAACATATTGCTACAACTATTTCAAAAGGATCTACCAATACCCCAGAATTAAGGAAACAAATGTGCAATTTTTACATACAAGGACTCGTATGGAACATGCGTTATTATTTAGGTAAAGGCATTTCAAACACATGGTATTATCCATATCATCATGCTCCAACATTCGTAGAATTACATGCCCGTTTAAGTGACCTCACAAGTGATAAATTAAAAAATTGTGTGAAACCAACAACAAAACAATTTACACCGTTTGAGCAATTATTACTTGTATTACCACCACAAAGTTCTCAATTATTACCAAAATCATGGTCTTCTGTAATGCGTAATACTGAACTATTCCCTAAAAGAGTAAGATTAAATCCTGTTGGTTCTATATTTAGATGGCAATGTCCTCCAATATTATATTATTATCCTGACAATATTTACCTAGATGAAGTTAAAAATCTACCATTGTCATATTCTGAAATTAAAAGATCTAAAAATCATAATTCACCTTTGATTATAAAAAAAAGTATATAAAGCACACTTATGTTTTTATAATCATAGAAATGTCTACTCAACACGTATCACAAAGAATTTTAGGTCGCGTTAAATGGTTCAATAATAAATTAGGGTATGGTTTTATAAGTTATAATTTGGATTCTTCTGAAAATAAAGATATTTTTGTTCATTGGTCTCATTTGTCTATACCTGAAAAGGAATTTCATACACTTTATCAAGGTGAATATGTTGAATTTGAGATTATTCCTTGTGAAGGAGACGAAAAGAAAAAACAGATGACGCAAGCTCATAATGTTACTGGACCACAAGGTGGCCCATTAATGGCTACATCTAATAAAACAATGATGAGTATTGCACAAGGAACATTCGTCACAAATGTAAATAGTGTTTTCAAGGTACAACAGGTGGAACACAATGCCTCTTCTCCATATACTGAAATTAATTAACTGTATTTCAGCCATTCGGTAACGTATTTAAGTCCTTTATTGGATAAATAATCAATTATATAATACGGTATGAATCTATTAATTACAGCCGTTGAGGTAATATTCACATGAGATCTATTATCATTAACATATTCAATACACCAAATTGCGGATAGATCTTTCAAAATAATATTTGTACTCTGCTTATCTAATTCCAACTTTATACAATTTAAATTCACATCATCTATTGTATAATTTGATAGTATAACATTTGCTGAAAATTTTGGTTTTGACAACTTAATATTTCCATAGATCTTATCATCGACACTTTTTGTTAACGATGATGATTCGATCCCTTTAATATGATCTTTCCACGACGATATATTCATTACCGTCTGAGAAATATCATATGATGAAATATTTGTATTAATTCCCGTAAATGTATATTGAGTATTCCGATCACGTTTTATTATTCTATATTCCCCTTTATTTTGATATTTAATACTAGGATTCACTGTATTTGTTATAGTTAGAACTTTTGTTGTATATTTCAAAAAATTTTTGATCATGATCATTGTGAATTACTTACAATACTATATCATTTTTAAAAATAAAAATTTTATCTTAATTTTTTTGCAATTTTAAATTTCATAAAATGTTTTATTCCTCGAATGCATAATGAATATTTTCAAACGTTTTTCTGATTGGTGGAATTATTCAAAAAAGAAATCCGCCCCTTTAGCTATTCGTGGAGTTAATAATATTAAAATAGACAGAAAATATGTTCATAAAAAAGGAAGAAAAAAACACACATATAAATATTCTATTAAATATACAATAGATCGCTCTATTGAAAAGAACTGGTTTAATGTGTTCGAAGACGAAGAAGAAATGAAAAATTTAGAATTAGCTTTGTCTCAAAAATATTATAATAATCCTAAATTAGAACCTTATCATTTTCGAATAACCAATTGAATCGTTACATTTAATTCTGAGTCGTTCAATTTAGTGTATTCTTTTATAAACCTTTCATTTTGAATTTCATCTAGATTGTTACACGAAAATAAATCAGCATATAATACACCGTTTTCAGGATACGTATGAATACTTGTATGTGATTCACATAAAAGTGCTATTCCTGAATACCCTCCATCTTGTGTATTATCATTTATTTGTGTATTAAATTTATGCATTACGGGTTTATCTATAAGAGTCATCTTATTCATTTGTATCCAATCACATAAGAAATCTTTACCATATTTTACATTTACTAATATAGGATGTTGGGAATTCTTTAGTGAAAGTTTTATGAGTAGATGATGCATAATGACATTATTTATAGTATATTAAGTTAAATTTATTCCCTTTCATTTTTTTTTAGTTTTATTCTTTTTTTGTATTTTTTTTTTTGTTTTCCTTTTTTTCATACGTGCATCATCTAAATCTTCATTTTTAACTTTTATTACACCTCTTGCGGAAGATCTCTCCATTTGTCTACATTTTCTATCAGATATATCACTCTCATCGTCTACTCTGTTACATGAAAAATCTATGATAATTACAGACATTATATCCCTTTCGTCATGTAAAAAATATAAAATATCTGACAAATATACTTCAAAGGACTCTCTCTTTCTCTGTTTTAAACGATCGGGTATTGTTTTCGCTTTTGTACCAAAACTAAGAAATATATCTTCTGATCTGCCATCAGGGTAATACAATATCATTCTATTATCGTTCTTATTAGTTCTTGAATATTTTTCTGATCTATGAACACTAAAAAACTTCTCATAATAAAGAGACTTTCTTCTCCATTTTGCTATTCTATAAGATTTACATACATTATCTAAATATAATTTACCATCTTTATCTCCTTCGTCTTCCATATATTTTGCTGCGTTCTGTACTTCTGGTAACCATCTTCTTGAATATTTACCCTTTCTATTTCCTAAATGATCTAAATTATAAAGCTCGTCTCTAATTATTTGAACCATCTCATTACATTCATTCTCTGACTTTTTTGTTTTTTTAGTTTTATTATTCTTCTTTCCCTTTTCTTTTATTAATTTATTACGGACGTCTTTTATTATAATCTCGGTTGAATTAGCTATATTGCTTGATAATAAATTACAAACTTTCATACTTACCGCATTTAATTTTACAACATCAATTGGTGATGATAGTTTCTCTTCTTCAAAATATGCCCCATGCCAATTTATAACTAATATCGGTATATCGCACATTACATTATTTTAATATTTTTTTAAATGATATGTAATATATTTCTCAATAGTTACATTTTTCAATTATTGTAAAAATGATGCTCATATAAGTATCAATTGTTATATATTAATCATGGGTGCTAAAAAGGAAAATTCTGATGTGCTTAATAAATATAAGGCTCATACTCATAAGGAGCATATTTATAAGATTCCTGATACTTATATTGGTTCAGTAGAAAAATGTTCTGATATAGGGTTTGTAGTATCGAAGAATGAGGGTAATCTTACTATGAAAAAGGAAACATTAGAATACATCCCTGGTTTGTATAAAATTGTTGATGAAGTTATTGTAAATGCATGGGATCAATTTATTAGAAACAAAGGGTCTGAAAAAGATCGTGTTCGCAATATAGATATAAATGTTTGTAAAGATTCTGGTAGAATCACAATCGAAAATACTGGAAGAGGCATTGATATTTTAATGCATCCTGAACATAACATTTATACGGTGGAACTTATCTTTGGAAAACTATTAACAAGTACAAATTACACCGAAGGGGAAGAACGTGTAACTGGTGGTAAAAACGGATACGGGGCCAAATTAGCAAATATCTTTTCAAAAGAGTTCGAAGTAGAAACAATTGACTTCAACGTTAAAAAAAAATTTTTCCAAAAATTCACAAACAATATGGACGTTAGACATGAACCCATCCTTACAAAAATTAAAAAGAGTGAATACAAACACGAATATACAAGAGTGTCGTTTGTACCTGACTTTGAAAGATTTAAGATTAAAGGGTGGTCGAAAGATATGATAAATATCTTCAAACGACGTGCATTTGAGATTGCAGCATGCTGTGGTTCTAATGTATCTGTCACTTTCAACGATAAAGTAATTGGTATTAATTCGTTTAAAAATTATACAAAATTGTTTGTTGAAGATGGCGATTGTATATATGAGAAATGTAGTAACCGATGGGAGATTGCGGTTGGTCTATCAGAATCATTTCAGCAAGTATCTTTTGTGAATGGTATTTCTACTACAAAGGGCGGTAAACACATCGACTATATTGTACAGATGATTTGCAAAAAAATGAATGAATATCTTATTAAAAAACACAAAATTAATGTAAAAGCAAATTACATCAAAGAACATCTCTTTGTATTTGTGAATTGTCTTATTACAAATCCATCATTCGACAGCCAAACTAAGGATTACTTATCTACTCCTACTGCCAAATTTGGTTCTAAATGTGAAATTAGTGATAAGTATATTGATACTATTGCTAAAAAGGGACTTGCTGAAAGAGTAATTGAAACGTATAACTTCAAAGAATCTAAGTTGTTGAAAAAAACAGATGGGAAAAAGAAAATGAGATTATGGGGTATTCCTAAATTAGACGATGCGAATGAAGCAGGTGGTAAAAAATCACAACAATGTACTCTTATTCTTACAGAGGGAGATTCTGCTAAAGCAATGGCTGTTGCTGGTCTTGGTGTTGTTGGAAGAGATTTGTACGGTGTTTTCCCATTGCGTGGTAAAGTAATCAATGTTCGTGAAAAAATTACCACCAATCAAGGGAGAACTCAAGTAGGGAATAATGAAGAACTCAACAATATGAAACAAATCTTGGGTTTAGAACAAGATATCAAATATAAAGATACATCTAAACTTAGATATGGACACATTCTTATCATGACAGATCAGGATTATGATGGATCTCATATTAAAGGACTTATTATGAATTGGTTTGGTACGTTCTGGCCTGAATTGTTACAAATTGAAGGATTTATTCAATGTATGATGACACCGATTGTAAAGGTTTTTAAGAAAAAGAAAGAAAAATCATTCTATTCTATCTCAAAATATAACGAGTGGAAAGATAAACATTCAAATGAAACTGGCTGGTCTGCTAAGTATTATAAGGGGTTGGGTACGAGTACTACAAAAGAAGCCAAGGAATATTTTAAAGATCTTAAGAAAACAACTTATACTTGGGACGAAGAAAACTGTTCAAATTCTATCGACATGGCATTTAATAAAGAAAGAGCCGATGATAGGAAAGGGTGGTTGAAATCTTATTCGTCGGATCATATCCTAGATGATACGGATTCAAAAGTTCCTTACAATGAATTTATTAACAGAGAATTGATTCATTTCTCTAATTATGATTTACAACGTTCTATCCCAAGCATTATGGATGGACTCAAACCCTCTCAACGAAAGATTTTGTATGGTTGTTTTAAACGTAAATTAACCAAAGAAATTAGAGTTGCACAACTTGCAGGATATATTAGTGAACACACCGGGTATCATCATGGTGAAGAAAGTTTGAACGGAACAATTATTGCAATGGCTCAGACATTTGTTGGTTCAAATAATATTAATTTACTCGAACCGAGTGGTCAGTTTGGAACGCGTCTTATGGGTGGCAAGGACGCAGGTAGTCCTAGGTATCTTCATACGGCTCTCACTCAATCTGCTTACAAAATATTTCAACCAAGCGATTCTAATATCCTGAAATATCTAGATGATGATGGTATGATGATTGAACCTGAATTTTATGTACCATGTATTCCGATGGTATTATGCAATGGTGCACAGGGTATTGGAACTGGATATAGTACATCAATTCCTTTGTATAACCCAATTGATCTTATCGAATACATTGAACATAAAATAGATCCAACTAAAACTAAACCTAAGTTAATACCATATTACAAGGGATTCAAAGGTAAAATATCTATCGAAAATGATGCTATTATTACGAAAGGTATTTATAAAATTATAAATTACAAAACCATATTGATTACCGAACTTCCAATTGGACAATGGATTGACAAGTATAAGTCTTGGCTTGATAGTATTCTTGTAGAAGTATCAAACAAATCGAATAGCAAAACTACGAAAACCAAGAAAACTACTAAAAAATCTCCTACCAAATCTTCATTAAAGGAGGATTGGAGTTTTATTAAAAATTATAAGAGTCAAAGCACGGAAACATCTGCTCATTTTGAAATTGAGATTGATCCAAAGGTACTTAGTTCATGGTCTTCCAAAATCGCTGTTGAAAAGAAAGGTGGAATCTTTATCAACTATATTGAAAAGAAATTTAGATTGACGTCAAAAATTAGTACATCTAACATGCATTTGTATAATACCAAGGGTATCATTCAAAAATTCAAATCGTGTTATGATATTATTGACTACTTTTACGAGAATAGAGCACCATATTATGTAAAAAGAAAAGAGTATTTACTCAATCTGATTAACATAGATGTTCTTATTCTCAAAAATAAAGCAAGATTTGTTAGAAATATTGTAGATGGAATACTAGATATCAGAAAACATTCAAAAGAGTCTTTGAATAAATGGTTATCAGATAATTCATTCGATTTGGATCCTAGACAAGAGAAAGGATCTGCTTCATATCAATATCTTATTGGTATGCCAATCTATCAAATGACTACAGATATGGTTGCTGATTTAGAGAAATCATTGAATGAAAAGAACAAAGATCACGAAACACTTATGAATACAACTACTTCGTCAATGTGGACATCTGACCTAGAAACCATTAAGACTGCAGTTACTGAGAAAACTAAAACAAAAAATAAAAAATAAAAAATACCTTCTTCACACCTAAGAAGCAACCCAACCACCAAACACTACTTGATAAACATGAGATATTTCATTATAATTTTTTTTACATATGTTCAATTTTTCTTCATTTAATCTTATGAAAGGTTTAGAACATATACAACATGTATTATAATAACTACGCTTATCCCAGCCCGTTCCAACACATTTTTTTACATAATTATTAGATATCTTTGATTTACAAGATATACACGAAGTAAATCCTGCCTGACCACCTCTTTTTTTTAAAAATTCATCAACCTTATTAACCAACTTCTCTTCTTCTTTTTTTAGTTTTTTGTAAATTTTCATATTGGCATTTACCTTTTTTTTAATATCATTAAGAGAAGCAGTGCCATTCTCTAAAGATATTGCTAATTGTTTAGGATAGTAAAATTTACTAACAGCGGGTCCCCATTTTTCTGATTTATCAAGAACTTCCTTCTGTGCTTCTTCCCAATTTTTAGCAATACCATCTAAATTTTTTATCCCATGAAATGATGTCACATTTGCACAATATGGATCATCTCTATCATATCCTCTTTTTTCTTGTTCTTCAATTAATTTATCAAAATAAACAACCACATCTTCAAATGAAGATGCATTGCAATCATATGTTAAATCCCATGCACCCATTTGAATTCATATAATTTATGATCTTAAATAATATCATTTTTTATTTTATAATTAATTTTATTTAGAAATTCCGTGATTATTTAACCAACATTTTTGTTTTTTAGTCAGACATAAACAACCAGAACCACATGTAAATTGTGATGGACAACATTTAGGATCACATTTATTGTGCGATAACATAGCCATCGACGTTATTTTATTCGAACCATCTACAGAAGGTAAAAATTCAGCACCATCTATAGTTTTAGTATCAAAGATTTCCTTTGTCTTACATTTTACGTCATCTGGAAAGTTGTAACAATGCATTCTGTCAGATAAAGACTCTTTTTTATTTTTATTTGATTCCTTCAATTCTTTAGACCCTTCTTTGAAACTTTCTTTATTTGAAGAATCCATAACGCAAATAATACACACTGTAACAACAAACAAGATCAATAATAATAATGAAAATGATAAGACATATGGATTTTTTAAGATACCCATTATTACCTAGACAATTAAAAAAAAATAAAAATGATTCTTGTTTTAATTGTTTGATAATAATATCAGATACATTACATACTGCATAATTAGACACATTATGTCTACAAATAAAGAACACTCTCGTAAGAAATTAATTGATGAATTTTATGATTTAGACGAAAGAACATCATATATCCCAATCGAAGAATTTCTATTGATGTGGGATGTAAATCCGCCTTATATGACACCTAAAGAGTTCGTTAAGTCAACAAAAGATTATCCTTTAGAATGGAGTCAATATTTAGCCGACACTCGACCATTTAAAAGGATGTTAAATTAGTTTGAATATGCCGCATTTACAATATTTCTTAGTTCATTAATTTTTTTAAGGTTTCTTTCCTTTTTTTCCTTTTCTTCTTCTGAACTATATTTGTATTTTTGATTATTAACTTTTGTTTCAGATATACATTTTATTGCTTCTGCAACATCTCCTTTACACTCTTCAATCGTTTTCATTGCTATATCTATTGTAGTTTTAGTGGTCTGCATTACTTTAAATACAGGGTCTTCTGTTTCTTCCATTATCTAATCAAACATAACTGTTACATGTTGTTGCGTTCTAGAAAATGTTTTTTTTGTATTTCTAACAGTAATTTTCTTTTTCGACTTCGTTTTTGATTCCTTCTTCATAGACTTATCAATATTCTCAAAATTATCACATATATATTTTAACACACCATTCTCAATAGCCCAACGAAAAAAATTCATTTGTCCTACAGTTGTTATTATTTCGTAATCATTATTTTGTAAAGATATACGCTCTCTTCTGCAAAAAGGATCCATCTGTCTTTTAGAATATGCCTTTAACTGTGATCTATAACTATTATATACATAAAATGTTTTACCTATCCAATTATATTGAATATTGTTCATTTTTGCATATTTCGTAACAAACCAATCAATTAATCTAAGTGAAATACATGATTTATCTCTAAGAATCTCGCAAAAAGATTCCATATTCTGAGGATTATTATAATATGATTTTAACGCTGTTTCAAGTAAAGCATTCTTTTTTTCCATTGTTTTTATTTTCGAAATAGACCTTTAAATATCTTTTTGCGTTTGATATTGTCATTTTTTTTTTTGGATGTGTTTTAAATGAGCTCCTTTAATACATCTTTATTTGAAGATGGAGTATTAATAAGTGCTGTCAAACTTGCTATAGAAACCTCTAAAAATTTATCGTTTGATTATTTTCAACAAGATAATGAAAATAATGGGTGGGGCGTTAGAAAAACACAAAGTACCGAGGAAGAACGTATCCTTTTTAAATCACCCGAAGAATATACATCACCTATCAGACGTGTTCTTAAAATCCCAACACAAAACAATCAACCATCTAGACTCATTCTATGTGAAACTCAAAATACTCTCTATATATGCAACATAAACATCTTAAATCAATAAACGTGCTACTATAAATTATAATTTATAGTTAATATAATGAACAATAAATATATTGTATTTCTATTATCATTAATTTTAATTATATCTATTCATTACGTTCTAGTATTTTTACTTGAATCTCCAACAAGTAACAATTCGAAACCTGTAGAAAATAATTCATCTAATATTGAAGAAAATAAACACATACCTTTTGTTGAAAAGAATTTTGAAGAACCTGTAGACAATTCAGAACTTTTGTTAAGATGGCTTTCAAAAGAAGGTGACTCTATTTATGCTTCTGTAATGAATGACAAAGATCAAACTATTGAGAAAATGACCTCCCCTATTGCAGAAGATATTAATAATACTACACAATTAACATCGTGGGCTGGTAATATATCATATTCTCCTGCTTTTTTTTAATTAAATAAAATCAACTCTTCAGTATAATGGTTTATTACTACCCAGATATCACAGATGTAAATTTTAATGTTAAAATAAATTCAAAAGAAGAAATCAATGAGAATAAAGCTAAAAATATACATAACGCAAATAACACTGTATCTGGCATTACACAGAAACTATGTACAAGTATAGAAACACAATTGTTACCACAACAACAACTTTTAGGTACATATCTCGCACCTAATACACCATATAATGGTTTACTTATATTCCATGGAACAGGTGTTGGTAAAACATGTACTGCTATAACTATTGCAGAACAATATAAATCCTATCTTAACGAGATAGGTAAAAAAATTAAGATTATATGTAGCAAAGATCTTATACCGTCCTTTAAAAAAACAATAATTAATCCTTCTAATTCTTTCAAATGTACTGGAGAAACTTATTTAAAAGAAATTTTATCCGAAAGTAAATCTGGTATATCTAAAGCTATTTCTGCTCATTATGAATTTTTAACATACTACACATTCGCAGAAGAAATTAAAAAAACAATCAAAAATCTAAGTGAAGATGATGCAAAAATCGCTTTACAAGAAAAGTATTCAGATTCATTAATTATTATAGATGAGGCACAAAATATAAGAAATAATGCAAAAGGTAATGAAAATCCCAAAAACTCTAAACTTATCGTTCAAATGTTAGAATTACTTACTGAGAATACATATAATCTTAAATTAGTATTGCTATCTGCAACACCTATGTATGATTCGCCAGACGAAATCATTTGGTTACTTAATCTCATTCAAAGAGTATATAAACATCCTTTATTATCATCTAAATTTATTGATAAAAACGGGTCTATAGTTAAAGAAAAGGAAAAAGAGTTTATAACTGCCATACAAGGAAAAATATCTTATTTAAAAGGAGAAAATCCATACACATTCCCATTTAAATTACAAGATTCAAATGCAATTGATTACAAATCTCTTCCTACAAAAGATTTAGACTTGAAAACAATTAAAGAAGATGACCGAATTAAAACAACACCACTTACTCCATCATATATGTCAAATGAATATTATAATCAACTCCAAAAATTAGCTATGAAAAAAGACTTTTACTCAAAACAATCTCAATTGCATAATGTATGTTGGTCATTGGACCCAGACGATGATCCCAGTACATTATTTGGTATTCAAGGCCTTAAAAAAATTTTTAGATTTAACAACGATACAATGCCGTCCTTCTTTTCATTTAGAGATACTAAAATTAACCAATTGGACGACATACATCTCTATTCTCCAAAACTAAAAACCATATTAAATATTATAAAAAAGTCAAATGGCCCTATTATTATACATTCGCGTTTTGTTTATTCCGGAATTGTACCTATCGCTCTTATGTTGGAAAATAGTGGTTATACTAAATATTCAAAACATGGAGGAATATCACAAATATTAGATAATGCAAAACCTAAAAAAAGGATGGGATCGTACGCCATGTTTACAGCAGATGAGAATCTATCCGGAAATAAAGAAAAATTATTGAATATCTTTAACCAAAGTTCTAATAAAGATGGTGAAATAATTAAGGTTATATTAATATCTCCTGTTGGGGGAGAAGGTATTACACTAAAACGAGTTAGAGAAGTACATCTTCTAGAACCACAATTCAATAAAAGTGATCAGGAACAATCTATTGGAAGGGCCATTCGAACATGCTCTCACATGGATCTCCCTTTTGAAAATAGAAATTGTACCGTGTATTACCATGCAAACATGTTCCCAAATAAAGACCACGAAAGTGTTGACGTATATTTACATAGAAAATCTGAAATAAAACAGAAATATATAGATTCAATTAAATATTTAATACAACAAAATGCATTCGATTGTGCCCTATTAAGAGATATAAATTTCTTTTCTCCATCATCATTTCACGAAAATCCGGTTACAATCGTTGATTCTCAAGGTAAAAAAAGAACTCATATAATTGGCGATCCTATTGAAAATGAGAACAAAGGTTTATGTCAGTTCTCATATGATAAAAAAAACACAGATTCTAATACATATTCACCTATTAATCATCAAGTTGAGATTGTAAATAAGATGATAAAAGATATTATTGGAAAATATATCGAAATCAAATCAGAAGATATATATATCTATATTACAGAATTATATCCTACTATTCATAAAAAAAGTATCACATATGCTTTAGAAATGTTAGTATCACATAATATAATTTTTGATAATTTATTTCAAGAAGCAGGATATATTGAATATATTCGTGAAAAAGATATGTACGTATTTAACAAAATCAAAAAAAATGAATATGTTAATACACCGCCACCTTTTATTCGAAACTATGTACCTCTCGATACGTTGAATTTACCAGAAAGAGACGCTATTCAATTATCTATAAAAAATGTATTGGAAGAATATACTCGTATTCAAAAATACTTACCCTCTATATTAGAAAATACAGAATTTAAAAAAAAGAAAGTATTATCTGTTCTTGCACAAATAGTAGTAGATAAATTGTCAAATAAAAATCGCATTACTCATTTACAAAAAGATATCGATTCCATAGATAATTTATATTTATTAAAAGCTTACCATAAATACATCAAAGACATTAGAGGAAAATCTCATATAATATCTATTCCTAGTAATAGACAAGGCATCTATATTAATAACGAAGATGCTACATCTACTTTCGATATATTATCTGACTCAACTAAAAAGAATAGTTTAAAACAAAAAGATTTGTTTGGTTATATTAATATTAGTGCAAATCAGTCTGACTTTCACATTGTTCATAAAATAGCTAACAAAAAACCAAGAGGGTCAAAGGCATTTAATTCCAAAAAAAATGTTTTGACTTCACTTATAAACAAATTATTAGGGAAAGAAAAATATATTCACATTAAAGACAATCGTAAACTTGTAAAAAAGGATAATCATATTAACGCAGAACACAAAACAATTACGTCTGAACTCTTATGCGTAGAATTAGAAACTATACTTAGAATTTCTAAAAATGATCTATTCTTTAATCCCTATAATACAATTGTACATGATGTATATTCATTTCTTCATCCAAAATAAAATAAAAATTTCACTTTATAATTCTGATTTAAAATACATTATTCGCTGTATTTCTCCAGGAAGCAGGGGATCCTGAGATGTTATTTCCACATACACCTGTTATCTTTTGGCAAGGTAAAGGTTCTGGTTTGGCAGGCAAAGGAAGTCTTTGATCAATAGGTTTTGGTACGCACGCTCTGTGATTGTCTTTTACTACAATTCTATTAGATATGTTGTAATCAAATGGAACAAGTGCTTTTTCTTGAGGGTTTAAGCACAACCATTCCCATCTGTTAAATCCAGTGCCTCTTAAATTGCATGCAGGATCACTCAACCGAGTGTCCTCTGTTGGTACGAAACATTTTTTGAAATGAGTTAAGTTATTACCACATTTAACGTCTTTTTCATCAACATTTCTGAAACTCTCACTCACTTCTGTTTGAACTTCACTTGGCATTTTTGTGGAACATCTTTGACATGTTTGACAATCTTCATATTTCTTCTCTGAAAGCCAACCGCAATTTGAGCATTCGTTTTTCCATTTTTTTTCACAACATTTAGATGCTTTCCTTGTAATATTTAAAAGCTCTGAGCTAGTATCTACCAAAGGCATATTTCGATTGATACTATCTCCCGCCTTTTGTAATCTTACTGTAGGAGGGTAAGGAAAACAGTAATCACAATCAATTGGAGGTGTACCTAGCAAGTAGTTTCCTGGTCCTGTAGATTCAAATAAAGTTTGTTTGTATTGACACATGTCATAATTAAGTCTGTTAAAACTCATATTAGTAATTTATATACATTTTTTATGTATACAAATTTTCAAGTTTACGCGAATTGCATTTTATGAGCAGGGGGTACACATTTTGGTAAATCTAATGGGGGTGGGAGTGGTACAGGATCATATCTAATCATTTGACAGGGAGGAAGATGTTGTAAAGTTGTATCTACATTCCCGTTGCAATTATTTAATTTATATTGCTTCGATTCTGAACCATCTACTCCAGTATTCTCATTAAATTGGAATTTTTTCAATGGACATCTAGAATTTTGTCTTGTTTGACCACGTAAATCATTCTCTAGATCAACCAGATTTCCTTTAATTTGACTGACTTCATTTCCGCCAACAATACCTAACTCCATTCTACATTTTTTTCCATTCTCATATTTCATTGGGTCCAATACATAATTTAATGTATTTGAACTTTGTGTGATTTCCGCCTTATACGCACAGGTGTCATATATTAAACGATTAGAACTCATTTATCTATATTATATACTTTTATTTCGATAGAAACATATGAACAATAGACAATATTTTATGAGTTATTCTTACAATAAATACTCATTGAAAAAAATGATATAGACTTATATAAATTTCATATAAACTTATGAAGCAAAATGATTCACTCAAAAATATTAGAAAAAGCTAGAAGAATTACCAAAGAATCAATAAATAATTTATCTAAAGAAAGAGATATACAATTACAGGAATCTCATGAAGAAGATTGTCGCCTTATGAAAACATTGACACGTAAATACTACAATACTATTCTAAGTCAAATATTCAAAAATGCAAATAGTGGTTTAAATCATGCCAGAATTTATATATGCTACGATGATTTGATAAGCAAATATGACTTAGGTACACCTAAAGATATTGCAGAACGTTGGATTAAGAATCTGACTTTACAAAGTCGTAATTATTCAAACAATGAATATATTAACGAACTTCTTGATTTAAAGGATCAAGATATGCTATATGGCTTTTATGTGAAATCTATAGTTCCTTATTCGAAAAGAGTATGGATTACAATCACATGGTTGTAAATGTCATCATGTCATCATGTCATCATGTCATCATGTCATCATGTCATCATTTTAAATTTTTTATTCTGACAAAAAAACAGCGACCTATCTTTGACCTACACTTTTTTTGAGCGTTACCTGTATAAAAAAATATCTCAATTTTCACAATTTACTTTTTTTCTCTGATTTACCTACTATCAGCTAAAACTTAAAATCACACATAGGTCGCTTCACCTAAGAATTTATTTTTAATTTTCTGTGTAACATGAGTTTAAAAAAATTCCCCCCCCTGGATATAAAAATAGATAATTAATATCCTTTTTGGATACAAAATATCCAAAACACCCTATTATATATATCATAAACACTTACACACTATGTAATAACCTTATATATAAAAGTGGCTTAGAAAAACCCTCACAAATCCCTCACAAATCCCTCACAAATCCCTCACAAAT
>Ga0163179_10000421_pt1 | contig 30804 bp, 50 predicted proteins | sample AtlANTMetagenome_FD_109643 | JGI IMG/M metagenome (GOLD analysis project Ga0163179, IMG submission 109643) | Marine eukaryotic phytoplankton communities from the Atlantic Ocean - Atlantic ANT 2 Metagenome | ecosystem: Environmental > Aquatic > Marine > Oceanic | place: North Atlantic Ocean... | reverse complement strand
TGCCTCTGCGAAGCACATGGCGCGGGCCTCTGGCGACTTCGCCATCGTGACCATAAACTGAGGCATAACCTCTTTACCAACAACCAAAACTACTTCCGAACGATAGCCCATAGAGCCCTCCTTGATTACCTTTATATTATACAACAGGTGCGCGAGAAACGCAAGTCACTAAATGTCACAGCTTGCCTTTGTGGTTGCTGTTGCCTGCATTATAGCCGACGTGCCGCATAGGGCGTCCACCGATAGACGGGTTAGAACTTGACAAATGACCACCATAGCCACCGTTGTGTCCGGTGTTCGCTTTCCACGCAGACGCATATGCGCTGCGATCCTCATCGCTTTCAAAAGCAACAATAGAAATGGCAGCGGCTTTGCCGTCACCAGACGAGAGCCCCAGATACTTTACCGTAGTCTCGGTGCCAAGCTCCTCCACGCACGACGGGCACTCGTTAATCCTACCGCCTGCGGCTCGCTTTGCGCTTGAGCGCGTGTCAAAGTCTACGTTACAATGCTTACAGGTCTTAATCAAAATGAACTCCGTGTCTTGATTACCCCTGTATTATCTCACACGCGGAAGAGGAAGTCAATAGAAAGTTTGTCATCAAATGTCACGCTTCAGAAATAACCTGAAGATTTCTCACCCTGATCCAGTCCTGGGTGCCATCTGTGAATAATACGAGAGCCATATCCATCGGATCGGATTCCCGAACAAAGTCGCCAGTACGCAGCCTAATAACCGTTCCGTATTCAAACTCAATAAGTGGTTGCTCATCATTATTAGTGATGCACCACTTTACTATATCACCGACTTTCACTTATTACCTCAAGCTCAAGCAGCGGCACCCAGGTGACGCGCATATCATCACCGAACCACGCCACATCTGCGCCGTTGACGATATGCATTTTAACTATAACACCCATCTGTGTCGTGGCTATGCTTCCGAAATAATCCGGCAGCGACCAGCGCACAACGTCACCGACTTTCACTTATTAACCTTAACTGGTCCTCTCGCCACCATCCAGTCGGTGAGGACGGAGACGACCACATTATTTTTGCGTCTTTCTCTCTCTTCGTGTTGCTGTACTTTCTTACTTCTGCTTTTCTGACTTCCAAAACCAAACCAATACATTCAATCCCTCTTTGCTCGTCGTAATGTGCAACCACCAAATCGCCGCGCTTCATTCAATCCAAATCTCCATTGATACTTCTTAATACCATTTCTGTTCCAATAATCAAACCAAATGAAACCAACGTTGAAGCCAACAAAATGCCCACCATCATCATCATCAACTCACCAATCATCATCTTCTTCAATCCCAAGTAAATCTGCACACTTTTCTAAAACCCATCCGAACCCGTAGAATGTAATAATCGTCAGGGTTAAGATGGTAAATGGTTCTGCTAAAAGCTCAATGTATAGTGTCATCACCGTAGTCAATATAATAGGTAACTTTGTTTCTTACCTCATCTAAACTAACTACGTTGTCGGGCTCATTTTCTTCCTGATTTTCTTGTTCTTTTAACATTTTCTCGTCTTCTTTTTGTGCTCTGCGATCTGCAATCCACCAGTAAACTGATTCTGAAAAATGATTAACGGCAAATCCGAACATCAGAAACAAACCGATTGCAAACGCCAGCGTAGCTACATCGCTCATAGGTCTGCCCTCAAGTATGGGATGCCTGCGGGTAGCTCGCCTGATACCATTCCACCATGCTTTGCAATCACGAGCGTGACAAGTGGTGCGGGGACGTATGGGTAAACTGTTTCAGTCGGTCGATCACTATCTTCCGCAAACTCCAGAAGCAAATCCTCTTGCTCGTTAGGAAACCCAATCTCAACCTCGGTATATCTGTCTGCGCCTGTTTCACGAGGGTGGCAGTATTGTGTCTCTCCTGCTTGCACAGACATTGTAAATCCGTCCTTACAGATAACTTTCTTGTTCATCTTCATATCAAACATTTTTACCCCCCTTTAAGTAGTCTGAAAAATGGTGTGGTCTTTACCCTTCTCAAGTGGGGCGTCGGATACTTCGTGTAAGCAAGCATTTTTGCAATCCTTTATTGTTTTGAACCTGTGTATAATGATTGTATTCTCACTGCGCTGTTCGACACGGGTTCCATATTGAATCGTCGGGTACTGCTCTCGATAGAACTCCCACACAGATGTCAACTCCTCCGTGCTTCCAGTGGCAGTATAGCGTATTGAAAAACAATCTACTGGTATTTCATGTGCTTCCATTTTTATTCTCCTTATGAATGTCTAAAATCTTTATCAGCTCGGCGCCACACAGACCAGCAGCATCTTTTTGAGCACCACTGGTTGCCGAGACAAAATCTTCCTGTATCCAAGTGATGATTGATTTGGCCAAATAATCCACATCTTGAATCGCTTCTGTGACCATCAGCAACATGTTCGCGTAGCGACGATGAATATGTCCAAACTCTTTTCTAAATGGGTCTTCGTCGTGCATCAAGCAAACATCGGCGACTTTAAGTAGGCGCTCGGTTACATATGCACGCAGGCTTTCGCGCAAGTCAGGCGCTTGACGTGCCTGACGTGGGATAGCAGCTTTTGAAAAATAAAAATCGTTCACTCGTATGTCCTTAAAAAATGGCACCCTGAGTAGGATTTGAACCTACGACCCTCGGTTTAGAAGACCGATGCTCTATCCAACTGAGCTATCAGGGCTAAGATTATCAAACAAATCAATCTGCTTGTTTTCCAATGTGTCTTCATATTGTACCACAGGATGATCCCCAGGCACAAGTAAAATCAAACATTCTCCGTCATTATGCCTGCGATCACACAACTGTGACCAAGCCTGTCGCTTATCGTTAGAGGCTTGCAACTTTTGGTGTGTGATCTCGCCTTCGCTGTTTTGATATATTGCTGTGTATGGCAGCATATTTTCTCCTTTGTTGATGGTGGGCCTTGTAGGACTTGAACCTACGACAATCCGGTTATGAGCCGGGTGCTCTGACCAACTGAGCTAAAAGCCCTTATATAAAATGGTGGGTCCACCGGGACTCGAACCCGGAACCTGCGGATTAAAAGTCCGATGCTCTACCAGTTGAGCTATGGACCCATTTTATTAAAACTCGTATGTTTTGTCTTCTGTACTCTCGTCTTCGGCAACTATAACGCCGCCCTCTTTAAGCGCCACCAACAAAGTGGCGACAACTCCTTCAAAATAATGCAATCTACTTTCTAACTCATCAATCTTGCGTGTCATTCTCTGGCACTGTCGTGTCAGTAGCTCCACCTGATTCTCCCACATGTCTGTTCTATTTGTCATTTTCTATCTCCATCGGGACTTGATGTTGATTAGTTCTCCCTTGTAAGTATAGACAAATACTTCCAAATCGTTCAACTTAGTCAACTCTTCTATCATTACTGGCTTCTCGTAATGCTCTCGATGCTCTGTTGTTGGTAGGAGAGGCGGGAGTCGAACCCGCACGCTCATCAGAGCAGGAGATTTTAAGTCTCCTGTGTCTACCATTCCACCACTCTCCCTTGCTACTCTCTTATAATATCAACTCTGGTCGAGATTGTCAAGCATTTTTTGTTTCTAAATCTCATCGCTGAATCAAATGCAGTTCCCACTCAGCGAAGAGACGCTGTGTTCCGTCCGTACAAAGCACATCATATATCGCATCATCGCCGAAATAATCTTCATCCCAATACATATCAACAACAATGCCGCTCCACGGGTAAAATAAATCATCATCTTCTTCTGGATGATAGTAATCATAAAACGTATAGCACGCCTTAACTAAATCTCCTATTTGGTATTTTGGATTGATTGCCACATAGTAACTACTTGCTCCTCACCCAATCCGCAGGATACCAGCCTTCCTTCTCTGTCATTCTGCCCTCGTATGCCCCTGGCTGCTTAAACCATTTGATTTTAACAAAACTAGTTTTTGGCTTGCGACACCATTTTTCGTTGTACTGAAAAAACAACTTTAGCGATGTTGAGTGCACCTGCTGACCGTCACATAGATCCTGGATTGCACTTTTCTTTTCCCAATATGTTCTGCCTTGCGCGTTCTCTGCAATCTGAAATGCAACACTCTCATCAACTCCTGCGTGTTCTAAAATGTTATCTACCTTTTGTAATATGATCCCCATTCCTGGGGTCTTGCGGCGATAGAAACCGACAAGATCACCAACTTGCACTGGCATTTGTCCTCCTAAAGTATTACTATAGCACTGAATTAAATTGAAGTCAACTATTTTTTGTCTTTGAAAAACACATCGATGTGGCCGCGAGGAACTTTAAGCACGACCATGCGCCAGCCCATAAACTTGGCTGGAAACTTATTGCGTAGCGCGGTGTCCATAATCTCATCTGTATCATCAAACTCTAACACAGCCTGGATCATGTGCCCGCCGTCATCAGAGTGAAAGTTGACTGTGAATCTATCTTCCCAAATGTCTGCTATGTATTCCATTAAGCCTTTGCGGGCATCGTCTCTCGACGCCTTTTCATCGTTCCAAAATAAGTTTGCCATTTTTTTAATCCTCGCTGATTATTTGAAAGTTATCCATTGAAGGACTGAGGACAACCCAGTCCAACATTTTGCAGTCAAAGCAATAAGCCACTACACTGCTGTTGTCGTATGCCACGCTTGTGATGATTGCGTGGCGATAGTTTGGTTCTAAACCCCGCACCTCACCAGTGTCGGAAGCCATGTAGGTGTTCCAGTCCTCAATCCATCTGATAAGTTGTCCCACTTTATAGTCCACATAGTAACTATCACGTTAGTGAGCCAGGGTTCTTCATATATTCTTTTAACTGATCGTAGCCGCCAATTCTTACGGTAGTATTGTAACTTTGACGTATGATAATCGGAAGCGTGGGCCATCGATGGCGATCTTTTATATATTCTCGGTATGATTTTGAAAAATCCATTTCGACAAACACATATTCATTGTCAGCCTCCATGAGATCGGCGCATGCGCGAAGACACGCGGGGCAATCTGATATTCCATAAACGATGTAAGTAGACATTATCAATCCTTTAGCTTGGTCTTATAAATTTTGATAGATGCTCCGCTGCTCTTATAGCTGACATAATAATCGCACTGACCCTTAAAGACATTTCTAAGTGCCGTCAATGTCGGTGCCACGCGCTTATCATCATAAAATAAATATACACCCGTAGAGCCGCGATTTGACAGTTTAAGCGCATCGCGATGCACTGTTTTAAGAGAGGAGTACACTCCGATAAAGCTATCCATCGTATCAAAAAGACAGTATATATATATCTTTGTCATGTGGCAGTATCCTCGTCAGATGCCAAAACATGAGCCGTTAACATTAAAGAAGACTGATAGCTCTGTATTTCTATTTTTTTCTGATTGGCTAATTTTGCATCCTCAGTCGTTACCGCATTGTCGTATTCTTTCTGTGCTTTTTCCAGAAACAAAATACATTCTTGGATGGCATGCATCATTATCATGTTGCCGCCAAATTCAGCAGCAGCCTTTTCAGTCTTATCAAAGAGGCTATCTTTAATTACAAAATAGCTGCCTTGGCTCATTTTCCGCAACTTCGGCAGCCCCGATTGGCAATCCGGTCGCGCTTTTCCTTTTCTGACAGCTTAATGAGTCTGAAGTTTTCAATTGAGTCTTTACGAACACTAGACCCAAGCATATAAACTACCTCATTCTTTTCTCTGTCTACCTTGCCACATAACACAATTTTCTGCGTCGGCTCGTGGAAGATGTATCTGCCCGCCAGGGGCGGAATTCTCATATTTGTGTCGATCTCTGAAAGTTTCATTTATTCTCCTATCGATAAAATTTTATCATAAGCATCATACTTCATATCGCTAAGTTTGTCAAGCTCCCCCTCTCTACGAAGTATCTTAAATGCTATATTTTCTGATGAATACTCTTGGGCTGGGCTGTCTAATCCCGCCTTTCTCATTCTTCTAATCTTTTTCTTTAGTCTCTCAATTGAATTGAGGGCTGCGCGGGGATCTCTAACTAGTATTTGCTCAACAAACTGAATCTGCTTAACGCAGTCTTCACTCTTAATTAGTGCGGTGTCATAATCAATATCAACCTTGTCGGGATCAGGTTGGACAATCCATTCTTTGTTTAGTATCGAGTAAATCCCCGATGACTTATGAGGCTCGCCTATGTTCTCTACGTAAATCTCAACCTCGGCGCCATAAATCGTTATGTCGTGCAAATCGTTCCAGCGCATCCTGGCTGCGTCAAAAAAACCTTTAACTAGTTCTACATTCTCATCAATTTTAGAGAAGTCTATGACTATGTGGAGGTCTATGTCTGAGTATTTCGACCAGTTGTAGTTAGCGAGACTTCCAGTAAAGCGCAAATCCTCTACAAGTGCGGTCATCAAGCCTTCGCCTGCCGCGTGTTCGACAGGCAACTCAAGCCCTTCCAAGAACCTTTTTGCAATCTTCATCAGGCGCTTAGAGATGTTCCGATTCAGCTTGTCGCCTGTCCAGTATTTAGGATTAAGCTCATCGTGCTTTTCAAATGTTTCAGGCTCAACAACTTCCTCTAGTGCAGGCGCAGAAATATCATTAAAGCTTTTACCTTTGAAGCTATATTTAGCTTTCTTGAACGGACTGCCGCCTTGCGCTTTTTTGGAGCCGCCCTTGAGATATTTATTCATATCTTGCGTTAGTCTTTTCGGCTTAACTCGGGCCCGATATTTAGGATTACCCTCGTTAATAAAGTCTTGCCACGTGCTCATGGTATTTCTGTCCCTGGATTTAAGTTCTCTATTAAATAGGCTAAAACTTCAGTAAAAGTGACTTCGGATTGGATTTCATAGCGTTCCTGAATATCACTAACTTGCTCATTGCCTACGCCTTTCTCTACCATGAGGCGCCTTACTTCATTCTTGTTGTGGTCGCCTCTCATGTAAAAGTCGTTAAACATTCCTTCATCTAGAATCTCAAGCAACACATCGGCTAACTGTGAATCGGTCATATATACTCCTATTGTGATGTATTTGTCACATTAAATGCTATGGCGTTGTACGTAGTGTTACCTGCCAAGCCATTGGAAGTCGCCCAAGTTTGGCCATTGTCCGTGCTAACGGCGTATGCTCGTTCGCCACAAGCTACCCAAGTTCCATCGTTATCATAGGCTACATCATACCAATCGCGATATGTAGAGCTGCCATCATTCTCAGGCACTCTAACTTCCGACCAAGATGCCGCATCATCTGAGCTGTACCAAATATAGCCATCGTTGCCGCCCATTACCCAGTTGCCTGACATGTTAGTTGCTGCTCCTCGCATACCTCGATTGGCTGGACGTGCAAAATGTCCCCAGGATCCTGTGCCTCCCCCTGAGCCGGTCAGGTTACCTTTGCCTTGGGAGTTCGTTCCTCCACCAACCCAGACATCGTTTCCATATTGAAGGTTCCACATAGTGGTGACAGAAGAGCCTGGACTTTGAAATACCATTTGCCAATCACCTCCATCACCAGAGCCAGTTCCGTTGGTACTCATCCACACATCGTTGCCGATAGTGAGGGCAAAAATAGAGTCTGCGTCTGCTGACTCCCGGTTCCACGCTAAACCGTAAATGGCGCCATTGGCTGCGCTAGCGTCAAAGGCTCGATACTGCTGTGACCAATTGGCGCCATCAGTAATGCCTCCTGCAACATAGGTAGACAATATAGAGTTGTTCATTCCACCCATCATGAAGGTTGCGCGGTTATTGTTGGTATGGTCACCTCGGGCACATCGGTATCCGCGAAAGTTCCACGTCCCTGACCAAGGGCCGCCGGATGGCTTGACCGCTGCCCAGTTAGAACTTCCTGACGGCACCCAATTATCAGAACCGTCTGATTTGGCCACAATAACGGGGCGCGCAGTCTTATTAGTAGATATAATCCAGCACTCTGTTCCATCCTCATCATAGCCCCAGGTTATATCGCGGTGGACATCGCCACCTGTGTCGAGGCGGATCCAATGATCATCATTATCAAGCGAGCCGGTGTTCCACTCAATAACGCCAGAGTTGCCCACCATCATTGCTACGCGAAAAGTATCTCCAGGCGAATCACTAGACGGCTGTTCGGCATCCATCCTAGCAATACTAGCTTTGGCAATGCCGTTAACCTTGGCTACGCGAGCCCATAGAATGCCCCTGACCCTGCTTATGATCCCCATTAGGAAAGCTCCAGTGTGTTATTGCTTGGGTTAAAATAGATTACGTTCGCAGTTGTGGTGCAAAAGCCGATTATTCTTACAATGTCTCCTCCGCCACTGGGGGCGCTAACCGAAATGGAGCCCGCTGTTGTCGATACATACACGGGCACCCCTTCGTTGAACGTACCTATGAAGTTGGAGTGCATGTCAAATAGTCCGCGAATTAACATTCCATCAGTTGATGGGTCTGTTCCGACAGCAATTGCCAAAAGAACGCCGCTTGTGGCGAGGGCGTCTGCATCTGCCAGCTCCCATTGTCCGTCTGTGTCGAGATAATAGAGCTTTCCTGCTGTTGTTGAGCCACCACTAGGACCGGCGCCAAATTTAATAACATCGCCTCCACCTGTATCGTTTGGAATATTAGCAATATCATCGGGCAGCTCTGTTAGAGTGGTTCGCGATTGGACGTATTTATAACTCATCTTTATCCTCCATCATAAATAGTCTGCTCTCCATCTTCAAACGTGATAATCGTCTTGTTTGTTGGATGCGGCTTAATATGTATCTTGAGGAAATCATCAAACGCATCGAAGAACGCGATACTACCACGTGGAGCAGGCGTCAGCCAATGGATGACCGTGTGTCCTGTCGCGAAGGTTGCGCCTTCGATAACAACGCCTTCGCCCGAGATGCCAGTCTCGTCGCTCTGGCGGCAAACAGTGAATGTTCTAATGCCCTCGGGTGCTCTGTTGCTCGGCTTCTTGGGCTTTAAGTCCTCGGCTTCCGTCGAGAACTCTTTGTCTTCGGGCGCCATCACGCATCGCCTTTCGGCTCGATGTCCAACAGCGCATCTAAACATATGTCGCTAATAGCCTCATAAGCGGCGCGATCTGCGTCTATCTCATCCTGGCACACTTCATCGTCAGTTACAAAGCAGCTTTTAAGTTGCTTAATCTGTTCTTTAAGTTTCATTATTTCGCTATCCATCGCTTCAAGTTTACTCACAAGCGTAGTATAACATACTTTTGGGGTTTTTTTCACTGTCCGGTGTCTCCTGTGTCGCCTGAAGGCGCGGGCTCATTCATAATATCATAAGCTGTATCCCAATCAATCATAAACAACGGCGTAACTATAACTAGATCCTCAAGTACGTCATAGCCTGCTGCGGTAAATCCTACGTTCAAGGCTATGACAATCCCTATCATATTGCCATCATAGCTAAATACACCAGCACCAGAGGATCCTGGCCATGCGTATGAATGCAGGAGTATATAATTTTGCTCTGACATTCCTGCAACAGATCCTCTAAAAGTCAGTGGACCAAGCCCGTTCGGGTAGCCGGTATAAAAGACTTCGTTAAGTGCAGAAGTTTCTTGTCTCCATTCTGGATTGCTTGGAATTGCTTGGCTAAGTTTAACTGGTTGGCGTTCCGGTATCTGTTCGACTTCAACAATTGCATAATCGACTGTTTGGTCGACTAAAATATATCTGATGCATTCATATACATCGTTATTTGTAGCAGCAAAGAAATATTCGCAGTCCCCGTGGACCCCATGAGCAGCCGTTATGACATAGAATCTATCACCATAAGTCACATATGTGCCAGACATTTTTGAAAAACCACTTCTTTTTTCTGTTGTGGTCAATACTTGAACAATGCTTTGGCGAGAAAGATCAACCGTTCTCGATTCTTTAGAGTTCAAATCATCCGAAACATTATCCAGCGAACCCATCTCAGATGCAGTCGGCATCCGGATGCTTTCGCTTACGCTGATATGAATACCGAGACTGATAGCAAACCCCAGAAGCGCAACTGACACTACCTGTAAAGCTATCTTTAGAGTCGTCAGTATTTTCTTTAGCATTTCTTAAACCTGCTTTTGATAACTGAAGAACACAGGCACTTGATCTTCGCCTGCTTCTTTTGCGAACCATATCAAGTCTTCGTTGCCTGTAATCTTTGCTCTTCCGTTCTGACCTAGTGCGATATAAACAGGCATTTGCGCGCCAAGTCTAATGAAGTTCTTATATCTGCCATCAAAGTCTGTTTTTGTTCCACGGTAATAGCGGCTACAATACTGCCACAAATCATCAACATCCATCATAACGTGATATTGCATTTGGTTGGTGTTCATTGGCGTGTCATAAATTCTTACGCCTCCCTCTGCCCAATCTTCTATAACCGATCCAAGACCGACAGCAGGAGTTGGCATCTTTGGGGATGGCTCAGGTGCCATGGCGCCATCATATCCAAGACCGCCCCACTCGCGCAACGGGTTGTCCACTGACGTCACCTGCCCGACATGTCCAAAAGTATTGACACCAACAACTTGCTTGCTGTTTATGGCAGGCATTAAAACAAGATCTCTAAATTCGTCGCGGGAAGCTTGCCCGTACATTTCAAATTTAATTTGATAAATACGATATACGCTATTTGGAGTTAATTGTTTTTGAAAGCCCGACAAGTGCCTCACTGTGGTGACCTTATGGGTGCCTCTAATTTGGTCTTCAATTTGTTTGTCTGTGCCGGCTATCTCTGTGTCAACCTTGCATCCTATGTCTACTTTATAAATACGGAGATCAATTGGTGCCCTTTCATTCAGCAGTGCGTCTATTCTTGCGATCTGATCTTCGATACTCTCGTTGACTGGCGCCTCACTACTCGCCAGACCAACACCACGGCGCTGGCGCTCGTTCTGGACTAGATCCCACCAAGCACGTGGCTCGCCTGTCTCGGGATTGATAGCTGCGTTGGCTCCAAAGATGCGGAACACTGCGCCTGCTCTCCCCAACATGGGCTCTATGTATTTATAGTAAGCCACAAACTTCTCAATTTCGTCCATCTCTGCATAGTTGTCGCGGATCCACATCGCTATAAGCATACGGCGCTCATCGTCATCGTTGCCGGCATCAGCGGAGGCGCCAAACTTACTATCCATCTCATTATAATAAGTAACCGCAGTGTTGGGGTTTAGCATCAAATGCTTGCGTGCCTGGACACCATCATTTAGCTCGCTCATCGGCACTGCGATAATATCTCGCACAGCCTCGCGCACGATGGTGGGGTTGTCGTTGATGTGTTTAGCCATAGCCAGCACGCGATCAATCTCCTCCACGTCATCACCATAGTCAACACGGATTTGAAAGAAGAAGTCAAACGAAAGAGTGGGAACGCGTTCTGGCTCTCTTACATCGTATCTAACCTTCGGATAAATAACCAACTGAATGTCTTTCGCAAGCTCCATCGTAGGCTTTTGCTCATACTGAGGTCCAAAGTCAAACTCCTCTTGTCCAGACGCAGCCATCTTTGCTCGCTGGGCTGACCCATAAGCATCGTTAAGGCGAGTTGCCATCTGTGAGTCTAACGATGGAGCTGTAACCATTCGTGCGCTGGTGCGGTAGTTTGGAAACATCATCCTTGTGACGCTATTTGCGTCAGATCGCTCGGCAGCAGTCAGATAAATCATCGCCTCGGTGGGCATCGCAAGTCCTGTGGGCAGCGTGTTGCCGACGTTGCCGTCGTTTTTCTCATCGATGAAGGTAAGTTTAGCTTCAGAACTATCAACGTGAACGCTCCAATGTTTAAGCTCATTGATCTTTTCAAGCTTGCCCATATCTTTAACGTATGCGTTCTGCTGCATGTATTCTTCAGCTTGAAGCTCTGCCTGGATAGATCTGACGTGTTGCTTATACTTGTCTTCTTCGTCAAATTCATCTTGCACAGTTTGTTGGAAACTCGCACACTCGCTTGCGGCACTATAGCCTCCCTGTCTTTCTTCATCCTCAATTACGGATGACTTGCTTATCGTAACAATTAAATGTGCTGTCTCGGGATAATCTTCCTCGCCGTCGTAATCGTCAGGCACCACTCCCTGCAACATCCTAAACTCAAGGTTGATGTCGTTAAGTTCGCCTGGAAGCTCGTCCTCAGCAATAGCATCAATACCCACATCACTCAAAAACTCGTTCTGCTGGGTATAAGTTGTCGGGATCATTTGCAAGCCAGTGATTGGATTACCTTGTTTATCCATCGCAATGTAGCCGCCTTTGGTTTCAAAGAACATTGGCCAGCCAAGATCGATTTCTATTGTGGCTTCAACTGACGCATCCACATAGATTTGACCCTCGTCTTCACCATAGTCAGAGATTTCAAAATACACTTCGCTGCGCTCAAGTCCGTCCAGTTGGTAGCCAAGATTTTGAAGCTCGTTCTCAAGCTCGTCGACGCGGGTTTGGCGATTGCCGCTAAAACTGACACCGGTTCTGCTCTCAAGATAGTCATTCATCTCTTGGAAATCTTCGGGATTGTCGGAATACTCGCCTTGCTCTTCTACAGCTTGAATGCCCATATTATCTATAAACCACACGATGTGATCCCACGTGGCTTCGGGGGGTGCGCTGTTGCCTCTGCCTTTGATTTGATAGACAGTCTCGCCTTGATCTCCGTCGCCCATTTCAAGCGTCACGAACGACTTAGACTTGCCGCGCTTGCCTTCGGGTTTACGGAGAGAGTAAAGGTTGCCCCCGCTTTGTCCAGCACCGCAGTGTCCCATTCGCTCGCCTTCAATGTCGCACGAACCTGCCTGTAGATCATACCAATACGAGCCATCATCAAACTTGTGAAGGATCTGATCGGGATCTTCCATCTCTGATAGTTCTTCTTCGGCTTTTTCATCAGCGCCAATCATGAGCTTATACTCGTTAATAACTCTGATGTTGTCTGGATGTAGGTTTAAGAACGTGAAGGTATCACGGAAGCGTGTCTCAAATGCTTTCCACGCGCGATCTTCTGTGTTCTGTAACACCTCTTGGACAAACTCAACCACCTCGCTCTTGAGTCCCAGCTTGCTAAGGTTCTTCACAGCCTTCTTAAAAGCTCTCGGCCACTTGCCCAAAGACTCATCTTTAATGGTTCGGTTGATGTTCTTGAGTATTAGCTTGGTGCGGTCGGCTTTCTCGGCGCTCCACTCTACACCTTCTTTAAGTATGCTCTCAAACTGAACGTCTGGGGTGGGCTCATCTAAAGGTAGATCGTCTGGCTTCGTGCCGGCTGTGTAGTAGTCAAGAGCAGACAGCAGCGGCTCCATTGTTTCAAAGCGAAGGCGCTGCATTTGTATGCGGGGCATGTACTGGTGGAGATGCGTTCGCTTCCACATGTGCCCCATCCACGTCTTTGCGCTCTCGGGCGCATCGTATAGCGCAGACTCAATAAAGTCTGCAATCATTTCGGTGAGCCCAATGTCTCGGACTCCCTCATCTATTCTTATATTGCTTCCTAAATAGCTAAACCAATTTCGTGTAGTAAAATCCATAAATAAACCTCAACATTATAAATAGTTTGCTATCTCCAAAACAGTTGAACGGCAACGATAAGCATCGACAAAAACACGCAAATCATCGTCTTCGTCGTAAACATACTCTCGTTGAGGAAGTACCACGTCAATATCGGAAAGGTCAGGTAGGACATACTAAAGATCAAGAACCTTGGGCCCCATACTTGCCCCATCTCTTCGTAGGCAAACTTAACGCCATACAAAAAACACAAGCCCGTTGGGAGCCCATAGACAATAACCGCAACGATAGGATGCTGCTTCCACCACTCCCACACAAACTGGCTATTAATCTGAAACCACGCTAGGGTTTGTCCCAATGCAAACAGGCTCATCGCCAACACTAGCTTACTAGAAATTTGTAACAATTATGTCCTCGCAGTTATCGATTTGGCGCGTTCGATTTCCGTATGCGTCATTCATTATAATATTATAACCTTTATATTTTTCTATAACTTTTTTATGATACTTGTATAAAATAATCCACTTGGCATCTGCTTTTAGCAATTGCCGATAGAGCCTATCGTGATTTAGATATGCCTGATCTGTGGCGCCATGAGAGCCAGCATCAAGTAAGTTTAATCCAAAATGTCCGACAGGAAAAAATCTAAAGTCCGACTTTATATTATGCCCGCTAAAGCTATTGTGTACGTCATCAGACTTATCTAAAATAAGATGTAAGTTTTCTATAGTCATATTTTTGAAACGATTAATCGTTATGGGCGATAGTTTTGCCTTATCAATCTTGCCACATGTTACCCTTCCGTTCGATGAGCAGCGGTTAAGTATATAAAACAACGCAGATCGATATGCGGGGTCTCTTTGGCTCATCCAGTCATCTTGAAGTCTATATAGTATGTCTTCAGTTAATCCCGGTAGAATTTCCTGAGCTAGCGATGCGATTTGCTTGGTTCTATTTTTTGCCATCCACCAAAATTCATACACTGAATATTTGTTTGTATGTGCTATAACGAGCCTGTCTTTTGAGGATAGTGAAAGCTCCATCTCCCCGGCATAGAGCAAAAACGATTCTACAATACTGCCTTTGGGAATTAATTCCTTTAAGACCATCCCAGAAACAAATGCATTTTGGTCAACAATGGGGCTCTTCATGGTAGAATATCAGATTCAGCACCATCTTTGAAATTTTGAATTATTCTCTCAACACTTCCTAAAACATCCTCACTTTGCTGTTGCAACTGTGCGGTTCTCTCTGGGGCACTTGTGCTATCCGCCTTTTCATTATTCATCGATGAATCGATCAGTGAAGCATTATAAGAAAGATACCCAGCTATAAGTCGATTTGCATCTGCTAGAGTTTGATCAACGTGCGACAATTCTGTACGCAGATAGTCGATTTGCTGAGTGGATTCAACCGAAAGAACATTACTGGTGTCTCCAAAATCGGCATGCGCAATTCGCACCCTATCCAAAGCCTGGTTTAAGAGCCTTGACACCTCTCCTTCTAGTGATTCTATTTCAATTGAATATTGAATATTTACTCTTTGTCCCATCTTATCCTCTTAGTAGTTGCTTTACGCTGTTAAGCGTAGTCTCAATAATTTCAGGAGAGCCAACCACTACAATCTCAGTGCCAGCTTGACCTCTATTGATGGTCAATTTAGAAAATTTATGAGCGGCGTCCAAGCCGGAAGCCACTTTGCCATTCTCATTTAGCTCTCTCATTCTTTTCTCTTCTCGTATCATTACCACATGCTCTGGATTTATAAAAACTTCTCGCAATGAATACATCTTATTAGTTGTTACCGCGCCGTTGTTACACACTTCTGTAAGTTTAACGAGCATATTGACCTTCCACGTGATATGTGAGCATCTTGTTTATTGTCCACATTTTTCCTTCTAAAAATACATCATAGCTTCTGTCGTTCTGCTCGCACACAACTGCTGTGCGCGGAGCATCTGTAACCAAGTATCTTTTATCGCTGTCTTCTCGGAGCCAGTGCAGTCTTGTATCTTGCGGAATCCACACTAAGTCTCCTTTGCTTTTGTTATCTGTCATAAGTTTACTCCGTTTGTATGATCCCATAGTTGGTGGTAATCAAGGTGCCCGCACAACTAGCTGCATTCTGAAGAGCTGTGCGGGTAACTTTAACAGGATCTATAACACCACTCTTAAATAGATTAACTAACTCTCCAGTCCTAAAATTCCAGCCATAATTTTTGTTCGCTGATAAAATTTCCTGAATTATTATGTCTGGAGATTCATTAGCGTTTAGTGCCATTTGCCTAAGTGGTTCTCGGCAAGCTTGCTTAATTACCGTGGCGCCGTATGCCTGCTGGGGGTTGTCGGTAGTGATCGCAATCTTTTCACAAGCCAACACTAGCGACGTTCCACCGCCGCATATTATTCCTTCTTGCTGTGCAGATCGAACAGCCTCTAGAGCGTCCTCAATCCGATGCTTTCTCTCTATCATCTCAACCTCGGTAACACCGCCAACACGAATCACTGCAACGCCGGATGATAATCTAACAATCCGCTCCTGAATTCTCTTACATTGATCGATGGAATCCGTATCTTTTATCAGTTGTTTGAGTGATTCAATTCGATCTTCGATATTTGTATAATCACACTGACCTCCGACGATTGTCGTGCTAAATTTATTACTTTCAACAAGCTTGGCGGTTCCTAAATCTGACATCTGGACGTCTGTAAGTTTTGCGCCGCTCTCGCGCGTAATAAAGCTTGCGCCCACTGATATCGCCAGATCAGCAAGGATGTGGCGGCGCTCCTCTCCGTACATCGGAGCCTTGATGCCTGCTACTTTTAGTGTTCCACGCATTGCATTCATAATCATCGCCGCTAGCGCCTGACCTTCAATATCCTCCGCAACGATAACGAGGGGTCGGTTCTCTCTTGCAATCATTTCCAACACGGGCAAGATAGATTCCACATTTGAAATCTTATGATCAGTAACCAGAAATAAAGGCTCTTCGTGATGCATGACTCCGCGCCTTTCATCTGTAACAAAAGCGCTAGCGCACCATCCGGCATCAAACCTAAAGCCTTCAGTAATATCCAAAGAAGTGTCCAGAGAGCGAGATTCTTCAATAGTAATCGAGCCATCTTGTCCGACTTTATCAACCGCAGTGGCAATCAATTTGCCAATTGCAAGGTCGTTATTAGCCGATATAGCAGCAACATGCTCAATATCAGTAACACTCTTAACTGGTTGCGACAGTTCCTTTAAATTGGTCACCACTTCCCTAACAGCCAAATCGATGCCACGTTGTAGCTCGATAGGAGAGATACCGGATGCAATGAATTGTTGGGATTCGCGCAAGATCGCTCTTGCGAGAACTGTGGAGGTTGTGGTTCCGTCTCCTGCTTCGTTATTCGTTTCAATAGCCGCTTGGCGTAAGATTTGAGCGCCGGCATTTTCAAAAGGATCCTCCAGCTCTACGAACGCTGCGACAGTCACACCGTCTTTGGTGATAAATGGTTGTTTGTCTTTTTCTTTTAGCAGAACATTGCGACCTTTCGGTCCAAGTGTTGACGCTACGTTGTCTGCCAGTACGTTTGCGCCCTTAATAATCTTCTGTTGTAGAGTTTGATTATCATCATAAGCTCTGCTCATTATTCCCTCATGGTTAGTTTATATTATAATACCTGAATACTTTTTTGTCAAGGTTATTCTGCGGCTTTTTGTTCAATTGCTTCTTCGGGTATAACATCGTTAACTGCATCTCTGAGTTTTGTAGCATTTGTCTTGGCCTCGACGCCTTGTGATTTATCTCCAGCGATGAAATAGCTATTGATATTGTCTGTCAGATCTCCCAACGCATTAAAGATATTAATAAGGCTTTGGTTTAGAGTTCTCGTATATTCCACTGCCATGGCTTCAATCTTGTCAGCGTTTAAGTCTAATGTGCCCTTAAAGCCTTTTTTGTATTCTTTTTTGGTGATTGACCATTGAGCGCCACCAGCAACTTTACTTCCGTAGCCTTTTGTTTGCTTGAGTGCGGCAAATGCTGCTCGATCGATCTCTGCTCTTTCGCCAGCACCTCCAAATTTAGACATAATGTCTTTATGTTGTTCGGGTGTATATAGCTTTTCAGCAGTACCTTTAATCAAGTCTTCTGTTCCCACAACCTGAAGTCTTAAAACCTCGGTGCCTTTCGCAATTCTCTCTCCTGGTGATGGGGCTTCATCTTCAGAGTATTTATATAACGGCATATCTTTACTGCCGTATGGGAATTCTGCGGCTGCTTTTCTCAATGAGCCTCTGCCGTCTTCCTTTTCAAAATAATACTGACCAACAATAGGCTGCTTTACATTGCGCGGCAACGTAACTGGGACGTAACCAAATACATTTACCTCTGTTGGTGCGCCAATCATCTGCATAAAGTTTTCGCGGGTCAATTCAAATTCATAGAAGTGCAATCTACCTGTCGCAACATTCTTGCCCTCTTCGTCCTTCTGACCTTCTTTAATGACAACCAAGTATACAACCGAGTCAGACTTGCGCTGGGGTGCGGGGTCGAGAAAGAAATCAACCAAGTTCTTAAAAGAACCGTGCACGACACCATCTTGTCTTAGAACCTTAAGACTATAAGGCACAATGTCCCAGTTAGGTTCTGCATCAGGATCTTCAGACTGTGCTTTAAGTTGGATGTAAAGCTGGTTGTCCTCAATCGGTAGAGAGCCCTTTGCGCCAACCTGCTCGGGATCATCTACTTGAATTGAAGTGCCTCCAAACAAAGCAGCAAGGAAAGCTTCAAAAAGGAAACCGCTCACCGATGCACCGTAATCGTTAATAATACTAGCAAACGTATCCAAGAAGATTAAGTAAGACATAATCTTAGATATATCTCCTCCAAGTTCCTCGGGAGGATTATTTACAAAGTCGTTAACGCTTTGAACCTTATCTTCAACGGTGCCCCCTTCAATTTGAGACAACATAGACTCCATAACTTGTCTGTCTACATTCTCTGGGCTTCCCCACGCCTCTGTGATTTTAACGACTGGGCGTCGGATTGTTTGCACGTCGTCATCGTTTTCGTCCTCGCCAGTAATGTCAATAACATCTTCTTCTTCAGTCAATGAATATCCGGCTGTCTTTATGTGTACAGCGTTGAGCGAGTTCATAGTCTGCTCAATAATCTCTAGTAACGTGTTGACGTTGATATTCTTGTCTGTTTTTTTAGGCTCTTCTCTCACCTCAATAAACATATCTTTTATATAATCTGACATTTCTTAATTCCTATACGATGATGTCTGCAATCCCAAGTTTAACTGCCTCTACTGCTGATAAATAGACGTTAACATTGCGATTAAGCATATCCTTTATATCTTGTTCGGTCATATCTGTCTCCGCAACTAAGCATCTTGTATACATATCTTGAAGATCTTGAATAGCTTCAAGCTCGTTTGTTAAATCGTGTAGAGCCCCAGCGTTGCCGGCGGCGACAGAATGTATCATCACGCGACAGTTCTTGGCTATGCGGCGCTTACCTTTCGTACCACCAGCCAGCAATAACACACCAGCCGACATAACCTTACCTAAGCCGAGCGTGTGTATCTCTGTCTCCTGGCGGATGCCTCGCATAATATCATAGAGCGCAAACATATCGTCAGCGCTTCCGCCATATGTTGATAGGTAAAACTCAATTGGTCTTTTAAGTTCTGGTTTTTCCTGCAATCTATTCATTTCGTTAAGATATAACATCGCGTGAATAACTTCAGCCACTTTTTCTTCATGAACATCGCAAAACATTCCGATGATTCTCAGATCTGGCTCTGGGGCCGCGGCACTCAATGCAGCAGGATCTAAAAGCACTATCTTTTGATCATCGTCAGATGCTATTATTTTATCAAGTATTTTCTTTATCATTTTTATCCTGTGAAAGTAAGTTTAATACGAACACCCTGTTCTCTTCTAAAAAGCTCATTCCGCTCTTCCAATTGTCAAATTTTACAATTGGATCGTAAAATTTAGGGTGAAGCTCTAACATTTCTTTTATTGCTCTCTCTTTATATGCCATAATTTCCGCGTTAAATGACCGACGAACATCTTTGATAGTGTTTTCACTCTCGTCGTGCTCTCGCATGTGACGAAGGCGCGCTGTGTGAGAGTAATAAAAGTTCTCCATTGATTTCGCTAGCACTGCTAAACTAACTAGTTGTGACACTCGTATTAAACCAATGCTTATCCTTATAGATCGCAAGAAATAAAAGGTCTTATGAGTAAGATACCCAAATATAAAAACCAGCACATACAACCACCACGGACCCATAATCACCTCAAAAAAATAACCACTGGAGAGTTCCAGTGGTTAATATATCATAGCTTAACGAATATGTCAACCTACTTGTTTGTAAGCCTCTTCATAATGCGCTCAGCTAACTGATCGACCATTTGCTCTTTACGAGACTCACGCTGAAGGCGAGCCGCAACTCGTTTAGCAACTTCGGCGACAATCTGATCCTGGTTTTCATACATGCCGCCATCGCGCATGCCAACTGGATCTTCATCTTCGTCTTCCATGTCGCCCATCATGTCTGCGCCAGATTCCTCACCTCCTTCAGGCGCGACGTCTAATGCGGCTTCCATATCGCCCATTTCGTCTTCGACGGGAGCGGCATCACCCTCAACCTCAACAGCAACTCCCAAAACGTCCTGCATAACATCAGCAAAACCTTGAGCTAGCTCTTGTGCGAGATCTTCGTCAACTTCGGGGGTGGCGCCCTCGTCGTCCATGGGAGGCAACTCGTCGTCCATGGGAGGCAACTCGTCTTCCACAGGGGGCTCTTCAGGGGCGCCCATGCCTTCTGGATCCATTTCATCGCCCATTTCATCGTCGCGGGCACCAGGGGACATGCCATATTCGCTAAGACGTTGGTTGCTAATTGGTCGCAAGTTAGCGAGCTTCATAAACTGGCGAATCTCGCCTTCTGATAATAATTTCTTACGAGCCATTGTAAATCTCCTTGTGTAATGACAAAACTTCAAAAATAAATAGTAACATCTTTTGATAATGGCATCAAAAACGAAAACATCCTATCAAATTTAACGACTTGAGCTTTTTTAAGGCTTTTGTTTCTATTTGTTTAATCCTTGCAAATGAAAGATGCTCGCGTTCCGCTATCTCACGCAAGGTCATGGGTCCGTGTTCATATACAGAAACCAGTGTACAGTTGTATTCATCTGGGTAATCTTGCCACAATCTACACTCAGTTTGTTTGCATTGTTTCTTTCTTTTCATGCATTTGCGAGCGCATGCGCGCAAGCCGTCAACTTTGTTCATAGTTCTGGGTGCTCCTGTTCAATGAGATCAAATATATTTTCTATCTCTCCGTCGTTCAATCCAAAATCTTCCATCTTCTGCTTTCCTTTGTCTCTCAACTGCTTTGATTTTGCTTTCTTTTTCTTATTCTGCGGCTTCATGTCGTCAATGTAGCCTTGAATGCGCTCGTCTCCATCAAGATAGCCAGCGATGATAGCCCGAAAGAACTTTGATTGTGTAACACCGTCATGCCGCAACTTTAAGATAAGCTTGGCATGCTGATGTGTGTTCTCAACAAACGCAACCTTTTTATCCAGATGAGGATTGGCTACGTCATCTGACATTACCAATTCCTCGTATTAATGTGCGTGCGGCTTTCTGACAAACCTGATGTGGTTTGCGCTACGAATTGTGCTTTAGCTTGAAGCTCTTTGAGGCTTCTAGCTCCAGTGTATGAAAATCCAGAACGGATGCCTTTTTCTAAATCCTCAAGTATCATGTTAACCGGCCCTCGATGGGGAACGCGGGTAGCAACTCCTTCAAAAGACGAATACTTTCCGCGCCATTCTACTTGCGCCTCCTTAGAAGCCATTCCGCGATAAGTTTTCCAACGATCTCCCTTCGCATCCATATAAATTTCTCCAGGTGTCTCGGTAGTTCCTGCGAGCAGAGAGCCCACCATCACTGCGTCTGCTCCTGCTGCTAGTGCCTTAACCATATCTCCAGAGTTCTTGATGCCGCCATCGGCGATAATTTTAACATCTCTGTCTGTTTTGGCACATTCAATAATCGTTTGAAGCCCTGGTAGTCCGTGACCTGTCTGTATGCGCGTGGAGCAGATGGAGCCACCACCAATATTGCAACGTACACTGTCTGCTCCCCAGTCAGCAAGGTTATTAATGCCCTCAAGGGTGGCTACGTTGCCGGCCATGATATGGTAATCATCGCCGAATAATTTTCTAAGTTCATATAGCGCCTCTTTCATCATAATGTGGTGACCGTGCGCAACGTCGACGCACAAGAAGTCTGCTCCGTAATCAACTAACGCGCTGGCGCGCTCCAAATAATCACCAGATATACCAATTGCACCACCGATAATGCGCGGCGCTTCAACTTTATTAATGTGACTCATCTGCTCCTTAATTGTATTGTAGCGATGAATAATTGCGCTACCGCCGACGACGCCCATCGCACTGCCCATCGCACCTTCCGATATGGTATCCATAGGAGAGGCAAGGACAGGCAATTGAAGAACAACTCCTTTTCCTAAATCAGTAGATATATCAATCTCGCTACGTGAACGAATCTCCGAATACTGCGGCTTTAACAATACGTCGTCGTATGAATAGGTCTTGTTCATTTTGCCTTTCCCTTCTGGAGCGGCTGATAGTCTCCTGACCTGTGAGTGTCGAGAAACTTTTGTATATGCTCTTTGGTATAATATGTTAGCGAATCTGGGTTAGTCGGTTCCCCCATTATGTCAATTCTGGTTACTCTGTTTCTTTTTCTAGACACTAATCCGATCGTAGGAACGCCTTTGAAATTTAACATTTTTTCAATGGTCGGATCGTCCCAAACATTAAATGCGCAAAAAAGCAAGTCTTCATTTGCTTCCGACTCAGATAGTTGAATATATTTGTGGTGCAATTCTCTGCAATAGTGACACTTGTTGTTGTAGAACTTAATAATGTATGTCGCATCGTCATTGTTGTTTTTTTGATCAAATAACAATCTTTTCATCCTGCCTGCGCTGAGTCTTCTAACCATTTTCGTCCCCCTTGTTATCGTCAACATACTGTTGCGCCACTTTAATAGCCATATCCCAACATGTGGGACAATACAGTCTTACTGTTTGCTCGTCTCGCACAACAACATTCCAAGTTGTTACCATGTCTTTGTCATTTTTATCAAACGCCTTTTGGCACGCCAAGCACTCTTCCGGTAATTGGTCAAACTGGAAAATTTTTTCGGCAAGTTTTTGTGAGTTTTCTTTACCCATCTTCTTCTCCTGGGCGCGGCGCTGCTTTCGATTCATGACTTATCCTTCTTTTTCTTTGCTGCGGCTTTGATTTTTTCCTTTTCCATCGCTTTTCTGTATGTTGGGGAGCGCTTCATAAGTTCGTCATGTCCGATAGGATCTTTTTCTGGCTCTGGTTCTTCCTGCGGTGGGTCCTTGGGGGCTACAATGGCTGCTATTTGAGCTTGGACCGCTGCCTTTTCAACCTCAACTGATCTAACGATCTCTGGTGCGTACTGCTCAAGTGTGACGAGTCCTCCTTCTATCTGAGCCAATCTAAGCGATAGGGTCATAATCTTATCGGCGTCTCCTTCCTCGGATGGACGGCGGTGTATATCTTTAATAACTCCATAGATCTCTTGGGCTTTTCCTCTTAGCTGCATAATCGCAGAATTTATTACTTCAACTGACATTTGCTTCTCCTTATCTGTTCATTGTTCCAAATATTTGCTGATTTGTTCCACCAAACACAACAATTGCAGACGGAAAAGGAGCGCTATTGACGCTATTTCCAAATTTTAGCCGGCCCTTGAGGAAGTATACCTCGTTAGCCTTCATCACATAGTTGTGCCAATACTTTGTATCTGTTCGGGCAGGGATCAGCATAACCACTCTGGATTCTCCATCTTTAGCAGTATTATAGCCTTTTTCAATCCACTTGTCAATGCCTCTTCCATACGGGGGATTAACAAATGTTGTGTGACCTGACCAATCTTTTGATAGCCCGTCTTCAGCTTCTGTGTAGAAATTGGCACACTTGGTATTGTGCGGGGAGGCACACGGATCCAAATCAAACGGTCCGAACCGCCAGTTTAACTTATTGAAAAACTCTTGTGGGGTTGCCCAGTTGCCTGTCTTTGAGCTAAACATTGTTTTCTGTGTTTCTTTATTCAATCTGTACTCCCTAGGGCTCCTGTGCCCCTGTTGCTAATTGTTTTGGGGTAATCATAAAGCGTACCCTCTGTGTTTTCTTGCGGCTGAAAATGCACAACTGGCATCATTACCAATTGTGCGATCTTGTCGCCGTCTTGAATGACGCGACTCTCGCGACCAATGTTGTGAACGTTGATGAACACCTCCCCATCGTAGCCCGAATCAATCACGCAAGCGCCAACTACCAAGTTTAACTTAGCTGCCACGCTTGAGCGATTCTTGACCTCCAGCATATACCCGTGAGGCACACCAAAGCGCAAGCCAGTCGGCACCAACATGCTTTGATTCGGATGCACCGCAATAATCTCTTGCGGCTCGGTCGCAGAGTAAAACACATCTAGTCCAGCGTCCGATGGATTTGCGCGTTGTGGGTTGTGTGCGTCCTCTCGTGTCTTTGTATACTCGATAATCACTCTTCTTCTCCCGAGAACATGTTGAAGTTCTCAACAACCTCGTCGATGTTTACCTTACCCCTGTAGAGTCGGTATGCCTTGACAGCGGCTCGGATCTCATCAGTATTAAGCCACCCGTTTTCACGGAACTCAGAGCGCAGCTCTCGCTTCTGCTCCTTGTAGGGCTCGATTTGCTCTTCAATTGCCGACAACGAACGGATATATTCCTTGACGTAACGCTTTCTTTCTTCATTTGTTGAAGCCATTTTATCCCTCCTTGGATACTTTATTATTATAACAAGGGCTGAACACCCTGTCAATGGTTTTTATAGATTTAAGCCAAATAATTGTTGAACGAACTGTCGTACTATGTTGTCTTTTTGTTCATCTGTCTCGGCTTGTGCGAAAACATAGTTATACGTACTTCTTTGTGTTTCAACTTCTGCTCTAACTTCTTGCGCTTGCCTCTTCATCCATCGTGTCTGTTGATTATAGTTCTTTGGCAGAGGAATGTCAAGCTCTTCTGCAATTTCTATCAAAGTGAAATATTCTTTGTTTTCTAGCGCAGAGTTGGCTCTTATAAAATCTTTCTCCATCTTGCGTCTTTGATGATAATCATGTTTAAAAGGATCAATCTTATCAGGGTGAATTTTAATTGCAATACTCTTAAACAATTTTGAGAAAACACTATGTAATGCAATATCATCTTCCGACATTTCAACTTTTTCTGTCTTCTCAACGGGCTGCATCGACGGGATCAGTTCTGTGCAATCGGACGATACCATTGGTACAGAGCCAGCAGGCTCGTCTTGTATATTGTATGCCTCTTTGATCTTCTTTGCGTTGTCTTGATTGAGCTTTGCAAGATCGACATTATGCCTTGCGAGGAAGGCGTGATAGTGCTCTTCAAAAAGGGCGCCGGCTTCAGAACAGATGGCTTTAGTGATCTTTAACTCTTCTCTAATGAACTTATATTCATTAACAGATCTTTTCCACTTTTGTCTCTGAAATGCCGACACATCAAACCCTCCACTATAATTAGCGCGGGCTACTTGAAGTCAAACTCTACTTTGACACCAATCTTCATTTCAGGCACTTTTAGTTTGTTTGCGAGCTTATGACGCTTGCACTCTTTTGCGTCTAGAAACCAGTCTGCGTGGCCCTTTTCATGAACAATATCAAGAAAATAATCTTCATCATGACCACAGTTCGCAGCCATCATCTTGTAGACTTTCTGATTCAATCTTTCGACTTCTTTTGCATCAGCCTTGATCTCTTCAACCTTTCCCCACCCCATCGAACTTACATCATGAATCATAACAGTGGCATCTGGATCCATATATCGCATGCCATCAATGCCAAAACTAAATAAGATAGCACCACACGACATAGCCTTGCCCTGGACGATGGTGGCGACCTGCAATCGCGAGTGTTGAATATCTGAAATCATGGACATGAGGCTATAAACCTGACCGCCGTAACTATCAATAATAACAGGCACAACTGGTTGTCCTGTATTTTGCGCTTTCATCATTTGGATTGAAAACTCTTTTGCAGAAGCCTCATCAAACTTATTGACCCGGATGACCACGGGCAAGTTTTCGCTTCTGAACTTCACCTCTTTAAGCAGAGGGCTCGGTGTATAAATAATGTTCATTTTTTATCCTAATAGTCTGAATGTTTTACCTACAGCGTAGGTTGAAAAGCCCCAGTTCTCGTCGTACTTTAAGCGAGCCATGTATGGGCGGTTTAAGTGAATGCGATCCTTCTCGGGCTTGACACCCCAGCACCGGATGCGGGTGAGTTCGTTGTTACTGTCGATAACCTCAACAATCCAATAGTTCTTTCCATTCTTTGTTTTTCTCGGAACAATCTTGCGAGGTATGAACCAGCACACACATAGCTCTGGATCAAACTCAGAGATGGGCGGTACAAACTTCTCTTGTAGTCTCTGGACTGTATCCGGCGTGATGACCAAGTTAATAGGGAATACGCCGGTCAGCTCAGTCTTGAACTGGATAATCTCCTCCTCACTGAAGTCCCCTTCTGGTCGGTAAAGTTCCAAATTCTCAGAAAATCTCTTGGGATTTTTTGGGCGGTCTACGATACAGGCAGACCAAAAATGTTTTCTGCCGGTGAACCGATCGTCAATAATATCGTCTAGCGCACCACCACGACACAAGGCATCTAGAGACTTCTTGTTTAACTTAGAGTACGTGATATTCTCGTTGAATAATAACTCTTCCGCATTGTTGAGTGGTCGATTCGCAAGTATCTGATCGATTGCTGCCATGCCCAAACCCTTGATAGACGTGAGGGGCTGAATCATTGTCTTGCCGTCATCGCTGATTTCCCAGACTGTGCCTGACTTATTGATGTGGAGTGGCGCAATCTTAAAGCCATACTTCTTGGCGATGTTGATTGCCTTTTCCTTTCTAGTCTCGGGTTCCTTGTCGAGGAACGCTGCCATCCACTCCGCAGGGTAGTAGTTCAACAACCACGCACACTGGAACGAGATGATAGAGTAGCTCACAGCATGCGACTTGTTGAAGCCATAGCCTGAGAAGAACTCAAACTTATCCCACAAGTCTTGTGCAGCGTCACGGGCTATACCCTTGTCAACACACCCCTTGATGAACTTGGTGTGGAGTTTATGCTTTACAGAGCCCTTGCCGGTTCCCTTCTTAGTCAGCACCTTGCGTAGCATGTTGCCTTCGTCAAGCGTCAGTCCACCCAGTTTGTGGCCCAGCAGTGCGATTTGCTCCTGGAAGATTAGGAAGCCGAATGTTTCCTGTGTGATCTCGCAGGCTTCGTCTGATAGATATGAGATCTTGTGTGGGCTCTCCTTGGCTTCCACATAGTCTGCGTCAACACCAGCCGATAGAGGACCAGGGCGGAAGATAGAGGTCACAGCAGAGACATCAATAATGTTTCGTGGCTTGACCTTGGTACAAAACCCTTGCGCTCCCTGCTCTGTGAACTGAAAGACTCCAGCCCACTTGCCTTTGTGAAAGATATTCTCGTATACCTCTTGGTTATCCAAGTCAATCCTGTCAGGGTGTAGGTGCTCGTCGTAATACTCTCGCACCTGTGCGAAGGTTGGGTTCTCGATGCCGTGATGCCGGCGAAGGATGTGTTCAATTGCACCTTCCATCATCTTTAACGTAGACAAGCCCAGCAAATCGAACTTAATGAAGCCCATCGGCTCAAGGTGCCTGACGTTTTGTCCTTCTGCCCACGGCGCCTGCCGTACACCACCGGAGTTAATCAGTGGCATGCTCTGGTCTAGGTTCTCTGCGATAACCACTCCACCAGCGTGACGTGAGCATGACCGCACCTGACCGACAAGACCCTCAACGTGAGCCCTGACTGCTGGATACTTGTTTAGGTATGCACGCAGTGATGGTGAGAACTCCATTGTCTCTTCCCACGTCGGCGCATAGATGCCAGCCTTGATGCCGTGCTTCTTCTTTGCCTCGGGTGTAGCCTCTCGGATCATCACAGATGTGACCGTGTTAGCCTCCGTGAATGGCACGTCATAGAACTTTGAGATGTCCTTGATGAGCGAGCGTAGCTGGAGCGTGTTCCAGTTGGAGATTGGAGCAACGCAGTCGGCACCCCACATTTCCACCAGCTTCTCCTTCAGTGCCATGCTATCAGATATGTCATAGTCAATGTCTGGGTAGTCTGTGGCATCTGAGCGCAGGAACCGAGAGAACAGTAGCCCGTGTCTGATAGGATCGACCTGTGTAATGCCCAGCGCGTAAGCCACCAGCGAGCCAGCCGCAGAACCACGACCGGGACCAGCCAGCATCATTGTAGAGGCTATGTCAGCGATAGACTTCATAGTCAAGAAATACTTAGAGAAGCCTCGGTCGTCAATGACATCTAGCTCGTGCTTAAGTCTTTGAATATATTCTGGATTACCTTGGAAGCCTCGCTCCTTCAATCCCTCAAGAGAATACTGAACCAGGGCCTGTGTCGCTGTAAAGCCTGCTGGCACCACGAAACTTGGCAAACGCACAGTGTTGTCAGGGAAGAACTTTTCAATGCGGTCAAAGGCAATACGGTGCGACTCCTCAATACTGTCTAGAACAACCTGATCGTCATATTTAAAACCACCTTCAGTCGCGTACTTCTTATAGCTCGCCCACATTTCGTCGCCGTTCTTGGGGTATAGCTCATAGCCAACCTCTTCAACACCATCGGGCAGTTCCGACTCCATATATGCAGGAAGCCCACCCTTGCCAAGCCAACCTAGGCGAGTGTACAGTTCACGATCTCGCCAAGCTTCTGGGTCAGGGTAGTGACTATCGGCTGTGCTGAGTAGTTTAACGTCGTGCTTCTGTGCGGTCTGGATGATGTATTGGTTGAGCTTGTGTTGATCTTCCACGTTGTTCCATTGAATCTCGGCATACCAGCGATCGCCAAAGATGTCTACCATCTTCTCGGTTGTCTCGCTCATCGCGCTAAGCACAGCCTCATCGCCTTCCTCTCGATGCTCCCAGTAGTTCCCAGCGTATACGCCACCAAGACAAGCAGACGCAGCGATGATGCCCTCGTTGTACTTCTTCAGCAGCTTGTAGTCGATGCGCGGATAGCGATAAAAGTTCTCCGACTGATAGGACTCCGACACCAGCTTGAACAGATTGTTCAGTCCAGTCTGGTTTTGAGCCAGCAGCACAAGGTGTCGGCGTCGGCGCAGAATGTCTTGCGTCTTCTTGCTGCTGCCCGCGTCCTCAATGGTGGCGCCTGACTGCTCGTCCTTCTTGACGGAGCGGGCGCGCTTCTTGTCTTCCATCGCCTTCTCGTATTCCTCTCGCCACTCTTCAATAGACGGGATGAAGTACGCTTCGCAACCATAGATAGGCTTGAAGTCCTTGCCCTCTTCCTGCATCTTCTTGGCGTGCAGAACCTGATACGCTAGCCCGTTCATGTTTCCATGATCGGTGAGCGCTAATGCCTCCCCTCCATTATTATAGCAAAAATCCATGTGTGCCTGGGGGTATCCCAGTGCATCAAAAATAGAACCTGCTACACTATGGGCATGAAGGCCCACAAACTTGATCTTCGATGTCTTTCGACTCATTCTTTCTCCTTGAAATTTTAACCCAAACTGCCCACAAAACGGGGACAGCGATAGGATGGAAGCACATTACTAAGCTGGCGATAATTCCTGTATGAAACGTTGGGTGGACATTGTTGCCAAGCCATAAGAATATTAGAGGAAACACAACGTCTTCAACAATCTCCCATCCAATGAAGATTATTAAAAATGCAAGTCCGTGTTCTTTTAAAATACTTTTAATATGTGACCACTTAAAGTGATGCAACTTGTGCGTGAGTCTATGCCACAGGTTTTTAAGTATCTTCATTGCCTTCCTCGACCCTATAAGGTATTATAGCGTGTTTGTGCGCGACTGTCAACGGATGTTTTGGTCTTTCTATGATATTTTTTGAACCTAAGTAGGCTCTGTAGTCGTCCCATTTAGATATATCGTAATACCAATCAACGCTTTTTACGATCTGGTTTTTCTCTGATACTTTCTTGAATATCTTCTTCAGCGGGAAGTGTCGGGCTGACCATCGCTCGTCGTATGGCAGTTTCTGCGTCGGGAAAGTTTGGTCTGGTGAACGGGGTAAATATTCCCGAGAGGTTGTTTGGTTTATGTGGTTTCGGCATGCTTTAAAATCGTCTCCATTAAATGTAAATGCTAGCGGCAATCCATCTTTGATAGTTTTACCATCGTAAGAAAGAAAAAAGTTGGCGTCCCGTGATGCAATTTCTAATCGATGTGTACGCAAAGATGGCAAATCGTATGCAGACATTGGGAAAGAAACGTAATACTTTTCTGGTAAAACCCATTTTGATATTTTTGCTGCGATTAACCATGCACTGTATGCTCCATAAAGAATAGACCATCCGTATGAATCGCGCTTATCGCGATCGTTTGGATGAACAGGGACGTAATAAATAGGTATTTCTTTTCGGTTTTCCGATGGAAATAGTGTTTTTGTTTCATAATAAACTGGATCGTAGATCCATTCCCCTACAGTGTTTCTGATAATTGGCGCCAGATCATTGTTGGCGACAATCCAAATCGTCTGACAGCCAACCATCGCACACTCATAAACTGATTTTTTAATAGCAGAAAAACCTGCATCAACAGGCATCATAACTTCTGGTAATCGTTGATCAAAATCAGTTTGTAAGCCGGCAACAGGTATAATGCCGGCCATGTGGATGTGTTGGGGCACTACAAATACCTTAAAAATCTATCGTAGGTGGCACAAGACGCTTTAAGATCCGCAAGCAGACATCTCTCCGATACTTTCGGAAGCGATACCCGATCGTCTTTTGATATAATCTCCACTGGATCTCTGCGTTTTGTTCTGGAGATCGGTGTTGTGCGAAATTTATAATGTTTGGGGTTTCCATTTGTTGAGTAGCCATTTTGCCTTCCTTTCATTCCTCTTTTCTCCATCTCGGAGATCATTTTGAATCTAGCCATGGTTTCACTGTAGTCAAACTCGCACAACTGATCTTGTGTCAGAGTTGATACAACACACGCATCTTTGACGGGAGAGTTGCCGCACATTCGATCTGATGAGTAGAACCAGATTTCCTTAACAAAATCATCGCCCACCCACATGTAGTCGATTTCGTGCTTGCCCCCGCTGTTGAATGCAATCCAATCATAACACGTGTAGGTTGGATTTGCAAGCTCTTTCTCTCTGACC
>Ga0163179_10000419_pt1 | contig 30842 bp, 17 predicted proteins | sample AtlANTMetagenome_FD_109643 | JGI IMG/M metagenome (GOLD analysis project Ga0163179, IMG submission 109643) | Marine eukaryotic phytoplankton communities from the Atlantic Ocean - Atlantic ANT 2 Metagenome | ecosystem: Environmental > Aquatic > Marine > Oceanic | place: North Atlantic Ocean... | reverse complement strand
TGATGAACGCTTTCTTTGCTTCGTTCGGTTGCACCCCTGAGAACCCACATCCTTGCAGCAAATACGCTTAAGGATTAATTAACATTTGGGGGGTTGCGTGATTCGTAACCCTACCTTATAATATAAGTATTAACACCCCATTAATTATGATTACATATTTTGTTGAAGTCCCTAACACAGACATTAAAGAACCAGTAAGAACACTGGAAGACGCATACCCTCTATGCTATGACGTTGCCCAAGAGTACGGAATCGCAGAGGTCTGCTGGTATGCTCTCAACGGTAAGAGAGTCACGGAAGGACAGTACACCGACAGGGACTAACCCTGTTCGTACGTGATGCAGCAGTGGTGGGGCGGGTCGCCCCCCGTATGTAAAATCGCAAGGTACCATTAAGCTATAAACGACCCGATCCGACCTCTCTATAGAAAAACGGTATTGATTTACACAGTGGGTACAGATTTTTTTTCGTGTGTAAAAATGCCCACACAGGATTTGCATAAAATACAAAGGTACTATATACTGGAAAAGTGAAGATGACAACCATAATGAAGAAGTACGAAGATTCTAAAGTACCCGTCACAATCGATCCTGTTACAAATCAATATCAGATAACTGTACCTGAATGGGTAATCAATGAATTTGACTGGTATGAAGATACAGAATTAATTTGGCACGTAGATGATAATGGTATTCATATACAAGAGGTAAGCGAATGAAAAGTTATCATATCTATTTTCAAGAGAAAGTTTTATTTAAGAATTTAACACTGGATGAATTTACAATGATATGGGATAAGTTATATACTTCTTATTGGAAAGATGATATTACATATGCAGAATGTATAGATGAGAGTTGTATCGTAGGAGAAATTGCGGAGCATTCTTATTAATGGAAGAAGAATTTCGGATTGGTAAGGTAATATTTAAGAATCGTAATATACGTTTTAATATTACATTTGATGCTGTAAGTAAAGAGACAGGAAAGAAACATCAGATTGTAATATCATACAAACCTTTCTTGTATGCCGAACCAAGTAACAAAAATAAAGATTGACAAAGTATATAAATTATAGTATGATATGAATGTAATTACAACACATTATGGCGAAAGGATTTACGGTTAAAGCAAAAAACCCGAAGAAGACTACTCCAAAGAAACCAGAATGGGACTATAATCTAGCAAGAGGATTAGTAAAAGGAAAAACAATAGTATTTTGTTTACCAGGTCGAGGAGTCTCATACCAATTTTTAAAATCATTTGTAACACTCTCATTTGATTTAGTACAGGCAGGAGCAGCAATACAGATATCACAAGACTATTCATCAATGGTAAACTTTGCCAGATGTAAGTGTCTTGGAGCAAATGTATTAAGAGGACCTAATCAATTACCTTGGGATGGTAAACTCAAATATGATTATCAGCTCTGGATTGACTCAGATATTGTATTCAACACAGAGAAGTTCTATCAATTAATATTGATGTCAATTCCTGAGAATGCAGTTACAAAGGAAGAAGTCTTTGAGAAAGATGCAGAAGGAAAAGAGCAATTAAAAGGATATAAGTTAATTGTCGATCCTGAAAAGGAACGTCAACTCTGTGCTGGATGGTACTGCACCGAAGATGGAAAGACAACATCCGTTGCTCACTGGTTAGATGAAGATGACTTCAGAGGAAACGGTGGAGTGATGAATCACGAAACTATTGAAAGTATCAGTAAGAGAAAGAAACCTTTTACTGTAGACTATACAGGTTTTGGATGGTTACTGATTAAGAATGGTGTATTTGAGCATGAAGGATTACCATATCCTTGGTTCGCTCCAAAGATGCAGGTATTTGAATCAGGAGATGTTCAAGATATGTGCGGTGAGGACGTTTCATTCTGTCTTGATGCAAAAGAGGCAGGATTTGAAATCTGGTGTGACCCACGCATTCGAGTTGGACACGAGAAAACAAGAATCATATAAATGGATGTAAAACTCCCATTGTATATGAAAAAGTATAATATACTTCGTAAAGGCAAGGTCGTCTTCTGGAACCTCACAGAATCAGAACTCTTTGACAGACTGGAAGACTACGCTGTTGAACAATACGTAACAGGGCAGCAAATACAAAAAGAAATTACTTATGAAACAATCGAGGAAGATTAATGGCAATTAAATCAGGAATGATGGGAAGTACTTATAATACTGAATCCAAACCGAAAAAATCTCGACAGGGAAGAGGAAAGCACTCGAAATACTCAGCAACCTCTCGTAACTCGGCTCGTAAAAGATACAGGGGACAGGGTCGTTAATGTCTACCTTAATTACGAATCTTCCTTCTTACGAAGTATGGGTACGAAAAGAGTACTTAACTGACCATAAGAGTGGACACGGTGAATTTGTAAAAGGAGTATGGGTATCGGCCAAGAGCATTCCTGGTCGTGCCTTTTATTTTGAAACGTATTTACCTGAATATGCTGCGATGTTTGATAAACTACCCATTTCGGCATTTCTATCATCACCAGAGATACCTGACCCTGATATGACTTTACATAATCTACAGTTCTGGAACTGTATGGACTATGGTGTTGTTGCTGTTCAGAAGCAGTTTGTTGGTTCAATGCACTATGAAGTCTATACAAGAGACTTTGGCAACCAGACAGGCACCTATATCTGCACTTTAGACAACTATCATGCTAGTGTAGATGCTGTTGATTACTCAACCAGTGAGCAACCTGCTGAACATAAGTCTCATAATCTCTTGGAATTAGATAATGGGCAGTTTTGTCTCTATCCAAACAACAGAATGAGGATTTATGACAATAGTATGACTCCAGAAACACCTAAAGTGCCCGATTTTAAGGTTTCAACGGTGTATTATCAGGTTGAAAACGGTCATGATCGTGATGGATTGGGTTCAGAGGATAATTATTTCTGGAAAACATCAAAAGAACGCAACGAAGAAGAAAGAAAACCTTTTGAACCATCACCAGGCACTGTAAACATCAATATTGAACCTGAATTAGGATGAAGAAAGTTAAAAGACCATACATGGATCTTCATTTTGTACTTGAAGTATTCAATGTACATACAGATAAGTTAACTGATGCAAAACAAATTGAAGAAAGGTGTGTTAGAGCTTGTCAATATGACAATGCAAAGGTGTTAAACATAACAACTGACAAATTTGGGTTCTGTGGAGTAACTTGTACTGTTGATTTAAATGAGACTCGTCTTATTTGTACTACTTGGCCAGAAAAACAGGAATGTGCGATTGATATTATAACGTGTGGTGATAATAATCCTCGTGGAGTAGCATTCAGTTTACTTGATTACTTTGATAGTGATGATTATACAATGAAAGATTATGCAAGATAGGGTATAAATAAAACTAAAAGTATCAATAATGGCGATTCAACGCAAATCAAGAGCATTTAAGGATATAAGTCTGTCTTTTTCACCACATCCAGTGACAAAAGACCTTCCTGTGCTACTTAATGAACGTGCAATTGCCAGATCAGTGAGAAATTTAATTGAAACAATACCGACTGAACGGTTTTTTAACTCTTTAATTGGTACAGACGTTCGTGATTCACTATTTGAGAATTTCTCAAGAACGACTGTCTATGTTATTGAGGATCAAATTAGAGAAACCATTGCTAATTTTGAGCCAAGAGTATCTAATGTTAATATAGAGGTGGATGGAAGACCAGATGAGAACGAAATAGAGATAAAGATACTTTTTGACATAACTGGATTAGAAGTTCCTACCCAGTCCTTTAGTTTTTTATTAGAACCAACAAGATAATATGCCATTTACTCAGTATACTAGCTTAGACTTTGAAGATATCAAAGTACAAATCAAAGATTTTCTACGATCAAACTCAAATTTTTCTGATTTTGACTTTGAGGGGTCTAATTTTTCAGTTTTAATCGATACACTCGCATATAATACCTATATTAATTCATTTAATGCAAACTTAGTTGCAAATGAATCTTTTTTAGACTCTGCAACGATAAGAGAGAATGTTATTTCACTCGCAAGAAACATTGGTTATGTACCTCGCTCAAGAAAAGCAGCAACAGCAACGATAAAGATAGATGATATTGACTTAGGTCCAACAACAGATGCCACACCAAGATTTCTTTCACTAAGAGCAGGTCTTGTATGTGTTGGTAACAGCGATAATACCACTTTTAGATTTTCAATCCCTGAAACTATCACTTCAAGTTCAGTCAAAGCGATTGGTAGCAATTCTTTTGCCCAGTTTAATGATGATGTTACAATTTACGAGGGAACATACTTAACTAGAACATACCGAGTTGATACATCTCAAGATCAAAGATTTATTATTGATAGTCCGAACATTGATGCATCAACATTAGTTGTATATGTCACAGATCCAAACCAAGCGACAATAGGAAGAAAGTATTCAAGAGTTGATAATATATTAAAATTGAATAAAAACTCAGAAATCTATCTTGCACAAGAAGTACAAGATGAAAAATATGAAATTTTGTTTGGAGATGGATTTTTCGGTAAAAAATTGGAAAATGGTTCAATAGTTACTGCAACTTATATTGTTACTGATGGTCCAGATGGAAACGGTCCAAGTAATTTTAATTTTCAAGGAACATTCTCTAAAGATGATGGAACTTTCTTTACACCCTCTGATACTGTAACAACCACTACTGTTACAAACGCTTCTAGAGGGTCTGAAGTTGAAGATGTGTCCTCTATTAAGTATTTTGCACCAAGACTTTACTCAGCACAATATAGAGCAGTTACACCAAGGGATTATGAAGCAATAATTAATCAAATTTACCCCCAAACAGATTCTGTTTCGGTTATAGGTGGAGAAGAATTAGATCCTCCGCAATTTGGTAAAGTTCAGATAAGTATCAAACCGAAAAATGGTACTTTTATCTCCGATTTTGATAAATCACAAATTAAAAGTAAATTAAAAAGTTATGCGATTGCAGGTATTAACTCTGAGATAGTTGATCTTAAAATACTTTATGTTGAAATTGATTCAAATGTCTATTATGACCCATCTAAAGTAGGTTCACCAATTACTTTAAGAACAAACGTTATAAACTCTTTGCAGAATTATGCTACTAATGTTGAGATGAATAAGTTTGGTGGAAGATTCAAGTATAGTAAGGTTAATCAACTCATTGATCGAATTAATGATGGTATCACCTCAAATATCACAAAAGTTATAATAAGAAGAGACTTAAAGGCTTTAATTGATCAGTTTGCACAATACGAATTATGTTTTGGTAATAAATTCCATATTAATCCATCTGGATATAATATTAAGAGTACAGGTTTTACTATTTCAGGAAGTTCGTCAACTGCATTTTTGACAGATATCCCAAATAAGGATGCTGCAGGAAATCTTGACATAAACATGAAAGGTACAATCAGTGTTGTCACTAGAGATGAAAAGAACAATATCAAAGTTTTACTTAAAGATGCTGGTGCAGTTGATTACAAGAAAGGTGAGGTGATACTAAACACCATTAATATTACATCAACAGTAGCACAAAACAATATAATTGAAATTCAAGCATTTCCAGACTCAAATGATGTAATTGGATTAAAAGATCTATTTGTCAGTTTAGACGTTTCAAGTAGTTCGATAAATATGTTGAAGGACGTTATCGCATCAGGAGAAGATGTATCAGGTGTTGTATTTACTAGAGATTACTTTACCTCAAGTTATTCAAATGGGGTTTTAGAGAGGAAATAATTTATGTCACAATTTGACAAAAGAATAAAAGTCAATACTGTTATTGAGAATCACTTGCCAGGATTTGTGACAAGCGATTTTCCTAACGCTATAGAATTTTTTAAACAATATTATATCTCCCAAGAATTTCAAGGAGGTCCCTCTGATTTAATTCAGAATTTTGACCAATATATTAAAGTAGATAATCTTGTACCAGAAGTTGTAGTAGGAATTACATCAATTACTACTGCTATTGATTCTTCAGATGCAACTATATCTGTACCCAGTACAAAAGGATTTCCTAGTGAGTATGGATTACTTAAAATTGATAATGAAATTATATCATATACAGGAATAACATCAACATCGTTTACAGGATGTATACGTGGATTCAGTGGAGTCACGGGATATAACGTAGGAGTATCTTCATCTCTAATAGATGTAAACCGAGAGAAATTAACATTTGAAGATACATTAGCAGATAATCATGTAAATGGTTCTACTGTTCAGAACTTATCTGTATTATTCATACAAGAGTTTTATAAAAAATTAAAGAAAACATTTTTACCAGGATTTGAGGATGTTAATTTTACATCTGACTTAGACGTAGGTAACTTTGTTAAGTTTGCTCGTTCTTTCTACCAATCAAAAGGTATTGAAGAATCTGTAAAAATATTATTTAAAGTATTATATGGTGTTGAATCTACAATTATTGACCTTGAAAGTAATTTAATCAAACCCTCTGGTTCTGAATTTGTAAGAAGAGAAGTTATAGTTGTTGAGTTAATTACAGAAAATGGAGAACCTCAAAACTTAGTTGGTCAAACAATATACAAGAGTGATGACCTTGAAACAAATGCATCTGTATCTGAAGTTGAAATATTTAATAGAGAAGGTAAGACATATTATAAAATGTCTTTATTCGTTGGATATAGTGATAGAGACTTAATACAGGGAATATTTAAGGTCAATCCAAACACAAAGGTATTGAATGATATATCTGCTGGTTCATCAATTATATCTGTAGACTCAACAGTTGGATTTGGTACAACAGGAACGATTGTAAGTGGTGTCAATACTATTGACTATAAATCAAAATCAATCAATCAATTCTTTGAATGCAGTGGTATAACAAATCAAATTAACACTGCAGATGATATTAGAAGTAATACTAATATTTTTGGATATGAAAATGGAGATTCATCAAAGAAAATTGAATTAAGAGTAACGGGTGTACTAAACAAATTAGTTGTTGATGATAATGTTACTCTAGTTAATGAAGGTGAAAATATATTTGTAAAGAATCTTGGTCAGAAAATATTTAATAATGGTATAACTTACAAAGAAAAATTTGCAAATTCGTGGATTTATAATACAAGTTCAAGATTTAAAGTTGATATACTAGCATCTGGAGGTGGAGCAACTATTCAATTAGATACTTTAATTGATAAGTCTTCTATTAAAGTTGGTGATGAATTTCAGGTTCTTAGAAGAAATCAACAAACTGTTGATGGTACATTTAATGTTTCAAGTGTAGATATTAATTTAAATCAAATAACAGTTACAAACTTAGGATTTACTCCTGTTGAGGGACAAGAATATGATATTCGTAGAGTGATTGAAAAGGCAACAAGTACAAATCTTGAGATAAGAGAAGGAAATGAAAGTATTGTCTCAAACGTGCTTAATGTATATACTGATGGTGATACTAATGGATATGTTGCATCAAATTCACTTCCAGAATTTAATATAGATGATGATGTTATTAAAGAAACATTAGTTGGTCTTGCAAATACCTCCTTTAGGTTTTCATTTGACCGAGATAGTCAAGATAATATAACTGGATTATATAATTTTTTAGAATTTCATTTTGATACTAACAGAGATATCAAGTTTATACAGGGAGATGCTGTTGTTTATAACTCTTCTAAAGACCCTAATTCTACTAACAGTGAAGCATCAGATGTTCCACCAGGTCTAAATGATGGTACTATTTACTATGTTGATCCACAACCAGCATCTGTTGGGTCAAATATTAGTAAATTAGCACTTTATTCTTCTAGATCTCAAATAGGAACTGCTAGTACCGTACAAGTTGGTTTAGGTGTTTCAGAAAAAGATTTGCATACCTTTACTTTACTGAGACAACATGGTAAGAAGATAAGTGCAAATAAGATATTGAGAAGAATTCCTTTATCACAAGGTTTGTTTGATTCATCTACAGGTGATGAAAATATAACTGATATTGGTATATTAAAAAATGGTGTAGAAGTTAGATCTCCTGTTTCAGAAGATTTTATTGAATATGGAAGTTTATCAAGTATCAATTTGATTAATGGTGGAGAGGATTATGATATAATTAATCCACCAAAGATATTAATTGAAACAGGTATAGGTAATACTGCATATGCAGAACCAGTTATAACTGGTTCGGTTAAACACGTCTTTATAGATCCACAAGAATTTGATGTTAAATCTATAAAGAGTGTATCATTGACTGGTGCAAATGGAGATGGATGCGAATTAGAGGCAGTTATAGGTGCTAGATTTAGGGAGTTGACTTTTGATAGTAGAGATTTAATTTTTGGTGGTAGTATTGATATTGAAAACGAAACAATTACCTTTAATACTGAACATAATTTAGAAACTGGACAAATAGTTTATTACCAAAATAATGGTAATGCCTCTATCGGTATCGGTCCAGCATTTGATAGTTCAAATACAATAACTGGATCACTCGCAAATGGAGATCCATATTTTATAAGATACGTTAATCCTACAACAATTACACTTTACAATACTCAAAATGATGCTTTAAGTGGTATTAATACTGTAGGATTGTCAACTGATACTGCAGCATCTGGAATTCATATTCTTAGAACAGAAACAAAAAATACAGTAAACAGTATTAAAGTTAAGAATCCTGGCAAAGGATATGAATATCGTAATTTAATAGTAAACCCATCTGGAATATCAACTTCATTTGATACTATTAACTTTAAAAATCACGGATTTAAACATGGTGATTTGGTAAATTATTTGCCAACTATTGGTTTAGGAACAACATTACCTCAGTCAATACAGGGATTAACAACTACATCATCATATTATGTAATCAAGGTTGATGATAATTCCTTTAAATTATCAAATGCAGGAGTTGGTGGAACATCTACATCTGATTTTGATAGACTTAAATTTGCTAATTTAACATCAACTGGAACAGGATATCAAACATTCAAGTATCCTGATATAAAGGTAAATCTTGAAGTTGTTTACTCAGGTACTGTAACTGGTACATTTAATATTACTCCAGTTGTTACTGGTTCATTTACTGATGTTTACTTATACGAAAAAGGAACAGATTATGGTTCTAAAATATTAAATAATACAATAAATCCAAACGTTACTATACAGTCTGGAAAATTAGCGTCTGTTTCTCCTATAATTCAAAATGGTAAAGTAGTAGATGTAGTCGTAGCAGATCAAGGAGGTGAGTATAATTCCTCTCCAGATATACAAATAAAATCTACAGGAGAGGGCGTAGGTGCCTCTGTAAGACCAGTAATAGAGGATGGTAAACTAATAGATGTTGTAGTCGTTAACAGTGGCATAGGGTATAGTGCAAGAAGCACTTCTGCAGAAGTTGTACCTAGAGGTATAAGAGGCGTATTTGATACTTCGGTAAGAAGTTTACAACTAAACGATCAATTTAGGGAAGGAGATTCTATATTAGTTCCAAGGAGTGATTTTTTAAGTTATAATGTAATTGGTGTTAATCAGAATTTACTAGAGAATTTAGAATCTGATACGTTTGATACTTTAAATAATGGTGAATTCGATAAACCAACAAAACACTCATCAATCATAGGTTGGGCATATGATGGAAATCCAATCTACGGTCCATTTGGATATTCAGAACCAAATAATATAAATTCAACTATCCGTATAATAAAATCTTCATACATCAAAGATATTTCAAAAGTTGAAAATAGACCTTCTGGATTTGATGCTGGATTCTTTATTGATGATTATATATTTGATAATTCTGGAGATTTAGATATTCATAATGGAAGATTTTGTAAGACACCAGAATTTCCAAATGGGATTTATGCCTATTTTGCAACTGTAGAAGAAAATTTAAATGGTAAAATTATTGGTACATATCCATACTTTATAGGCAAAACATTTAGATTACCACTAATTCAAGATAATCTAAAATTAGATCATGATTTTGATTTTAATAGTTCCAATTTAATAAGAAATACATATCCACATAATGTTGGTGAGAAATTTGCTGATAATGATTTTCTTGCAGAATCTAATGAAGTTATTAGACAAATTTCTCAAGTACAATCAGTATCTAAAGGTGAAATAGAAGATTTAACAATTCTAAATTCAGGTTCAGGTTATAGAGTTGGTGATCTTACATCTTTTGATAATACTGATACGAATGGTTCAGGATTTAGTGCAGAAGTAAGTGAATTAGTTGGTTTAGGAGTTTCTAGTATAGAAACTAAATTGGATAGATTTGAAGATTTAATATTTACTTGGTCTGATGAAAATACAGTAAATGTAGGTATATCAACTTATATTGAGTTAAATGATAATGATTTTGTATTTGTTTCAGGTCTAAGCACATCAATACAAAATTTAACAGATTCATTCAACATAGGAGTTTCGACTTCTCGTGTCTCTTTAGGTAAGAGTATGAGTTTTATTGCGAATGGTCTTGAGGCAGTTGAAGATATTTTTGTTAATAAATTACCTGCAAATACACAGTCTGGTAATTCATTAAGAATTAGTTCTGGTAATAGTGCTAATGATGAAATTGTAACTGTATTGAATGTTTATAACCAACAAAAAATTATTCGTGCTTTGAGAGGTCCTGGTGCTGCACATACATTTGGATCAAATGTTGATTTATTGAATAACAGAATATCAATCCCAGTTAAAACAAAAAGATTTGATTCACAATTAAATGATGTAATTTATTTCAATGCCCCACAATCAATAGGATTAGGCACTGATGGTGGGTCAATATCAACGAATTATGTAATTGGAGAAACTGTAAAATCAGTATCAATACCAAATAGACAAATTTATTTACCTAATCATTCATTTGTTACAGGACAAAAAGTAAAACTTAATGTTCCTGCTGTTTCAAATAGGCAAATAAATGTTGCAAATACTGATGATCCAAGTGATAATGCTGGTAATTTTTCAATACCATATGACTCAAGTGACACTTCAATAGATTTATTTGTTATTAAGAAAAGCGAAAACTATATTGGTCTTTCAACAGTAAGTATTGGTAACACAAGCGAAGGACTATATTTTAAGTCAGACGGAAGTGCTGTCTCAGGTATAAACACACATCTCTATAACTTATCATCTCAATTTGATCAAGTTACAGGTGATATTGACAAAATTGTAAGCACTGTTACTACAAATGTTGCTGCAGCTGATACAACAACTCATAATTTACAAAATGGAGATATTGTATCCATAAATGTTGTTCCTAATCATACTGTTGGAATAGGTAATACGAATCCTATTGAAGTGAATTATAATGCCGAATATGAAAAATTATTAATAAATCCAATAAACTTTACAAATGCTGGTATAGAAACAAATAGAATAAACATTGAAAATCACGGATTCAACACTGGTGATAAAGTATTTTACGATGGTAATGCTGGTTTAGGAACAGGTTCATATTTTGTCTATAAAGTTAATAGTAGATTTTTCCAGTTAGCAGAGACATTTAATGATTTATCAGCAAATCCAATAAAATTAATTGAACTAACAAATAATAGTGGTGGAAGTAAGCAAAGTATTGCACCTATAAATCCACAAATCAAGGTTTATAAAAATTCAAAGATCAAATTTGGATTATCTACAACAACACTTGCGGGATTCGACTTTAATATTTTCTATAGTAATGGTGAAAATGTATTTAATAGTTCTCAAGATTCATCTTCATTCAACGTTGGAACTGCAGGAACTGTTGGGGTAGGTACAGATGAGTATGATACTATTGGTGCCACACTGACTTTACAACCAACTGCTTCAACACCACCAGTATTGTATTATGGTATCACTAAGGGTGGTTACATAAGTACAGCAGATAATGAAGTGCAAAATTATTCACAAATCATTTTCTTAGATAGTGTTTATAATGGCGAATACAAAATATCTGATATTACATCTGAAACATTCAACTTCTCACCAAAACTGCCCGAATTTTTAACCTATAATGATACTGATTGTGAAAAAATTGAATATTCGACAAAATCAACAAATGTAAAAGGTGGAATCAAGAAATTAAAAATTCTTTCTAACGGATTTAATTATAAACAATTACCAATATTTAAAGAAGTTATATCTGCAGAAGGTGTAAATGCTAATTTGGTTACTACGTCTAAAAATATTGGTAAAATAAAAAATGTTAGAGTGCTTGATATAGGATATGAATATTCTGCAGATAAAACTTTACAACCAGAAGTTTATATACCATCAATTTTAAATGTTGATAATCTAGACACAGTGACTGGTATTAATATAGTAAATGCTGGATCCGATTATACAACTGCTCCCAACTTAATACTTTTTAATCCTGCCTCAAATCAAGTTGTCGATTCAGGTTCATTGCAAGCAGATGTTCCTAATCAATCCATCTCATTTGTTCAATTAGTTGCTCCATTAAATGGACTCGACTCTATTCAACATAAGATATTTGCAGTTAATAACTCAAATGGAATTGGTATTAATTCAATACAAAGTAGTTCTGGTGGATTAGTTACATGTTTCCTACAAACACCATTTAATGGATTTGTTAGTCCTCAACCATTTGCAGTAGGAGATGAGATTTACGTTGAAGGTATACAAAGAGTTGGTGAAGCTGGTGGTCTTACTGTACAAGATGGAGCATCAGGCGGTGAAGTATTAGGAGAAGGATTCAATTCAGAAAATCATAATTATTCATTCTTTAAAGTTCAAGAGTATATACCTGGTAGTAATACAATTTTAAAATTCAGTGTTGCTGGAGTAACTACAAATCCTGGTATTGCTAAAACATTCCAATCTGGTTATGCGACCATAGTAAATAAAAATAATTATCCAGAGTTGATTCCCGTTCAAGAAAGAGGAGTTTTCCAACAGAATGAACCATTAATACTAAATGATGAAAATTCAGATTTAACAATCGTTGAAACAAGAGATGATTTTATAAAATTAGATGGATTAGAAATAATTAAAAAAGGGGATAGAATTACTGGTAGAATAACTGGTGTTTCAGCTGAAATAGTAGATCTTAAACCAAATCTAGGTAGATTTGAGATTGATTTTTCAAATCGTCAAGAATATGGTTGGATTGATAACATTGGTAAACTGAATGATGATATACAAGTCATACCTGATAATGATTACTATCAAAATCTATCATACTCTGTTAAGAGTCCAATAACTTGGGATAAGTTCTCAAATAGTGTTAATGGTATAGTTCATCCTGCAGGATTGAAAAACTTTGCTGATACTTTTGTACAGAGCATCGTAAAAGTTGGTATTGCCACAGAAAATGATAAATCAGTAGCAACTATTATTTTAGACTTAGTTAGTGATGATAATAGAGTCGATGCTATTAATAATTTTGATTATGTTTTAGATTATAATAGTCTTGGTAATAAATCAAAATCTGTTATTTTCTCAGAGAAAAAATTAACTAATTATAACAAATGTATTTCTAACAGAGTCTTACTTCACGATGATATAAGTGGAGAATTTTCAAGTGTTGGTTTTGCAGCTAATTCAAGTATAATTGATGAAATCAATGGTAAAGTTGTAAATTACCTTATTCAAGTAGTCGATCCTGACACTTTTGATACGCAATTAACTGAATTAGTTGTATTAACAAAAGAAGATCAAATTATCTTACTTGAGAAGACAAGTGATACTACTGGAGTTGGATTAAATAATATTGATGGTAATCTGAAACTTGGTGAATTTGAAACCGAAATTACAGGAACTAATAGCTTATTATTTAATCCCGTTGAGAAGTATATAAAAGATCATGATATAAAAATATTAAAAAGTTCCTATGACGATAATATTGCTGGAATAAGTACTAATGTTGTTGGAAGTATTAACTTAATAAGTGCAAATGTTGGTATTGCATCTGCTACCACTGGATTTAATACAACTACTATCGTAGAGTTTGATAAGGATACATTTAATGGATTACAAGCAAATATTTTTGTTCAGGACTCAGTAACCAAAGAGATTAACTATAACGAAGTAATACTTGATTTTGATGGTACCAATACAACTTTATCTCAAATTTATTCTGATGATGTTTCAGGAATCACAACTAATACTGTTGGTATACTTACTGCTAGATTAGAAAATGATTTAGTCAAATTACAGATTGAGAATAATAGATCAACTATTTTAGATTCCAAATCAAGTATAGTTGGTTTAGGAACAACAACTGCAGGAATAGGAACACATAGATTTTTAGCTGAAGGTCAACCTCCTGAAGCAGAAAGAAGTGTAAGATTCGAGTCTACATTTAATCTTGGAACAAGTTCAGATATTACATATGCAACCATTAATAAATCAATTGATAGTTCAATTAAGTCTCTAGTTAAAGTATCAACTGGGGAAATATCTGCGATACATCAGGTTACAGCAATTAGAGATGCAGAAGATGTTTTAGTTGTTCAGTATCCATATGTTTCATTAGGTTCAACTTCAGGAATAGGTTCATTTACTTCAGTGATATCTGGAGATGATATTAACTTAAGATTCGTTCCTGATTCGGAATTTACGGATGAAGTTAAGGTTCAGGCATTTAACCAAGTATTCTATACAGCATCTGACTTTAGCAATATTCCAGCAATCTTGAGTTATGGTAATGTAGATCAAGAAGTATTATTATCAACATATGACGGATTAGAGGGAGAAAGGGCAAATAAAACTAAATTTGACTTAAAATATCAAGGAACTCCAATTTACACAAAGACATTTAATCCTGATGGTGTAGGTCTTGAAAAATCTACAGGAATATTTACGGTATCAAATCATTTCTTTAATACAAATGAGGAATTGGAATATACTCCAGATTCTTCTTTCATAGGAGTTGCTGCTACTGCAATATCAATTGGTTCAACAGTTAATACTGCGGGTATTACAACAGATATTTTACCAACCACTGTTTTTGCAAAAGTAATAAGTGAAGATAAATTCCAATTATTCCCAACAAAAGAAGATGTGGTATCAGGTATTGCCATAACTGTAACGGGTGTTGGTTCTGGTAATATCCATAAACTGAATATGACCAAAAAATTATCTAAAACAATCATAGGTTTAGATGGTGTTGTACAGCAACCAGTCACATTTACTTCATTAACTCATACTTTAGATGTTAATATTGGATCTGCAACTACTCAATTTGCATTAAGTGGTATTGGATCAATATCAACGTTTGATGTATTAAAAATAAATGAAGAATTTATGAAGATAATTGAGGTAGGATTTTCAAGTACATCAGATGGTAGTGGTGAGATAGATGATCAATTAAATATTAGTCTTGGTATATCAACAATTCCAACAGTTAGAGTTCAAAGAGGATCTCTAGGAATTGGTGCTACACCTCACAATAACAGTGATATTGTAAGAGTTCATAGAGGTTCATTTAACATAATTGATAGCACAGTACATTTTATTGATCCTCCAAAAGGAAATACTCGTTCCAGAAAAACTGATACTGAATTACCTTTCGTAAAGGCAGATTTTAGTGGAAGAACCTTTACAAGACAAGATTATTCAACAAATATGTTATTTGATGATATATCAGATAATTTCACAGGTCTTACAACAGCATATACTCTAAAAGTTGGTGGTGCAAATACATCAGCAGGTATTGAAGTTGGGAATGGAGTTGTATTCCTTAATGGTGTATATCAAAAACCATTTACTGCAAATAGTTCTGGTAACAATTATGAAATACTAGCAGATACTACTGCAGGAATATCAACAATCAGATTTACAGGTATTACGTCAGAAAATGGTCAATTTATTGTTTCTGATTCTGATATTAATCAAAACCAAATACCCAGAGGTGGTTTAATTGTTTCTCTTGGTTCAACCGAAGGTCTAGGATATGCTCCATTAGTTGGTGCAAAAGTAAGAGCAGAAAAAAATACATCTGGTGAATTAACAGGTATTGTTGGTATTGGAACATCATCTGGATTTAATATAGGTATTCAAACTGCTGTATATGATAATTTAAGTGGAATTATAACAGTTACAACTAATGATGTTCACGGATTTGCATTAGACAGACCTACTTCAGTTAAACTTAAAGGATTAGAGTTTGTATGTCCAAAAACAGTAGTTGGAACTCCTACCAATGCAACATATAACCCTGCTACTGGCGTATTAGTGTTAACAATTGCAAATCATGGATTAGTAGTGGGTGATGCTGTTATTCTTGATACTGGTTCAATTTGCTTTACTTGTACACAAGATAGTAATAATTCTACTCATTGCTATCCTCGTGCAACAGACCCTGCTGCTGGTCAATATCTTACAATTACTAATAAAACTACAAATACATTTAGAGTTAATGTTGGTGCATCAGCTCCTGGTGACCAATATGCTCACACATTTGTTTCTGCTGCTGCCAATTCAGTTAAAACAATTGGTGGTGGTGGATATGTTGGAGTTACAACAACAATCTTCCAAGATCACGAGAGACCACTATTTGTTGTTGGTATAGTCTCTGAAAGAAGTTTTGAGGTGAGAGCAGGTGCAAGCACAATACCTCATACCTATCAAGGCGGTGGTCATGCATATGAATTCTATGACGATTTAACATTTGGTTCTGGTTATCGAGGTGGTACAGTTGCAATTGGAGTTACAGATCAAGCATATGTACATAAATTTGTAAGTGCTGGTATAGGTTCAATAAGACAATCAAACTTTGCGGGTAATGCATTTACAGCAACAGACGCAGTTTATACTTCACATACAGGAACTCTTGTTCTTACAATTCCAAGTCACGGATTAACAACTAGTGATACCGTTGGTATTGATACTGGTGGTTTAGTATTCAAGTGTTCAAAGGACAATTTCTTCTCAGATCATCCATATCCTCGTTCAGTATCTAAGACAAGTTTCCCTAACTCAGATCCTATTGCAGGAATACAGACTGCTATAACAGCGACCTCAACAGATACTATTACACTAAATGTTGGTCAAGGTGGTGGAGGAGGAACAGGTGCAGTTGTAGAGGCAACTGTGGGTGTTGGAGGTACTCTATCCTTTAGTATAGTTTCTGCAGGTACAAGTTATGTTAATCCAAGATTAATCATACCTGAACCAATTTATGAAAATCTTGAAGTTGTTGGTTTATCCAGATTAGGTGTCGGTGCTACTACTGATACGGGTGCTAATTTACTGTTAAATGTTGGAGTAAGTGCAGCATCTACAGCAGTTGGAATTGGTTCTACTTTATTTGGAATCAAGGACTTTGAGATATCTAGATCAGGATACTCATTCAAGAAAGGAGATAAGTTCAAACCAGTCGGTCTTGTGACTGCTGCACACTTATCAGCACCAATACAAGAATTTGAATTAGAAGTTCTTGAAATATTCAACGATAAATTCTCTGCTTGGCAATTTGGTGAAATTGATGCGATTGATAGTATTAAAATCTTACAAGATGGTTCTAGAACAAGATTCCCGCTATTCTTTAATGGTGAATTATTAAGTTTTGAGAAAGTATTAACTGACCCTCGTTCTGCATTAATTGATTTAGATTCAGTTCTACTTATCTTTGTAAATGGTGTACTACAGAAACCTGGTGAAGCTTACCAATTCCAAGGAGGAACTACCTTTATATTTACTGAAGCACCAAGTGGAGAATCTCAACCAGGTATTAATGATCACGATAGTGTAGATATTTACTTCTACAAGGGTATTGATGGTATCGATGTTCAAATTGAAAATGTATCACAGACAATTAAGATTGGTGATGCTATTGACATATTTAAGAGTGAGAAAGCAAGTGGAATAACAACATCACAAACCAATAGTAGAATCGTAAAGGATATTCTCAACACTGATTTAGTTGATACTGACATCTATCAGGGATTGGGTATTGATGAGGTAAATGAAAAACCAATCAGATGGACAAAGCAAAAGAACGATTTACAAATCAATGGTAGCTTAGTTTCTAAAGCAAGATCAATACTAGAACCTCAAGTTTATCCTACATCTAAAATAATTGGTGATTTATCAGAGACTTCAGGAATAGGTGTAGTTGCAAGTAATAGTATTTTTGTTGATGATGCACAATCATTCTTCTATGAAGGCAAATATGGAAATTCATTGCTTCCAGATTCTGTAGATGCATTAATAACATCTGGTGAGATTGGCGAAGTCGCAGAGGCAACCGCTACGATAGGTGCTGGTGGTACTATTTCATCCATTAATATTACAGAAGGTGGTTCAGGATATTCTGGAGCAGTTGATATTGGTATTGAGGCACCATCTGGTGTTGAAAAATATGTTGGTATTGGTACTACTGCCACTGCTACTGTCACAGTAACCAATGGTGTGGTAACTGGTGCTGATATAATAAATCCTGGACTTGGATATGATCAGCAAAGTAGTGCACCTCAAGTTATTATAGAAAATCCTAAATTTGAAACGGAAAGAATTACTGGAATATCTAACTTTGAAGGATTTATTGGAATCATCACTGGCATTACTTTTGTGACTGGTCCAGCACTAAGATTTGATTTCCATGCAGTGACTAGAAATAGTGATGGTGGACTTACAAACGCTACTGCAAATATACTAAATGTGGGATATCCCGTTTATATTAAAGATACAAAGATTGGACATGGTTTAACATCAGTATATCAAGACAATGCAAACGTAGTTGGTATTGGAACAACATTCCTTGATAATGTTTATGTTGTTAATGCTGTTGACTATTCTGTGGGTGGATCAAAAGGAACTATTACTTGTAATATACATTCAAATACTGGTGGTTGGGTAGATCCTCTTCATGTAGAAGGATTCTTTGATCCTACCAATATTGGATTGACAACAAGTTTAGGTACTATAAATTGGGGTAGATTATATGGTGCAAGCAGTGGTGTTGATGTTAAACGCTCATCAAATCCTATTTCAATAGGAGTTACTGGTTTGACTGTAAATTCTGGACTTACAACTTTCCCAACAATACAGAGAAAGAGTTATGATAATATTGGGGAAAGAGGTCATAGAAGTAGCGGTTCAATCAGGGCAGTTTTAAGTTGATGCTAAAACCCCTATAAATAGAAAGAAAAGTAAGATACAGTACAGATGTCAGCAATTATTACTGATCAATTCAGAATATTGAATGCAAATAATTTTGTAGAGTCAGTAGAGAATACTAATAATTCATATTATGTATTTTTAGGATTAACAAATCCAACTGGAGCCGCTGGTTTAGTTGGATATGGTAGAACAACCGATTGGGATACAAATACCCCTGCACCTACGGATAGTTTTTCATATCGAAGTCACGTCGGTGATACGATGATGTTTGGTAAAAAAATATCTTCTGCAAATATAAGAAGACTGATAAGAAGAGTAGATTGGGTTTCAGGAAATAGATATGAAATTTACAGGGATGATTATAGTTCTACAAATCAAAGTCCTCTAACTAAAGCAAATAGATTATATGATGCAAATTATTATGTTGTAAATTCTGAGTTTAAAGTCTATATTTGTATTGATAATGGTGCTTCAGGAACTAATCCTTTAGGAAATGTATCTCAAGATGAACCTACATTTACAGATTTAGAACCCTCAAAGGCAGGTAATAGTGGAGATGGATATAAATGGAAATATCTTTTTACTGTTCCTCCTAGTGATATTATAAAATTTGATTCTACAGAGTTTATAACAGTTCCTAATGCATGGTCTTCATCAATAGATTCTCAGATAAGATCTGTTAGGGAAAATGGAAATTCTGATTTAAACTTAAATCAGATAAAACACATTTATATTGAAGAAAGTGGTACAAATTACTCAAATGGACTTTCACAAGAAGTAAGTATTTTGGGTGATGGTACAGGAGGTAAAGCGAGAATTGATGTTGAAGGTGGAAAAATAACTAATGTAACTGTAAGTGCTGGAGGTAAGGGATATACTTACGGTATAGTCGATTTAGATACGATCAATTCTAATGTACCGACAACTGGTAAAGCAAAATTAATTCCCATTATTCCACCTGGTAGAGGTCATGGTGATGATGTTTATACTGAATTAGGGACTGATAAAGTTATTATCTATGCAAGATTTGATGATTCTACCAAGGATTTTCCAGTAGACACTAAATTTGCACAGGTGGGTATTGTAAAAAATCCAACTAAAGTTGGAAGTGCTGTTACTTATACGGATAGTACTTTTTCATCATTACAAGCAATTAAATTAGATACAGTAACTGGTAGTAATGCACCAGTTATTGGTGAAAAAATTAATCAAAAACTTACAGTTTCTCCAAATACAGGAAAAATTGCTAAAGGATATGTTACTTCATATGACAAAGAAACTAAAGTATTAAAATATTTTAGAGACAGGTCAATTTACTTTAATAATACATCATTTGATCATACGGATTATGTTGGGATAACAACATCTGGAAGAATTTATCAATTTGAGAGTGCAACTAATGCAAATGTTATTAATGGAGAAGAATCTGGATTCTCTGGATCAGTACAGATTAATTTTACAGGTATAACAACTAATCCAACAGGTTCTAAACTTATTAATTTGGGAACTAGATTCCAAGCGGGTTTATCTGATTCAGAGATAAATAAAGGGTCGGGACAAATCATTTATATGGATAACAGACCAGAAATTGTTAGAAGTACTCGACAAAAAGAGGACATCAAAATCATACTAGAGTTCTAAAATGCCACAAAAGACAAATTTAAATATCAGTCCTTATTATGACGACTTTGATAAGGCTAAAAACTTTTACAAAATTCTCTTTAAGCCTGGCAAACCAGTTCAAGCAAGAGAATTAACTGGTTTCCAATCAATAATACAAAATCAAGTTGAATCTTTTGGAAAACATATCTTCAAAGAAGGTTCGATGGTCATACCTGGTGGCATAGAGTGTGACAAATCTTATTTTTCTTGTAAAATAAATCAATCTCATCTTGGTATTGATGTCTCTATTTACTTAGATAGTTTAATTTCCAATAATAATGGTAAAGGTACAAGAGTTAGAGGTCAAAATTCTGGTATTATAGCAACAATTAAAAATTATGTTTTACCTCCAAATGAGGGAGTTGTTGAACCAACAATATTTGTTAAGTATAATCAATCTGGAACTGATAGTGAAAGTGTAGCATTTCCAGACGGTGAAGTTCTAATTCTTGAAGAGACTTTAACATATGGAAATACAACTTTAAATATTGGTGAAACAATATTAACATTGTCTTTAGAAGGTGCTTCTGCAACTGGTTCTGCATTTGGTATTAATGAGGGTGTATATTTTTTACGTGGTGTTTTTGTAGATGTTCCAACATCTTTGATTATATTAGATCCATATAATCCTAAACCATCATTTAGAGTTGGATTAGATATTATTGAAGAGGTGGTAAATGCAAATGATGACTCTTCATTGTATGATAATGCGAAGGGATTTACTAACTTTGCAGCACCAGGTGCAGATAGATTTAAAATATCGGTTAAGTTAACAAAGAAATCATTAAATGATTACAATGATACTAGTTTTGTAGAATTATACAGAATTAGAGAAGGTGAACCTAAAAAATTACAAAATACATCTGTATACTCAGAGATTAAAAAATATTTTGCAAAAAGAACTTTTGACGAGTCTGGTAATTACTCTGTAGAACCATTTCGTGTTAATTTACAAGATTCTCTAAATGATGAAATTCAATCAGATGGATTATATACTGAAAATCAATTAACTGATCAAGGTAATAAACCTTCAGAAGACATAATGTGTGTCAAACTATCACCAGGTAAAGCATATGTAAAGGGTTATGATGTTTATCTACCTGGTACAACTGTTTTAGATATTGATAAACCAAGAGATGTTAAAGATGTAAATTCTGCATCTATACCATTTAGAATGGGTAGTTTATTAAGAGTAAACAATGTATTTGGAACACCATATATTAACTTAGGTGGAACTAGTACCAATACTGTTGATCTTTATAATGAGAGGTCGAGTGGTAGTAGTCCAAATGGATTAAAAATAGGACAAGCAAGGGTATATTCATTCGGAGTAACAGATTCAGCATATACTGGTGCATCAACGCAGTTTGACTTGCATTTATATGATATACAGACATACACCACATTAAAAATATCCAATATAGTATCATCACAACCAAAAGGAACTAGAGTTAGAGGATTATCTAGTGGTGCTATAGGATATTTGGCAGAAGTTTCAGCAACAACTGCTGCAGATGAAATCAATATATCAACAACCACAGGTACATTTATTGTTGGAGAACAATTAATATACAATGAAAAAACAACTGATGCTAAATCATCTATTATAAAAATTAATGCATATAGCACATTTGATATTAAATCAGTTTATCAAGACTCCGCTACAATTACTGGAGGTAGTATACCTACAATTTTTAAAGCAGATTCAGTTCTTTATGATCGTGTTCTTCCTGGATTTTCTCCAGCAGATCAATTAAATGTGACTAAATCTGCAGGAACTACTAATGCTGGTACAATACCAGGACGCAATTTTGCAGGAAAAGTTGGAATTACAACAGATGCAGTCATTTCATATTCTGCTGGTAATTTTACAGAACCTGTATTTAATAGAATTAGTGGTATAAGCAATGATGGTAAGACATTAACATTAACTGCAGTTAATAGTATTACAGGTGTTAATAATGGTGCTATTATAGGTACTGGTACGACAACTGGCGTATTCAGAGTAAGAGTTCCATTAATATCAAATGCAAATGATGCTGGTTTATATTCCAGATTACCTAGAAAAAATATATCAAATTTAAATTCTTCTAATTCCAATTTAGTAATTACCACTCAAATAACAGGTAAATCTACTAGTGGTTCTGGCACATTATCACTTGCATCAAGTGATGCTTTAAATGCAAATGCGGGAATTACAAGTGCATTTTTTGAGCCATTTGATGCTGAAAAATATACATTAACTTATAATGATGGTTCTGTTGAACCCCTATCATCTGATAAAGTTACAATAACGAATGATGGAAATGATATAGCATTTTCTGGGTTAACAAATAATAGCACTCCTTGTACAGTTAATGTAACTCTTAAAAAGATTGGAGTTACCAGTAAATCAAAAAATTATGTTAGAAGTACACAACTTGAGGTAACAAGAACAGTTGGTATATCAACAAACGGTAATTTGACTCAGAGTAATGCTTACGGATTAAGGGTCGAAGATGAAGAAATTTCTCTTAACTATCCTGATGTCAATAAAATTATTGCAATATATGAATCGAAAACTTTAGTCAAACCAGTATTCGACAATTTAGTATTTGTATCTGGTTTAAGTTTAGATACAGCAGCAATAATAGGTGAAAAAATTGTTGGACAAGAAAGTAGAGCTATTGGACAAATTATTGAGACAAGTTCTAATGCGGTAGGTTTTGTTTATTTAAATGCAAATAGATTTATTGAAAATGAATCCGTAATCTTTAAGGAATCATCTATTACTGCAAATATACAACAACTTATAAATGGAAACTATATTGATAGAACTGATAATTATCTATTAGATGATGGGCATACGAGACAAATATCAGACTATTCAAAGATTGTAAGAAAAGAAAAGTCTGCTATTCCTGCAAAAAGATTATTAGTCATATTTGACCATTATCTAGTACCATCAGGAAATAAAGGTGATTTATTTACAGTCAATTCATTCACTTCTGATAGATATGCAAATGATATACCATTTATATCAAATGATAGAGCAACTGATATTTTAGATTTAAGACCAAGAGTTAAACCGTTTACTGGAACTACTAGTTCACCTTTTGCATTTTCTAATCGTGAATTTGAGGAAACAAATCCATTTATAATTACACCTGACGAAAGTTCTATAATTGGATATAGTTTTTATCTACCACGTATTGACAAACTTGTTATCAATGAGTTTGAACAAGTTAAATTAATCAAAGGAGTATCATCTGAAGATCCTGCACCTCCTACAGAGGTTGGTAATTCAATGGAGATTGCCCAGATTACATTACCTCCATATTTGTATGATACTGTTAGAGGTCCTAGAATAAGAATGTTTGATAATCGTCGTTTTACGATGAGAGACATTGGTGCTTTAGAGAAAAGAATTGAGAATTTAGAGGAAATGACATCTCTAAGTGCTTTAGAATTAGATACTAAAACATTAGAGGTTAAAGATGCTGATGGTCTTAATAGATTCAAAACAGGTTTTGTAGTTAATAACTTTAAAAATAGAAGTTTTATTGATTTTAGTCTTAATGGAGGTTCTAGATGTGATGTTGATGTAGTTAATAGAGAATTAATAAGTGCAGTTGATTTCTGGTCAATGAAAGCAGAATTGGCACTAAATCCAAATATTGACCCTGCATCTGCTGACTTAAACTCCAATTTACAATTACTAGATACAAATTGCAGAAAAACAGGTGATTTAATTACTCTTGATTATACTGAAATTGATTGGATAGACCAACCACAAGCAACAAGAGTAGAGAATGTAAACCCATTCAATGTTATTACATTTGCTGGAGCAGTTATTTTAGACCCACCATCAGACAACTGGGCAAGAACAATTTATATTGATAACCACAGAGTTGAATCAACAGGTGCTACTTGGGTTGAGCAAGCAAATATTGTTTCACAAACATCTGATAGAGCTGTTGATCGTCAACGACAACGCACAGAATTTCCAGATGAAAGTGCTCAATTAGTCACTACAACTACTGTTACTACAACACAAAGGACTGAAAGAAGTTTTACAAACGTCTTACAAGGACCAAGTGAAGAAAGAGATTACATTGAGAGTACAAAAATTGATAGTGAAGCAGATCCTTTCATGAGATCTCGAAATGTGTTCTTTGCAGCAAGTGGTCTTAAACCTGCTACAAAACATTTCCATTACCTTGATAGTGCATCACCTGATATTGTTCCAAAATTAATTGAAATTGAAATGGTTTCTGGTTCATTCACTATATTTGAGAATGCAAGAATAGAATTAGTAAGTTTGGGTGATGATCCAGTAATAGGTTATGTAAGAGTTCAGAGACCAAATCATAAGTTTGGTGATAATACAAGACCAGATGTTGGTGCAGGATTAGGATCACCATCTGTTACTGTTGAAGATTATACAGTTGATCCTTTTGATTCTTCAAGACCAGCACCATCAACAACATATTCTGCAACGTCAAAATTACTTAATATTGACGTAAGTGCATTAGCAAATGATGAACAATATTTTGGGTATACAGTTGTAGGTGCATTAGTAGTTGGTGAAACTAGTGGTGCGGTTGCAAGAATCACTAATATAGACTTAGTATCTGATAATTGGGGTGATTTAATTGGTACATTCTTCTTTAGAAATGCTAATGCAGTTCCTAGACCACCAGTCACTTTTAGATCTGGTACAAAGACATTTAAAGTAACTGCTGCCTCTGAAGGAACAGTTGTATTACCTGGTTCTACAGCACTTGCTAGTGACGCTTCAGGGGTGTTTACAGGCACTGGGGTTGTCATTACACAAACTAATCAGAATGTAAGTCTCAGAAACCCTCCAGCACCTCCTCAGAGACCTAACGAAGTGACTGTGAGTGTGAATGTAAATACATCGTCAGATACACAATTCTTTGAGGCACCTGATAGAGATCCATTAGCTCAATCATTTACTGTAGACGAGACTGGTGCATTCCTTACATCATTCGATTTATACTTTGCTTCTAAAGATCCAAACGCTAAAGTTTTTGTAGAACTTAGACATGTTGAACTCGGTACACCAACAAAATTCCTAGTACAAGATTATACTCAGATAGCATTAAATCCAAATCAAATTAATATATCTAATGATGCATCTGTTCCTACTACAGTTAGTTTCTCATCTCCTGTTTATCTAGAACCAAGAAGAGAATATGCAATCGTGATATTATCACCTGCATCAGACTTGTATGAGATGTGGATTGCTCGTATGGGTGAAAAAACTGTTAAATCAACAATACTACCTGATGTTGAAGATGTAGTTGTATCAAAACAATATATTGGTGGAAGTTTATTTAAATCACAAAATGGTACTATTTGGACTCCAAGTCAATATGAAGATTTATGCTTCAAGTTACGCAAAGCATCATTTGTAAGTTCTGGAACTGCTACTTTCTATAATACACCAGTTAATGCAGGTAATTTAAATACTCAAAAACTACCCGATAATCCAATTCGTTCATTACCAAGAAGATTAAAAGTTAATGTTAGTGGTGCTGATTGTACTAATGCAAATTTAGCAATTGGACAAAAAATATCACAAGCAGATGCTAGTAATAATACTGTTCCAGAAGATGCTTCCATAACAGGTATTATTGAAGGACAAGGATCGGGTGTTACAGGTGATACTGTAATTATTGGAGGAAGTGGATATGCATTCAGTAGTACAACTGCTGTTCCAACAACTAATATTACAGGTAGTGGAAGTGGATTAACAATTGATGTAACTTTAACAGGTGACGCTGTAACATCTATTGCTATTAATGCTGCTGGTACTGGTTATCAGGTAGGCGATGTGTTAACTGTCGATAATACAAGTAGTAAAGTAACCACAGGTGCTGGATTTAGATTCTCTGTTGCATCTATTGGTACTACCTTTGATTCTATATTCTTAACAGACGTTCAAGGATCTCTATTTACAAATGGTCGTAAACTTGTAAAATATACAAGTAATAATACTGCTAAGTCAGTAATTTCTAATACACTAGTTGGTTCATCAACTGTTAATGGAGAACTGAATACTGGTGATGTATTTGAAGTTACTCAATATAATCACGCTCATCATGGTGCAAATAATAAGGTTGTTGTGAAAAACGTCAAACCAGATTCTGTAAAAGTACAGACCACATCAGCATTAGCATCAGATACAACAACTGTCGAAATTGCAGATACTTCACCATTTGCCAATTTTAATGGTATTACTACATCCATTGGTTCTGCTTTAATTGGAAGTGAAATTGTATCGTATACAGTTGGAAGTGGAAAATTAACGATTGTTAGAGGACAATTTGGAACAACACCTGTATCACATGATGTTAGTTCAGATATACAGACTTATGAAGCAGGTGGTATTTCTTTAGCAGGTATTAACACAACGTTTGATATTACAACATTTGATGATAATATTGACAATTATTACTTAAAAGTTGACATTGCAAACTTAGCCCCTAATAGAACAGGAGATGCTTTACTGTGTTTTACAAATGAAAAAGCATTTGGTGGAAAAAATGTTCAGGTATCGCAAAATCATCAGTTCAGTTCAATAATTCCTCAATTTAATGTAATCACACCTGGTAAATCAACAAATGTTAATGCCAGTGTTAGAACAGTTAGTGGTACAAGTTCTGGAGGTGGTGAAATTTCTTTCTTAGATCAAGGTTTTGAACCAGTAACTCTAAATGAGACAACATTCTTCCCATCTCCAAGATTAGTTGCATCTGTTAAAAATGAAAGTGAAAGATTAATTAATCTACCAAAAAATAAATCATTAACTGTAAATGTTGATATGTCATCTACCGATTCTAACTTATCTCCTGCTTTAGATGTTAAGAACTCAACCTTAATTTTAGGTAGAAATAAAATTAATAATCCAATCGGTGCTGAAAATTATGCATTAGACGAAAAATCTAAAGCATTGAAAAATGATCCACATGGTTCAGTTTTCATATCGAAACTTGTAACATTAAAGAATCCTGCCACATCACTTAAGGTTTTGGTAGCAGCTAGTAGACAACCAGAAGCAGATTTCAGAGTATTTTATCGTTTATTCAGTTTTGATTCTAGTGAAGTATCACAGACATATAGACCATTTCCTGGATATAATAATTTAAATGATACTACAGGTGATGGATTTGGAAATCAGATTATTGATGTAGCAAATAATGATGGTAGACCAGATGCTTTTGTTGCTGCAAATAGTCTAGATGAATTTTCTGAATATCAATTCTCAATAGATGATTTAGAGGAATTTAATGGATTCAAGATTAAAATTGTTATGACATCAACTAATGAGTCTGTCCCAGTCCGATTAAAGGATTTCAGAGCAATCGCACTAGCATAATGAAAAATTTTAAAACTTTTATGGAGCAAGTAACTCCAAAAAATTATGATACTATACCTGTAACAGTAGATGATGCAATTACAGGTAGAATAAGAGATTTGACTGCTATTAAAAAAAGTTCAGATAAATTCAGAAAGGGAACTGGTTTTAACCTTCCTATACCTCTTGCTAAAAAGGATCAAATTAACAGTGATGTCTTAAAATCTAATCCTCAGTTAAACCCTGATAAACCTGGTGATTACATAAAACTTAAAAGACTAAGTGCAAAGGTAAAAAAAGCATGATACCAGTAGAAGGACACAAAAATCTCTTTCGTGATGAAAGCACGGGTGCTATTGTCAATTGTGATAATAAAGCATATCTAAGTTATCTTGAAGATAAAAAGAGAAATAATATAAAAAAAGCAGAGATTGATTCTATGAAAGATGAGATTGAAACTCTTAAATCTATGTTAAATGATCTTGCTTCAAAGATAACATCATAGTAAATATAAATACTTTCTAGATCTGAATACTTATTTTTCTTAGATGGCAGATATAAAAGTCAGAGTAGGACAACAAAGTGCCACAAAAGTGATTTCATCACTGGCAGGTGCTCAAACCCTCTCTCTAGCAGAATTGAGTGATGTGAACATTACTGGTGCTTTACAAAATGGTATGGTACTTGTATATAATGGTGCAACAAGTAAATTTGATGCGACTTTAGAATTAACGCCAGGTGCAGCACAGAATTTAGACATCAACGGAGGAAATTTCTGAAATGGCTAGTGTAATTAGAATCAAACGATCATCGGGTACAGCCAAACCTGCTAGTTTGAATTGGGGTGAAATGGCGTATGTCACTGGTGTTGGGCAGTTTGGTGGCACAAATCAATATAAGGATAGAATATTCTTAGGAGACGATGGTACAAATGTTCATCCAGTAGGTGGTCATTACTATACTTCAATGATGGAGCATACACCAGGTGCTTTAGCAGGTGTAACTAACTCAAGAAATAGTGACGGTGGTATTGTAGCAGTACTCGATAGTAGTAGAAAAATAGATCTTTGGAATGTAGATAACTTAACTTTAGATGCAAATACATTATCCTCTACAGATACAGATGGAGATATAATCTTCAATCCAAATGGTTCAGGTGATGTAATGATACCTGATGACACTAAACTTGGATTTGGTGGAGGTACAAATGGAACATCATCTGCAGATGCAACCATTGAATTCGATAATAGTAACAATAGGTTAGATATTGGTGGGGCACAGACAAGATTTACTAATACAACTGAATCTACATCAAAAGATACAGGTGGTGCTGTATTTGAGGGTGGTGTTGGTGTTGAAAAAAATCTTACTGTTGGTGGTAATTTAATCTCAGGTGGAGGATCTTCACTTTTAGGTAATATAAGAATTGAAAGCAATATTATTGCATCTCTTGCAGGTGCTGATAATAAGATATTCATCGATCCATATCCTGATGGATTGAGTAATGAAGGTGATGTTATCATCAAAGGTAACTTACAAGTTGATGGTACAACTACAACAGTTAACTCTACATCAACAACAGTTAATGATGCGATTATGATTGTTGGTGATACCACCAGTACAAGAACTGTGATGACAGATGTGAGTTCTGGTGCATCTACAGTTGTAGTGGATTCAATTATAGGTATTGCAGTCAATGATACTTTACAGCATGCTAGTTTTTCTCTTAGTGGAATTACAACAATTACGAATGTTAACTCTGGCACAAAGACTTTAACATTCCAAGGAACAACAATTGCAGGAATTACTTCAACTACTCAAATAACAGTAACTCACGCTACAGATACCAATACTGACCGTGGACTTGGATTTAAGTATAATGTTGGTGTAGGTACTGCAAACGTTAAAGATGGTTTCTTTGGATTTGATGATAGTTCAATAGCATCAAGCACTGAAGGCACTGGAAATCACGGAACACACGGAGATAATAGTCGTAGATGGACATATGTTCCTGATGGATCTATTTCAGCAAGTGTTGTTACTGGTACAAAAGGATTTCTAGATATTAAAGGTATCTACTACCAGTCAGGAGACTTTAACTCAGGTGGTGTAGTTTGGTTTGATAGCGAAGGTTTACAGCAGTCTACCAATAATCCACAAACACCAGTTGCTACTTCAAAACAGATATTGACAGCAATAACTAAAAATACACTTGCTCTTGGTTCTGCGATTACTGCATCTGCTGGTGATATAATTAAACAGGACAGTTCAGGAGCATTTGGTGTTGTCGAGACTGGTGTTTCTGGTTCTACTTCTGTAAGTTTAATTGGTGTTGAAGGAACATTCAATACTGCTAATAATTTACGTAAGGAAGGAAATAGTGGTGCAATACAAAACTTGTCATCTGTACCTAATACTGTTACAGTGGTATATACAAACAAACCACATTGGACTTCGACCTTAGATGGGGGAACTTTCTAAAAAATGCAACAAAACAGTGAAGTGGATGTTAATGTTCTCATCAATTTATATAATTCTAAATTAGCAGCAGCATTAAATCAAAACGTATTATTAGAGGCAAAATTACAAACTCTAAGAAACGATTTTGAAAAAGAAAAAAACCAACTTTTAGAGCAATTAGCAAATTTAAAGAGTGAATAATGGCAAAACCATCAACCAAACAAGGATTAATAGATTATTGTCTTCGTAAACTGGGAGCACCAGTTTTAGAGATCAATGTCGATGATGATCAGGTAGATGATTTAGTTGA
>Ga0163179_10000418_pt1 | contig 30877 bp, 26 predicted proteins | sample AtlANTMetagenome_FD_109643 | JGI IMG/M metagenome (GOLD analysis project Ga0163179, IMG submission 109643) | Marine eukaryotic phytoplankton communities from the Atlantic Ocean - Atlantic ANT 2 Metagenome | ecosystem: Environmental > Aquatic > Marine > Oceanic | place: North Atlantic Ocean... | reverse complement strand
GTTCGTAGGTTTGACGCCACAGCCTGCGCAGTACGTCGTCGAGCGAGCGCTCGCCGCCGGTCGCGCGGCGGATGCTGAGGTCTACGCACATCGCCGCGACGGCGCCGTTGCCGTAGTAGTTCTGCGAAGAGTTGCGGGTGTTCTCGTCTGGGCGATAGAGCCGGATCCAGGCGTCGAAGCTCGAAGCTTCCAGGCTCAGCTCGAGACGGCCTGGCGCAGCGCGCATGCCCTGAATGTTCTTCCCCATCGCGACGCAGTAGTCCTGGTGTGACATGCATCCGGCGCGGGTCACCACGAGGTCGTCGTAATAGGCCGTCCAGCCTTCCATGACCCAGAGCAGCCGCGTGTAGTTCTCAACTTCATAGTCGTAGTTCCAGAACTCAACCGGGCGCATGCGCTTGACGTTCCAAGCGTGGAACAGCTCGTGCGCCGCGAGTCCGAGGAAGTCGCGGTAGCCCTTCGTCGTGGTTAACGCGGTCCGCGGCATTAGCAGCGTCGACGAGTCGCGGTGCTCAAGGCCGCCATAGCCGTCGCCTGCAAATAACGCTTGGAAGAGGTAGCGATCGTAGGGGAGCGCGCCACCGAAGATGTCTCGGGCGGCGCGTACGATCGCGGCGAGGTCTTCGGTCAACGTCGGCGGCGGGCAGATTGACGCGAGCCCGTCGAGCTCTATCGCGTGGTCCACGCCGTCGACTTGCCACTCGTGGCGTTGGGTTTGCCCGATGAGGACCGGCGCGTCGAGCGCTTCGGCGAGGTCCTTGGCGTAGAGCGTGCAACGCTTATGACCCTCGACGTTTGACTCGTCGCCGCGGAGGCTGCAGCTGAGCCTCCAAGCAGCAGGGTGGTCGATCACGAGTGACGCCTCAGCATCACGATGGCCACACGGCCAGAGCAGCAGGCAAGCGTGGTTCCAGTACGCATGCTGGGCGTCGACATCGGCGGTCCGCACCGTTAGCTCGTGAGCATAGACGCGGTATCGAAGCTCGACCCCTTGCGCCGCCCCTGCCACAGACCACCGGTTCTTCGTGACCTTGGTGCAGTCGAGCTCTTGGTCAGTCCCCGGCACGTAGGCGCGTACGCTCGAAAGGTGGCGCGCATATTCGCGCAGCAGGTAGCTGCCGGGGGTCCAGGTCGGTAGGAAGAACTCGACCTGATCGCCGGCGGGCTCGGCCCAGGTCGCACGAATATGCACCTGCCGCTCGGCTGGCTGGGTGACGTCGATGTAGAACGCGAGCTTCGTCAAGGTGGGGCCGTCGGCTGCGTTTCGGCACGCCGTAGACGTGCGGTTCGCGGGCGAAATTGGCGCACCCGAGAGGAGTCGAACCTCTGACCTACGGCTTCGGAGACCGTCGCTCTATCCAGCTGAGCTACGGGTGCGCGAAAGCACGGTCTTATCGGGCGGACAGAAGAAACACAACGTCGAGGGAGCACGGCGATGGCGCAGCGTCGCGGGGGACAGGGCATGATTCTGGACTCGCTGAGCGTCGCGGCGCCTTGTGCGTGTGCGCTGGCGGTGTTTCAATCTAGGGCCGGTCTTCCTGCAACTTCGCGACCCTTCTGCGCTACAGGTAGACAGCCCCCGGTTCGAGATGCAGAGACATCGTCCCCAACTGCTGCTAGCAGCCGCCTTCGCGACGACCTTCGTTGTGTGGTCGACGTCTAGCCAGTCCGTCGCGGCGTCAGGCGGCAACGGGTCATCGGTCGCGGAGATAGACACCGACGGAGACTTCCTGCCCGATGTCGTAGAGTGGGTGGCTCTGACCGACAGCACCAACCCTGACACCGACGGCGATCAAAACCCAGACTTCATCGAAGTGATCGAGTCAGGGCAACCGCGGCATGAGAGCCCGGCGTTGCCTGCTGATCAGCAGCTGCGCGTGTTCATCACGGGCCCTGCCCCAGGCTCAGCTGACCCGCTCACTTGGATGCACGTGTTCCATCGGGTGATGCCGACCGCAGGAGTGAACCTCGGCGTTGGCGCCATCTCGTCGTTCCAGACGTGGCTTGAAAGCCCCTCGCTGCCCGGTTTGCAGATCCCGTTGAACGCCTTCGCCGCCGCTGGCACGGTTTATCGCGAGCGGGTGACCGCCGAGCAAGGGACCTGGGTGCAGATATCGATGCCCTTGGTGTCGGAGCCACTCCTACAAGCGGTGTTGCCTTGCACGGTCTGTGCTCAGACCACGGTTTCTGGGCAGCAACTACAGAGCGGCCATCAACTGATCCAAGTGCCTGCTGGCATCGCGACGCTCGTGCCATTTGAGGAAGACCGCTACGTCTTACAGACGCTGAGCCCGGTCCCTACGACCTCTACTTCGCTGACGGTCGAGTCCAACAAGGTCTGCATCCTCACGCTGGAAGAAGACTCGACGGGCCCTGCTGGGACGACCTACGTTGTCTCGGCGGCCGACTGTGAGGACGCCAACGATCTTGAGTGCGACACGTCTTGTAGCCAGTCGGTCGGGTGGACGGTGACCATTCCAGGTGGGACGGAGCTGCTGAGCGGTAATTGATGCTCGTTGTGGCCAAGGCCGTTGATCGGGCCGCGGAATTGGCCAGCGCAAACGGCCAAACAACCTAGAGCCAACGATTTACCTGATTTCAGGGAACCTCACGCTGCGGCGCGAACGTCGATGAATTGTGGAACTCCTACGTGATCCAGACGCTGAACTCGTCGCTATTTGTCGGGACCCCGACGGCGACAAGTTTAACGACGCGTTCGAGACCCTCTTCGAGCGCTATCGTGAGCGTGTCTACGCGATCGCCTTCCGGGTGTCGGGCAACTCGTCAGACGCTTTAGACATCGTCCAAGAGAGCTTCGCGCTGCTCTTCCGAAAGCTGAGCAGCTTCAGGGGCAACTCCCTGTTCAGCACTTGGCTGTTTCGGATCGTTACGAATTGCAGCATCGACTATCGGCGTCGCAACAAATCCGAAAGGTCGCGAGCCATGTTGACCGACCAGACGGACCGGCTCGACATCGCAGACGAGGCGCCCGGCCCGCGCGACGTCGCTGCGTTGCATGAAGTCGGCGATCACGTGCAGCTCGCGATGTCGCAGCTGAGTCCGAAGCTCCGCGCCGTTTTGGCGCTGCGTTACCTTGAGCAGATGTCCTACGAGGAGCTAGCGGCGACGCTGGAGATCTCGCTCGGGACCGTGAAGTCGCGTCTCGCGCGCGCCCACCTCGCGTTAGAGCATACGGTCCGCACTCGCTTTCCAGAGCTCGACGTGCGCGTCAAGCTCGGCGCTGATGCCGCACAAGGCGGCGTAGAAAATGACTCGGGCCGTCATGGCCCGGTAGGAGGGGTAGGATGAGCCTTCGTCCCGCGATTCCCGCTGCATGCCGCGCTGCGCTTGCGGCCGAAGGGTCGCCCGAAGCGGCGCTCCACCAAGCCTCATGTGACTTCTGTGCGCGGCGATCATCGGCGCGCAAGGCCCTCGGCGCGATGCTCGCTCGGCGTCCCGAGGCGCCTTCAGAGCTCCAGCAGCCGTCGCTCTTGGATTCAATCTATGAGCGCGCCGTTGAGATGGCTGAAGAGGGCCCAACCATCGAGTGGTTGGAGTCAACACCTGCACTTGCTGACGGCTCCTCTCCGAACTGGGAGGGTTGCATGCTCGACTCGGAGCTCGCGCGTGAGCTAGTCCGGCGGCCTGCTTCGCCTAGTCCGGAGGTTTGGTCGGGCGTGCGTCGATCGGTCCTTGAGCGGGCCGCTGCTCAGGCTGCTTCTGGCGGGCAGCGAATCCGCGGGTGGCGAGGTCTGCTGACGGGTGCGGCGGCGGCTGCCATCTTGGCGATGATTTCGGTCTCCGACGGAACCCCGCAGGAACCGCAAATCGTCTTTACAGAGCTGAGCGAAGCTCCCGATGTGCCTTTCGCTATCGTGCGTTACGGAGCGAGAGATTGACCGCGCCAGTTGGAAAGGAAGCCCACCTCGTTTCGCACCTCGTTATTATCTAACATTAGTTCTCGCAGTCTCTTCTCGTGTCTCCCTCACCCCAAACCCTGATCGCGCGAGCCGGCCAATGGCTAGCGAGCGTGATCACGTTGACCGTATTTATAGCGACGGTCTCTGGGGGCGGTCTTTGTGGGCAGGGGGCTGTCGCAGACAGCCGCAATAAGAATCTGACCGGAACTCCGGCGGTGCCGACGCTGCAGACGATCGGGCAAGCGCTTTTGAGCGAAGACTATACGGTCGAGCAGCTGCGACGGTTCCGCACTCCGAACGGCAATGTCGTCTCTGTGCGCGAGCGGCTGGAAGTTGACGCCAACGGGACGGCGCACCCACAGTTTGCCCTGACGTTCCTAGGCGTCCAAGGCGAGCCAGCAGGGTCGCCTCTCAGCTTGGAGTGGCAACAGACGTACGCGCGCTACGGGTCATTGTTCATTCGGAACGGCTCCTTCCAGGTTCGCGACTTGATGCGCGCCGGCAGCAATTACACGCTGCATGACTTCGGCCAAGTCGTTCGCGCAGGGCGCGTCGCGCGCCGGATGGTCGTATTCCCGAACACGGTTGACAAGGCCATATGGGTCGTCGAAATCGACGGGCTGACGAACGTTCCATTGTTCGTCGCGGAGTTTGACAACCAGCTGAAGCTCTTCGCAGAGATCGAGGTGGTTAACTTCACCAGCGGTGCGCAAGGCATGACGCCTGCTACGTCCATGCAGGCGATCACCCAGGTCGCCGACTTCAACGCGGCCAACGCCTTCTTGGGCAACCCGCCGGGCCTCATGGAGCCGGACATCGTCGCAGTGGTCGGGGATTACGGGCTTGAGACCGTGGATGTGTATCAGGACCCGATTAACGGCCGCGAGAAGGTCGTAATGACCTACACCGACGGCATTGACCAGTTCATGGTTGTGCAGACGGTCAACGTGCCCGATCCGTTCGCTGGGTTGCCTGGCGCGGCTGCGAATATGGTCGGTCGATTCCGTGATCCGGCGATGAGCGCGCTGGTGTTTTGGGACAGCGGAGTCAGCTTTCACGTCGCCGGCCGCGGGTCGTTGACTCGGCTGGACGACGTCGCCCGGACGATCTACCGTCAGGCACTGTCGAACTAGTCCTAGCGGCGGGCGTGGCTTAAGTCATCCCGAGGCATTGACCTGCGTCGCGCCGACACGTCACCGTCTGGTTGTTTCGACGTCGTCGGTCGCGTAGACGCGACCCTGGCGCTCAGGTCCGCTCGTTCGCAGCGTTAACCGCTCGGTCCCGCGGCGTGTTCGTGATCTTGACCTGCTTGGCACCTGCGGTGCTTGCCTAGGGGGTAACGAAAACGGTCAGGAAATGGACGCCGAACAGAACAACACTCCCAAGCTCCCTGAGACACTCGGCTCCGCCGAATACCGCACGCGGCTGACGACGAAGCTCAATTGTTTGATCGCTGTGCTCGAGGTCGCGATCGTGAAGATCACCAAGAGCATGGATACTCCCGGTGCCAACGAGGAGAGGCTGACCAAAATCCGCGGCAACCTTGAGAACACGCTGTCGATTTGCCATCGCGCTAAGCGGACGCTTGATAAGACGCAGCAGAATCGCCAGACCATGCAGCGAGCTCGGGATGGGAGGCTAATGACCGCCCGCGACTACGTCGAATTGACGAGCATCGAGGAGTATCGCAAGTTCCGCAGCATGAAGCCGATCTCCTTAGATGACGTCCAAGCGCTCGATTTCGATGAGCTCTCGCGCCGTCTGCTCGAAGACTGAGCGGCCGTTGCCGTAGGGCTTTTGGCGCGGAGGTCGGAGGCGGCCCCGGCGAATCCATGGTGCGAACCACAATGAGGCTTCATTGGTGAGGTTCGAAATGTCGATCCCTCAAGCGGGATACAGCATGACGATCGCACTTATTGGAAATGAGGGTTTGGTTCGCGTCGCTGCGCGCATCGGTTTGGTTGCGCCTGCAGGAGTTGATGGCTTGAGCCACTTGGCGGATCAGGCTGGTCACCAGGTCACGGTGAGTGAGACTTGGAGTGAACTCCTCAACGCCGTTGGCGAGACCCCGCTGGACGTCGTCTTCTGCCATGCGTCACTAGCAGACAGTGTCCCAGCTGGCTTCGTCGCGCCGGTACTCCGCGTGGACGCTGACGCAGAACTCTCGGCGGGCGCCTTGCAGGGGCTGCTTGACCTCGCAGTTCAGCTGGCCACTCGCAGCGCTCGGCTCGCTGAGCTCGACAACCTCTTTGAGGGCCTTCGCACTGGCGAAGCCATCGTCGGGAACACCCCGGTAATCCGCCGTCTAAAGAGCGCCGTCGCCCGCGCGGCTGAGTGTGACGCCACCGTGCTCATTGAGGGCCCCGTTGGCTCAGGGAAGTCGCTCGCGGCTCGTGTCGTGCACCTCAAGAGTCGACGCTGTGCGCAACAGATCCTCGTCAGAGACTGCGCCACCATCTCGCCGGACGAGCTCACGAAGCTCATCGCGCGGGGCGCAGAGACCACCCTCGTGCTTGAGGCGGTTGACCAACTCCCGGCCAACACACAGTCCGTGCTCGTCAAGCATCTCAAGGAGCGCTCCTCTTCGCGCGCCCCTTCGCTGGTGCGTTTGGTCGCGACCACTTCCGCGCACATCCCTGAGCTGGTCGCCCGTGGTGCCTTCCGAGAGGATCTCTTTTACCGACTGCACACGTTCCCGATCATGGTCCCGGGCTTGCACGAGCGCGTTGACGACGTGCAGACGCTCGCGGATGCACTCCTCGACTCGGGGATGTCAGAGCCTGGGCGTTGCCACGCGGGGTTCACGGCAGCGGCGCGCATGTTGCTCGAGGACATGAGTTGGCCGGGTAACGTGGCTCAGCTTGAGGCGACGATTCGTCGCAGTCAGGTTCTTGCGAGCGGCGGCCCCATTGACCGTGAACACCTCATCGCGAAGGAATCGACCGCCCCGGTGAGTTCAAGCAGTGCGGTGCATTCTGAGCATAAGGCGACTCCTCAAGACGGCGACTTGACCGAAGAGAGCATCCGCCCGTTCGAAGAGGAAGAAAAGCACTTGCTGGGCCGGGCTCTGCGGGCGACCAAGGGCAACGTTCGGCGAGCAGCCCAGCTGTTGGGCATCGGCCGCGCGACCCTCTACCGTAAGATCCAGCAGTACCACTTGCGTCTGCACTAGAGGACGCCGATCGTCGGCGCTATGCCGCGTGAGGTTCATGTTCTTCATCGCGACGAGCACCTGCTGATCGTCGATAAGCCAGCAGGCATTTTGGTTGTGCCGGCGGCTGGGCGTGCTGAGCCATGCCTCGTTGATCTGCTGACGCAGCAAATGGGTCAGCGAGTGATCGCGGTTCATCGACTCGATGAGGACACCACAGGTTGTCTGGCGTTTGCGTTTGATGAGGGATCCCGTGATGCGCTTGATCGAACGTTCCGCGAGCACGCTGCGGAGCGGGAGTATTTAGCGCTGACGGCAGCCGTCCCTTCCCCAGCAGCAGGTTGCGTCGAGAGCCATTTGGAAGAGGGGGCAGACGGAGTCGTCAGGGTCGTCCGGCGCGGCGGGCGCCGCGCCGTGACGCATTATGCGGCGCTGGCGCGCCGCGGCCGCGGCAGCCTGGTGCGATGCCGGCTGGAGACGGGTCGTCGCAACCAGATCCGCGTGCATCTTGCGGCCTTGGGATGCCCTGTTGCCGGGGACCGAAAGTATGGATACCGCGCTCCTTCAGGCGAGCGGCACCCGCGAGTGATGTTGCACTCTTGGACCTTGAAGATCGAACACCCGGTGACCTCTGCGCTGATTGAAGTGTCTTGCGAAGCCCCGGAGCAGGCGCTGCGGCCTTAGAAGCGTCGGTGGGAGTGTGGCGGTAGCCCCACTCCTCAAACTACAATTCGCGCGTCGTGCGCGTCCCGGTCCAGTTGTCTGAAGAGACCCTGTTTGGGTTCCTCACCAGCACGCGGCTCCCTGTCCTCTCCAGCCTGTCGCTGGTGATCGGCTGGGCGTCGTTGGCTATGTCCTGCGCTGCAGGGACCTACGGGGTTTGCTGCCTCTTCGTCGAGGACGGACTATGGAGCGCGAATTTGCCATGGAGCGGTGCGCTGCCAGCGCTCGCGTCATCGCCGATGTTCGCCTTGGCTTGGCTGGGTTGGCGGCGACAACGGATGCAGTACGCCGCGACCTGGCTGTTCGTGGCCATGTTCACGCTGATGATCCTGGCGAACTGGCCGCGCGGCGTGTTCAGCGCAGCGTGGTATCTACATCCGGTGCTGTCGCTGTTGGCGACGACGTGCCTGGGCGTGCTCCCGGGGCTCCTGCTCGCCTTGCTCGCTGCCGCGTCCTTATTGTTTGCGGCGACGACCTCGCCCGGAGAGCTGATCAGCCCGGTCATGATGCCGTCGGCGTGGGTGCACACGATGAGCTTGACCGCTGTTTCGTTGGGCTCGGCGCTGGCGGGCGCGATCGTTAACCGCCTCGTGTTCATGGCGCTGATCACAGCTGAGTCGCAGCGGCGCAAAAACTATGAGTCGAGTCGCGCTCTTCGGCATCGCGAGAAGTTGCTGCGTCACGCGCTGCGGGTTGAGACGGTCGGGGATCTCGCAGGTCTCGTATGCCATCAGCTCAGGAACACGTTCCAGGTCCTGATGGGGCACGTGACCTTGGGCTCGATGGCGACCGACCAGGAGCGTCAGCATCGGCTGACCCTGATCGAAGAGATCGTGCAGCAGACACAGCCACTCTTAGATCAGTTGATGCGTATGGCGCACCCTGACGAAGGGGCCAGCGTCTCGTGCGACGTCGCCGATTTGCTGCGGCAATTCCAAGTCCAAGCGGAGCGGGTGTTGCCAAGCAGCATCGAGGTCGCTTGCGAAGCCCCACCGGAGTCACCGCCTGTTCATTTGGACCCGCACGGGTTCGTGCACGTCTTATGGAACTTGGTGATCAACGCCAAGCAGGCGATTGAAGGGGAGGGGGCGATCACGCTGCGGTGCGGTAGCGACCGGCGTGAGGTCTGGGTTGAGGTCTCAGATACTGGCCCGGGTATCCCTGAGGAGGTGCAGGCGCAGATTTTTGATCCCTACTTTACGACGAAGCCGGTAGGTCAAGGCACCGGACTCGGGCTGACGGCCGTCGCGCGCTACGTTCGCGGCAATCACGGGGCTATCCAGGTCGAGAGCGTCCCGGGCTGCGGCACGACGTTTAGGATGCGGTTCCCGCGCGTCGCGGACGGGCAGCTCCCGCAGGATCGGGGCGCGGCCCGAGACCCGCAGACAGCCGGACCTCTCGTTCGCCCGGAGCACGGCGAGGTCTAGATCTGCGTCGGGCGCCCGAGGCGCTTCGACAGCACTTCGCTGAGGACGGCTTGCAGCGCACCTCGGCCCTTGGTGTCCATCCACTGGCCTGAGGTCGCATCGAGCTCGAAGTGCCACGCGGTGGCGCCTTCGGCCAGCCAGATCTGGTGCGCGGCTGTTTGTCGGTTCAGCACACAGGGGCCGCCGGTGGCGAAGGCCATCTTGATGACGCCTTCCGAGGCGTCTGCTTCGAGCTCATCCGGGTCGAAGGTGTCGAGCTTCATCAGCAGTCCCTGCATGAGGCTCCCGGCGACCTGAACGAACTCCTGATCTGTGTTCATCGAGCGCGATGATGGGCTAGATCGCAGGCTGCGCCAAGGGGGAGTTCACGGGCGAGTCTTCGCCCGCCAGGTGTGCTGTTTGGCTGAGCAGGCGCGGGGCATAAATATGTGGCCGACGACCCTCTCCCAGGATCGTCGGCCACCAAAGGTCCCGTCCGCGCAAGTTTGCCCTCTCTTATCGGCGCTGCGGTAACAGCGCCGGGCGGCGGGACCACTCGTCCCATGCTTCTCTAGTAGACGAACGAGGGTCCGATTCTTTCCCGGGACGTTCAGTTTTTTGGCCTGCGCGGGCGTCACGACCCCGCGGCCAAGGTCTTCGAGTCCTACTTATCGGAGGCTTCAGTGCGCTGCAGCGAATCAGCGCAGGGCCTGATCGGCGCGCTCTCGCCAGCTCGGTAGCAGGTCTTTCACGGCAATTTGCTCCGCGTCGGCTTCGAAGCCGAGGAGCACTCGGTGGCGCAGCGCTGGTAGGAGGCACGCGTCGATGTCCGCCTTCACAACGGCCGGACGTCCGGCGAGCAGCGCGCGCGCCTTGGCGCCGAGCAAGATCGCTTGGCCTGCGCGCGCGCTCGCTCCGTACCGAACGAACCGCTTGGTCGCGTCGTCACTGTTCGAGTTCTCTGGGTGGGTGGCGATAACGAGCTCCGCGACATGTTGGAGCAGGTGCGTGCCGCATAAGACCTCGCGCACGAGCTGCTGCAGCTGCATCAACTCCGTGCCGTCTAATTGCTGCATCCGCTGATCGCTGTTCGCGCCGGTGGTCGCCTCGAGGATGCGCGCCATGTCTTGGCTCCCTGGCGTGCGTACATCTAGCCGGAACAGAAACCGATCGAGTTGCGCTTCGGGGAGGGGGAAGGTGCCTTCGAGCTCGATGGGGTTTTGTGTGGCGATTACGTGGAACGGATTCGGTAGCTGGTGGGTGGTGCCGGCGACGGTGACCGCGCGTTCCTGCATCGCCTCGAGCATCGCTGACTGGGTCTTCGGAGTCGCGCGGTTGATCTCATCTGCGAGGACCAGCCCGGCGAAGATCGGTCCGCGTTGGAACCGGAACGTCCGCTCGCTGCCATCCTCGTCGATGACTTGCGTGCCGGTCACGTCGCTAGGCATCAGGTCCGGCGTGAACTGCACCCGTGAGTAGCTGAGGCCGAGCCCCTCGGCCAGCGCCTTGACCAGCATCGTCTTGCCAAGACCTGGGAGCCCCTCAAGGAGCACGTGGCCGCCGGCGAGCAGCGCGACCAGCAAATCGTCAACCAGGTCATCTTGGCCTAAGATCCGCTGACATATTTGTAGCCGGAGCGCCTCGACCTTCTCGAGGAGGGCGCTGGCGCGACGCTGCATGTCGGACGTGGGCTCGGTGTTACTCATGACGGGGTGTCGGACCTCCTGTGTTCGCTCTCGCGTGCGGTCGCGCTGGGCGCGACGTGCTAGGCACCCTCTCAGCGAACCCTCTGCGGCCTCCCAGCGCCAGCGCCAGCGTCACGCTCGGGGATCTTTCGGCGGTCTCGGCCCCTCGCCCGCGGCGTGCCGGCCCCGGATCCGGAGCTAGGCTGGCGTCATCGCCGGCTCATGTTGGGGTCGATGCCGTCATGAGCGCAGGCGTCGCTTTTTGTTCGGGGCCGGTCAGAGGATGATGAACGCATGCGTCATTGGTGCGTGTTTGGACCTCCGTTGTGTTTGCTCTTATCGGCTTGCGCCGGGCTCGCGCCCGATCCAGCCGCGGTCTCGGCGGAAGGGTTGCCGGTCGTAGAGCTCGATCAAGCCGCTCGGCAACGTCGTGAGGCCCAAGAGCAGGCGGCCGTCAAGGCAGCCGCGCTCGAGCAATACGCCAAAGCCGCTGCGGCTGCGAAGGCCGCTCTGGCGATAGATCCGCGCTCAGCCCGCGCGCACGCGGTGCTCGGCATGGTCGCGCTTCATGAGGCCTCTGGCGTCGACCCGATCGAGTGGCACGGCTTGCGTCAAGGTGAGTGCTCCTTGGCGCTCGCGCGGGAGTTGGCGCCGGCGGACGCGGTGGTCGGTCGGCTGCACGCAACGTTCTTGCGCGAGTGCGGGCACCTTAGCGCCGCCGCCGCCGCCGCAGAGGACGCGCTCATGCGGTGCCAGGGAGCGCCAGACGCTGAGCTGGCGGCTTTGCTCGGCGTCGCTGGCACCTATCGTTATGAGCTCGGCGAAGAACGCGCGGCGTATCCGTATTTGCAGGCCTACACAGCGCTGTGCCCTCGTGACGCGACGGCACATTATCGCCTTGGGTCGAGTCTGTTGGTGATCTCTAAGACGCCGCCAGCTGGGCCGGCGCCCTATCGTCGGGCGCAGGCGGACGCTGAGCAGGCTGCGGAAGCCTTTCGCCGCTGTGCGGAGCTCGCGCCCGGTGATGAGGACGCGTCGCTGGCGATCGCGTCCGCCAAGCTTAGGGCCGCGGAGTTGGCGCGGCTTAGGCGCGACGGCGACAGCGGCGCACGCGCAGCTGAGGCGACTGAGCTTGAGCAACAGGCGCTCGACCACCTCCGCTTGGTCGCTGAGCGTTTCCCGAGCAGCGCGGAGGCGCGCTTCCGACTCGGCGCGACCGCGAGCTTGATGGGTGATTCGGCGCTAGCGCGCTCCTCTTATCAGGCGTCGCTCGAGCGTGACCCGACGCACGCAGGAAGCCTCATGAACTTGGCCGCCTTGGCCGCCGATCGGGGAGAGGATGAGCTGACCCGGAGGCTGCTCCTCCGCCTGCTGGCGGCGGATCAGGCGCGGCGGCAGCTGACCGGCGATGAGCTTAAGCGGATCAGGGCTTGGCTGGAGTAGCGCTCCGCGCTGGTTAGATCCCCAGGATGCTGTAGCCCGCGTCGACGTAGATCACTTGGCCAGTGATGCCGTTGCTCAGCGGTGAGAGGAGGAAGGCCGCGGTGTTGCCCACATCGGCTTGGTCGACGTTGCGGCGCAGCGGCGCGCGCTGCGCCATGGAATCGAGCAGCGTGCCGAAGTCGCCGACGCCCATCGCGGAGACCGTCTTGATCGGGCCGGCTGAGATCGCGTTGACGCGCACGCCGTGCGGGCCGACGTCGTTCGCGAGGTAGCGGGTGGAAGACTCGAGCGCTGCTTTGGCGACGCCCATGACGTTGTAGTTCGTGACGACCTTTTCGGCGCCGTAGTAGCTGAGGCAGATGACGCTCGCGTCGCGGCCCTCCATCATCGGCAACGCGCCTTTGGTCAGGCCGATCAGCGACCACGCGCTCACTTGCTGGGCCAGCGCGTAGCCGTCCCACGAGGTGTCGCGGAAGTTGCCGCCCAGCTCGTCGCGCTTGGCGAACGCGATCGAGTGCACCATCCCGTCGATCCCGTCCCACTCTTTACCGACGGCCTCAAAGAATCGCTCGATGTCGCCGTCGACGGTGACGTCGCACGGGAGCATCAGCGGTGGTCGCTCGAGATCTGACGCGAGCTTCTTCACGGCGTCACCCATGCGCTCGTTTTGAAAGCCGAGGGCTAGGTTGGCGCCTTCGCGCTGCAGCGCTTGCGCGATGCCCCAGGCGATCGAGCGCTTGTTCGCGACGCCGAAGATCACAATGTTCTTTCCGTCCATCAGGCCCATTCTTAGTTCCTCTTTTCTGCGTCGGTGGTGGGGTGCTCGTGGGATCGAGGGCCGCGACGATAGCGACGGGGCCGCGCAGGTTCACGTCTTGGAAGCTGCGGAGTCGAGGAACGTCGCGCGGAAGAGCTTCCGCGCCGGCGTTGTCCACGGGGTGCTGGCGTCCAGCGCAAACCAGCGCAGCCGGCCAGCTCTCTGGACCTCAGCGGCGTGGACGCTGAGCGTGATTCGGTGATGCGTGATCGCGTGGCGGATGCTGGCGAGCTCCTCAGCCACCCTGACCTCGGCGCCGAAGAGATCGCGCAGCGCGGCCGCGAGGTCGTCGGGGTCGCAGTCTTTGAGCACGCCTGGCCCTGGTAGGTCGATTTGATTGGCGTTGGGCTGACCCGCGGGGATCCGGTAGCCGAGCACCGAGTCGGCCCTGGTCGCGATGATCGCTCGGGCTGCGACGTCGACCGCCTTGCGGGGCGGCTTTTTGACGGGGAGCTCTCCGGTGCGTCCGTCACGGCGGGCGACGCAGTCGGTGTGGACCGGACATTTGTCGCAGGTCGGCGAGGTCGGCGTGCAGACGGTCGCCCCGAGCTCCATCATCGCTTGGTTGAAGTCGCCGGCGCGATCTTGGTCCATCCAACGCATGGTTTGCGCGCTGATCGGCTTTCGGGCCCGCGCTGTTCCGATCGGCTCGTCTAGGCCTCGGTGGCGCGACACGACCCTTTCGACGTTGCCGTCGACGGCTGGTTGGCCGTGACCGAAGGCGATCGAGGCGACCGCGCCAAGCGTGTATGGCCCGATCCCTGGCAGCGCAGCTAGTTCGGCGACGCCTTCAGGTACGACGCCGTCGTGCGCGTCAGCGACGCGCCTCGCGCCGTCGCGCAGCAGGCGCGCGCGGCGGTAGTAGCCGAGGCCGCGCCACGCCACCATCACCTCGTCGTCCGTTGCCTTGGCGAAGGCCGACGGGTTCGGGTAGCGGTGCAAGAACCGCTTAAACGGCTCCCGGACCGCCTCGACCCGCGTCTGCTGCAGCATGATCTCGCTGACCCAGATCGCCCATGGGTCACGCGTGCGCCGCCACGGGAGGTCGCGCTGGGCCTGGTCAAACCAGCCCAGCAGGCGCGCAGCAAAGCGTTTAGTCGCCAAGGCGCGACGCGTCGGAGGGCGGGTTGTATAGCTCAAGGCCGAGGCGGTCGCGGAGGTCTTTCTCGGCCTTCTCCAGCAGCTCATTGAGCTGGACGGCGTCATCTTGCTCGGCGACGAGCTGGATCCGGATGGTGCGCGCCATCTCGGTGCCCTGCACGCGCGTGCGGATGCTGACCTGTGGGTGCATGGCGCTGATGTCGGCGAGCACCCTGCTGATCGATGATTCGTCGTGGCCGTGGTAGTCGACGGTGCGCTCGCCTCGAACGGTGTCGGGGCCTGCGGCCGCCATGACGGGCATTACGTGCGCGGTGAAGAACCGCTGCATCTCCGCGGGCACGCCCGGCAGCAGGAACGCCGTGGTCTTGTCGACGTCGAGCTGCACGGCAGGCGCGCTCCCGACGGTATTTTCGTAGGCCACTGCGCCCTTGGGCAGCATCGCCATCCCCTGGCGCGCCTCGGTCAGGTCGGGGTTGCTGACGACTTGCTTTGCGAACAGGCGGCGATAGGCGTTCTCGACGTATTCCCTCGCCTGCACGTTCTCTTCGAGCTCTAGGCCAGCCGCTTTCGCCAGGCAGCCGCGGGTGTTGTCGTCCCAGTTAGGCCCCATCCCGCCAGTCACCAGCACGAAGGTCGGCTTCTGGCCCAGCGCCCAGGACATGGTCGCGACCATCTCGGCCTCGATCCGGTCGCACACCTGGATGGTGCGTACCCGGTAGCCGATGTCGTCGATCCGGTTAGCGATAAAGGCCGCGTTTCGGTCCACCACAGATCCATCTAGGATCTCGCGGGAAACGACCAGGATGATGACGCTCTTGTCGAACAAAAGTTGGCTCCAGTTGGCAGATTCTCTGCGCCCGAACATTGCGGGCTCGGAACCATCGTATAGGAACGGCAGCAATGTTGAAGCGGCAGCCCTGGAGCGGAACAATGGGCTTTTCGCCGCCGATCTAAGCTAAGCCCCCGCCTGAATATGACCGACACGACCCCGCCCGACAGCGGCCGGATCACAGACCTCCTGCTCGAGCGGGAGATGCGCGAGAGTTACCTCAACTACTCGATGAGCGTAATCCTCTCTCGCGCGCTGCCGGACGCGCGCGACGGCCTGAAGCCGAGCCAGCGACGCGTGTTGGTGGCGATGAACGACCTCAACCTTGGTCCTCGCGGGAAGCACCGGAAGTGCGCGAAGATCTGTGGTGACACGTCGGGTAACTATCACCCACACGGTGAGTCTGTTGTCTATCCGACGTTGGTCGGGATGGCGCAGCCGTTCACGACGCGCTATCCGATGGTCGACAGCCAGGGGAACTTCGGCGCGATCGACGGCAGCCCGCCGGCGGCTATGCGCTACACGGAGGCGCGCCTCGCCTATCCGGCGACGCATATGCTGGAGGACCTCGACAAGGAGACGGTGGATCTCGTCGAGAACTACGACGGCACGAGGATGCAGCCGGTCGTGCTGCCAGGTCGATTCCCGAACCTCGTGTGCAACGGCTCCACTGGCATCGCGGTCGGGATGGCCGCGAGCCTTCCGCCGCACAACCTCCGCGAGGTCGCGAGCGCGCTCGACAAGCTCTACGAGAACCCTGAGGTCACGCTCGAAGATCTGCTCCAGATCGTGCAAGGCCCAGACTTCCCGACCGGCGGCATGATCATGGGCCGCAGCGGCATCCGCAACGCCTACGCCAGCGGCCGCGGGATGGTGACCTGTCGCGCGAAGTATCACGTCGAGGAGAAGAAGGGTCGCAAGCAGCTCGTGTTCACCGAGGTGCCGTATCAAATCAAGACGACGACGATCCTTGAGCGCATCCAGCACTTGGTGAAGACGCAGCAGATAGACACGATCAGCGACGTCAACGATGAGTCGAACGACCGCGTCGGCCTGCGCCTCGTCGTCGAGCTGAAGAAGGCCGTCGACGATGAGATGGTGACCTTGAACCAGCTGTTCAAGAAGTCGCAGCTGCAGAGCACCTTCTCGATCATCAACCTAGCGATTGTCGATGGTCGCCCTCGCACGCTCGGCTTCAAGCAGATGCTCGAGTGTTATCGAGATCACCGCATCGACGTGATCCGCCGCCGAACGCGCTTTTTGCTGCGAAAGGCCGAGGAGCGACTGCACATCCTTGAGGGGTTGCGGCTCGCCGTCTCGAACATCGACGAGGTCATCGAGATCATCAAGTCGTCGGCCAACACCGACGAGGCGCGCCAGCGCCTGACCGCGCGCTTCGAGCTCAGCGACATCCAGTCGCGGGCGATCCTGAGCATGCGGCTGTCACAGCTCACGGGCCTCGAGATCGAGAAGCTGGAGGCGGAGTACGGCGAAGTGCAGGAGAAGATCGCGTACTACAAGACGATCCTCGCCGATGAATCGGTGCTGTTCGGTCTGATGCGTCAGGACCTGCAGGAGATGGTCGAGCAGTACGGTGACGACCGCCGCACCCAGATCAGCGACGAGGAGGTCGGCAGCTTCGTCGACGAGGACCTCATCCCTGAAGAGATGATGGTCGTGACCTGCACTCACCAGGGCTACATCAAGCGCACGGCGCTCGATCAGTACCGGACGCAGGGTCGCGGCGGCAAGGGCGTGAGCGGCGCGGACTTCAAGGAGGGCGACTTCCTCTGGAACTTGTTCGTCGCGACGACCCACGACTATCTGCTGTTCTTCACCAATCGTGGCCGTGTCTACTGGAAGAAGGTCTACGAGCTGCCGAGCTATGGCCGCACCGCGAAGGGCCGCGCGCTCGTCAACGTCGTCGAGACGCAGGAGGGCGAAGAGATCACCGCGATCTTACGCGTCGAAGAGTTCGACGAAGAGCGCTTCTTGATCAGCGCGAGCCGTAACGGCTTGATCAAGAAGACGGCCCTCAGCGCCTACAGTCGCCCGCGCGCGGGTGGGATCATCGCGCTAGGGCTCGATGACGGCGACGAGCTCGTCGGCGTCAACCTATGCAGCAAGGGTGACCACATCGTGCTCGGCACCAAGAACGGGATGTCGATTCGCTTCGGTGAAGAGGGCGCCCGCGCCATGGGTCGCAGCGCCGTCGGCGTGCGCGGCATTAAGCTCGATCAAGACGACGCGGTCTGCGACATGGTCGTGACCGACGGCGGCGGCACGCTGATGACCATCTGCGAGAACGGCTACGGTAAGCGGACGCAGGTCGAGGAATATCGGGCGCAGACGCGCGGCGGGAAGGGAATCATCGACATCCGCGCCACTGAGCGGAACGGCAAGGTCGTCAACCTCTTAAGCGTCACCGACGACGACGAGGTGATGATGATCACCAAGGACGGGCAGATCGTGCGAACAGCGGTCGGGGGCGTCAGCGTGATCGGCCGCAACACTCAGGGCGTCCGGTGCATCTCGCTGCGTAAGGGTGACAAGCTCGTCAGCGTAGCGCGGGTCCCGCAGGAAGAGCCTGAGGCCTCAGTGGAAGATCAGGAGAAGCAGGGCTAATGGCCAGCTACCTCGACAAGCTGACCGCTGACATGAAGGCGGCGATGCGGGCGCGGGAGCAGGGCAAGCTCACTGTGCTCCGCATGATCATCAGCGATATCAAGAAGAAGGCAGAGGCCGAGGGGGAGCTCTCGGAGGACGCCGAGCTCTCGATCTTGCAGAAGGCCGTCAAGACGCGCACCGACACCATCGAGCAGGCCAAGGCCTTAGGCCGCGAGGAGATCGCGGTCAGCGAGCAGCAAGAGATCGACATGATCTTAGGCTATTTGCCGCAGCAGCTGGGTGCGGACGAGCTCGCGGCGAAGGTCCGTGAGGTCGCCGCAGAGATCGGCTTTGAGGGCGGCAAGGACCGCGGGCGCTTCATGAAGGAGTGGATGAGTCGCTATCGAGGGCTCGCCGACGGCAAGGCCGTGCAGGCAGTGCTCGGCGAGCTCTGCTGAGCAGGCGCTGCTGCTCGGCGGCAAGTGGGGCTGCGTCTATCGCGACATAGACGCCGGCCTCGAGGTCGTCATGGAATCGGCGCACGCTGCCAAGATCGCGGGCATGTTCGTCAAGGACGGCAGCCGGAAGGTGATCATGGAGTCCGCCGGCGCGCTGCACGTCGTCGAGTAGCGCCCGTCCTCGTTGCGGACGAGCGGCGACGTTAGCCTGCCTCGGGCGCCAGCTCGCGGCCTGCTGCGAGCTCTCTGCGGACCCACGCGCTGACCTCCGAGTCTCTCGCCCGCTGTTCCGCTGCCCGCTTCTTTAAGCTGCGCAGCGGCATCGCGATGCGCATGTTGCCGTCCAGGCGCTCGGCGTTGCGCGCGAGAAAATCCCAGTAGAGCCGCGTGATCGGGCAGGTCTTCTTTGGGTGAAACGCGCAGCCTCCGCAGTAGTCGCTCATCTTCGCGATGTAGGCGCTCCCCGCGACGTAGGGCTTGGTTGTCATAAGCTCGCCGACGCCGTAGGTCGCCATCGCGAGCACGTTGGGCTCGACGACCCAGTCGTAGGCGTCGGCGTAGGCGACCCAGAACCAGTCGGCCAATTGGCGCGGGGAGACCCCTAACAGCGTCCCGAGGTTGCCGAGGATCATCAGGCGGGTGATGTGGTGGCTGTAGGCCTCCTCCCAGACGTCTTCGACGACGCGGTCGAGGCAGCCCAGGCCCGACGGTTTGCCGCCCCAAAACGCCGGCGGTAAGTCCATCTCGCCGCGCAGCACGTTTTGATCGAGCGACCGGAACCCGTCGGTCGTCTCGTGGACATGGCGCACGAACTCGCGCCATCCGAGCACTTGCCGCACGAAGCCCTCTTTGCTGTTCAGCGGGAGCTCTGCAGCGACGACGTCGTCGACGACACGCTGCGGCAGCAGCCGATGCATGTTGAGCAGCGGCGAGACGCGCGTGTGAAAGAGGTTGGTCGACTTTGTCGACATGGCGTCTTCAAACGGGCCGAAGTGCTCCATGCACTCGTCTAGCGCCCACGCCCAGAGGTGCTCCGCGTCTTCACGAGTCGCCGGGAGGTGCTCAGGGCGCAGCTTGCCAGGGTGGTCCTTGAAGTTCGTCGCGATGACTGCGCAGACTTCTCTAGTGACGTCGTCGACCTCGAAGGTCGGCAGCGGCGGCGCCGCCGGAGCGCCGTCCCACCGCCGGCGGTTGTCGGCGTCGAAGCTGTATTTGCCGCCGATGGGTTTGCCCTGCTCCATCAGCACGCCGGTGCGCTTGCGCACCTGGCGGTAGAACGAGTCCATCCGCCACGGCGGCCCCTTGATCGCAGTGAAGTCACTGTTCAATGTGAGCCAGCCTTCATGCGGTAGCTCTTCGAGTACTTGGTCATCGATCAGCTGCTGAAGCTCTTGCCGCAGCTCGCGCTCTGCTGGTCGCATGACGCGCATCGGGCCAAGCTCCTCGTGCAATGTCAGCAGCGTCGTCGCGTAGTTCGCGTCGCCCGCGCCGACGTATTTCACCGCGACGCCGCGCTCTGCTTGCTCCAGCGCGAAGTGGCGCATGTTGGTCATCACCAGCGCCAGCTTCTGTTTGTGATACGGCCGCCGCGACGCTTTCGCGCTGCTCTCAATGAGCACGACGCCGAGCTCCTCCGCGGGCTCTCGGCCCAGCGGACCGATGGCGCTGTTTAGCTGGTCATATGGGACGTAGATCCATCGCCGCTTTCCTTTCAAGCCCGCTGTTCGCGCGCGCAGAGCCTCTCTGAACGTGCTCACCTCTAGAGGTTCGCCAACGCCAGATTATGGATGCGGGCTACGGTCTGCGAGCGAACAGATACGGTGAGTGTACGTCGTACCCGAGCAGCGGCTTGATCGCCGTGGGAGCTTCAACGAGGCGACCGGGCGCGCGGACGTAGGGGTCATCGTCGGTTCCGAAGGCGCCGTCGGGTCCGGTGAGTCCGTTAGCGAACAAGACCGGAAACATGCCCACACCGACCTCGTCGATCACGACGCCTGCGAAGCGGCGTTCCGCGAGCGCCGCCGTGGTGTTCGCCATCAAGGCTTGGATCGCGCGTCGGGCGCGCGGCGGCAAGCGCTGGAGCTTCTCGGCATCTGCTAGCGCAGCGAGGTCAAACATCCCGTTCGAGAGCTTCGGCAGCAGCTGCATCAGATCGAAGATCGCTTGGCCGTGCGCGCCGGTTCCTCTGCCAGCGCGATAGCTGATGTGGCCGTGGCCTGGGATCCAAACGGGGCCTTGCTGTGATTCGATCGCTGCGCGCAGCTCGTCATGGGCGCGCGTGTGCGCCGCGGAGGGCAGCAGCGTCTCGGAGCCGCGGTGGTAGGACTCGTAGCCGAGCCACGCAAATTGAACGACGAGGGTCAGCGGCGCGGTGACGCGCAACCATCGCGCGTCGCTCGCCCCGGCGAGGCCGCCGAGCAAACAGGCGCCCGCGAAGCCGTACATCATGACGTTGTCAAAGCCGCCGACGTGCATGCGCGACAGATAAGAAGTCAGCACCCCGCCGCTGCCGAGGGCAGCTAGATACAGCGCGGCGCGAGCAGCGCTGCGCACCTGCGCGAGGAAGCCGAGCAGGCCGAGCAACACGAGGGGATACATCGGCACGAGGTCCTGGGTCCAGAAGCCGAGCTTGCGGTCACCTACGACGCCGTGGTTGCTCGGCATCTCGAACAGGTAGAACGTCGACCAGCCGTCGGAGGTCAAGTGCAGCCCGCCGACAGCTGCGCCCATCGCAGCAGCGCTGACGAGGCCGAACTTCCACGCGGCGCGCCAGTCCCAGCAGAGGCAGCCGACGCCGACAGCCGGCAGCCACATCAGGGCTGATTGCTTTGCCAGGAGCGCGGCCGCTGCCAAGACCCCGGACCAGAGCCAGCGACGTTCGCCGCCATGGCGCAGCTGATAAGCGGTCGACAGCGCAAAGAACACGAACAGCGAGTCGTTGCGCGCGAGGTCATACCACCACGCGAGCCAGCCGTAGCCAGCGAGGAACAAGCCGGTCGCGACGAGGCCTGGGATCAAGCGGCCTGACTCGACGCGCACCCAGTGGCCGATCAACATCGCGGTGCCGACGGAGCAGCCGACCGCGATCACGCGTAAGGCGAGGATCCCGTCGAGGCCGATGGTCATGCCTAGCGCTCCGAGCCAGAACAGCAGCGGCGAATAGAGAAACGGCACGTGCTCAGGCGTCGGCTCACAGTAGAGCGGGAGACCTTCAGCCACGCGCGCGGCGTGGTCGGCGAGCGCGCCTTCCATCCACTCGAGCTCGTGGGGATAGAAGAGCCGTTGGCTTACGGCATAAGCGAACCACGCGACGGCTACGGCGGCGCACGCTAGCAGCAGCCACCAGAGCGGATTCATCCTGGCGTTCGTCGAGGACATGCGCGGGGCAGCATACGACCCGAGGTATGCTCGCGCGCCTGTCATGCGTGCTGCGCTGCTACTGTTGGTCTTGTTCGGTTTGGGCGCCGTCGGGATTTTGTTGTTCCGCGGTGCGGCTGCGCCCGCTTCGCCGTCGCGAGGCCGGGACATCGGGGGGCGGGCCGCGACGATGCAGCCTGCGGCCGCGTTGCCGGCTGGCGTGGTGGCGACCAGGGCTGAGGCCGTTGACATCGACCCGGGCGCGCTCGCGGACCGGCCGACGGTGTGTCTGCGCGTCATCGACCACAGCAACGAGCAGCCGATCTCAGGGGCCGCGGTCCGTCGGCTGTTGACCGGCGCGGATCTTTCGTTCAGCGATGATCGCGGCGTCGCGCTGGTAGCGCTCGAGGACCCTGCGCAGCTCTCGGTAGTCGCAGAGGGCTACTTGCTGCGTCTCGCGCCGGCGCGCCCTGGCAGCGACGAGCAGGACCCTCAGGTTGTTCGGTTAGTTCGTGATACGTGGTCGAACGTGCGTCGGTTTGCGTTCGTTGATCCCGACGGCGCGCCGGTCGAGGACGTGTTTGTGCGCCTGCGCGACGCCGCGGGCGCGCAGCCGGTCGATAACGGTCGCCTCGCGACGATGGAGCCGGTCGCGCGCCGCGCGTGGTCGGAGCACTTGATGATGGCGAGCCGCGCGGTCAGCCGCGACCAACACGTGCACGCAGGCGCTGCGGATGAGCACGTCTATCGCCACAGCGGGGAGGTGCTCGTGGTGCGGTTTGTCGCGTCCGCGGAGTACGTGCTCGAAGCGACGACGCCGGCGGGGTTGGTGGCGGCGGCCAAGGTGAGGGTCAGCGCTGGCGCTGAGCCGCCGGTGCAGGTCGTCAAGATGGTCGCCGGCGGGTTTATCTCCGGCGTCGTGAGGGACACCTCGGGCGCGGCGCTCGCTGACGCGATGGTTACGTTGCAGGGCGGTGACCCGCTCGGCCTCGCGGCGACCTCAGGCGCGGACGGCTCCTTCACGATCGGCCCGCTGCTGCGCAGGCCGTCAACGTTGTTGGTGCGTCACGGCGTCCACAAGCCGATCGCGGTAGAGGGCGTGCTGGTGCCTTCAGAGGGCCAGCAGCTCCGCTTAGAGCCGCTCTCGCGTACGCCGCTGCGAGGTCGAGTGCGCGCGCGCCCTGGGCTGCAGCCGATCAGGGGCGCGACCGTAATCTGGCAGGTCGCTGGCGGCGGGGCCATTACGTCGCAAACTGGCGATGACGGCACCTTTGAGCTTCAAGCTGCCGGCGACGTCGCCGCGCGCTTGGTGATCCAGGCGCCGCGCTTTATCACCTACGCCGAGCTCGTTGATCCTGGCGCGCCGTTCACGGAGTACGACCTGCTGCCTGCGGTCCCTGCCCTGCGCGTTGCGCGAGGGCTCACGGCGACGTTGGAAGGCGTCGTGTTCACCGCCAGCGCATTGCCGCTCGCGGGGGTCTCCGTGCGTTGGCGTCCTTCTACCGCGCCCGTCAACCCAGGCCTGCCGGGGCGGCGTGTCCTCGAAGGCGCCGCTCTAGACCTCCCTGACGTGATCAAGACCGGCGCTGACGGCGCGTTCGTGCTTGAGACCTCGCGCTTTGGACCAGGCGTGCTCACCGTCAGCGGAGCACGCCCGATCACGCTGTCCGTGACCGCGGTAGCGGGTCAGCGGCGACAAGGAATAGAGTTAAGAAGATGACCAGACCTTGGGACAAGCTTGGTGACGAGCTCCTCGCGCAGCACCTCGTGTTTAAGGTGCGCCGTTCGCTCCAGCGGTCGCCGCGGACTGGCGTCGAGATCCCCTTTTTTCTGATCGACACTGCGAATTGGGTCAACATCGTACCAGTGACGCCGGCCGGCGAGGTGCTGTTCGTTCGGCAGTGGCGGCACGGCAGTGAGCGAGTTTCGCTAGAGCTCCCGGGTGGTCTGATCGATCCGCATGAGGTGGATCCGCAGCAAGCCGCGGTGCGCGAGCTGCGAGAAGAGACCGGGCACGTCGCTGATGAGTGGATCTCGTTGGGGGATAACAACCCGAACCCCGCGTTGATGACCAACCGCTGCTACGTGTTTTTGGCTGAGGGGTGTAGGAGCGTGGGTGAGCTTCAGCAGGATCTTGGTGAGGACATCGAGGTGGTCGCGGTGCCAGAGGTAGAGGTCGACGGCATGGTTCGGCGGGGCGATATAGATCACGCGATCGTGTTGGCGACGCTCGCCCTGTGGCGAGCGCATCAGCGGGGCTGAAGTGATCACACAAATGAACGATGCCGTATGATTCGCGGCAGAATTGGTCGGTGACTGGCCACTTCTGTCCGTCCACCCAGAGTTGCCATGCAGCGTTTCCTTGTCGTTACCCTATTTCTCCTCGTCGCGGCTGCTGCCGGCGCCTTCTGGTGGCTGCTCGAGGGGGCCGCGCCGCCGCCGGTCATGCCCAGAGAGGTGCCGGCGGAAGAGCAGGTCCAAGGACTGCAGCCTGCTTCTTCGCGAGGCGGCCTGAGTGACGGGGGCGACGCGGCTGTGCGGGAAGCGCTAACGACGCGAGGAGACCCGCTGCTAGACGACCCGGATATCCGCGCTGGACTGTGTGGCTTTCGAGGTCGAGTCGTCGATCATCGGAAGGCGCCTGTGCCTGAAACCGGCGTTCGTATTTATCGCGGCGCGATGGATTCGGTCCTTAACCTCCAGGCGGACCTGTTCGCCGAACCGGCAGACTTCACCCCAAAGCTCGTCGCTGGCGAGGCGATGACTCGTGAGGACGGCCGCTTTGAGATCACCGGTGTTTGGCCGCGCGGTGTCTACCTGATGTTCGCAGGCATCGGCACCGACGCGCCGACGCACGAGGTGCTCATGAAGGCGCCGTCGCCAGGTGAGATCGTCGACCTCGGTGATGTCGTGCTGAACGACGCTGGCGTGATTACTGGCGTCGTTTATGACGCCGACGGGGAGCCTCTGCCGGGCGCCTTGGTGCGCGCTGCGGACATCCCAGGCGCGCTGGCTCGGTTCTTCCCCGCTGAGCGCTTTGACCCTGAGGGCGCGTTGCTGATCCGTGAGCCCCGAGCCCCGATCCAGGTGGTGCCGATGCCGCCGTGGGTCAAACGCATCTTTGATGAGTTCCCGATCCCGACGACGCGTTCAAGCGAAGACGGCTCGTTCCGCCTCGTCGGCGTGATGCCCGGCAGCAACATGTTCGCCGTGACGGCGAAGGACCACCTGTCCTTCGTCCGGGACAGCGTGATGGTCCGAGCCGGCCGCGAGAAGAACGTCGGCCGCGTCGGTATGCGGCTCGGTGAGGAGTTGTACGCCAAGGTGTTGGACACCAAGGGTGAGCCGATCGCTGGGGCTGAAGTTGCCGCGGGCTCTACCTTGTCGATGGTCCCGATCGATCTAGCCCAACTGCTCGGGGAGACCAACGCCGCCGGTGAGATCGACGGCACCGGGTTCTCGGCCGGCAAGGTCACGGTCGCGGCGCGTCGATCCCCGAAGCATGCGTGGGTCATAGCTGAGCCGCAGTCGATCAACGGCGACGTGATCGTCACGCTGCCAGCGATGTTCTCGGTGACCGTCGGTGTTCAACTCGCGGACGGCAGCGCCGCTGAGAACGTGCGTTTTCGTTTGCTGCGCGGTCGCAAGGGCGACGGCGCCGCGGAGATGTATTTGATGGGTATGGCGCCAGCGGTGACGCTAGATGACCGCATGAAGGTCACGGGCGAGGGGACGTGGCGGATCTCTGACCTGCACGCGGGCGCCTACACGATGCTCGCTGACGTCGAGGGGCAGGCGACGGGTTCAGCCGTCTTTGAGATCGTTGAGAAAGACGTCGCGACGCTCGTCAAGCTCACGGCGCCCGATCGATTTGCCGTGCGTGTGGTCAACCAAGACCAGGAGCCGATCCGTAACGTCGCGATCTACGCTGAGCCGCGCGGTGACCGCATCGTGGAGATGCCTGTTAACTGTGGTCGTACGGACGAAGAGGGGCGCGTCGTGATCGATAAGATCCGGGCGACCAAGCTGCGCGTCAGCGCCGACCACCCGCTTTGGGGCGTCGTCCATGGCGAGGCTGAGCAGGACCAAGAGCTGCTGCTGACGATGGTTCAGCCGGGCACGCTGCGGGGCTTTCTGAGCGAGAACGGCAAGCCGCCGCTGCCCGGGAAGTTCACTGTCGCTGTGTTTCGTATTGGCGGTCGCGGCCCGCGCGGCCCGATGGAGAACGTGCCGCAGATGGTCACCGCCGGCCTCGACGGCACGTTCGTGATCAGCAATTTACAGCCGGGGCGATATTGGGTCGCGGCGCTTAGCTCGCTCGACACGCTGCGATCGCCTGGCTCGATGTTCGAGATCGCGCAGTCCATGTTCATCGGCTCGAATATGCCAAGCGAGCGAGCCGAGATCGTCTCGGGTCAGGCGGCTGAAGTGCGGCTGGAGGTCGGAAAAAAACCGCTCGAAGGACCCACGGCGCAACTGACCGGTTCGGTCACGCTCAACGGTCGCGTCGCGAGCGGATATACGATCGTAGCGCGACTCAACGGCGGCCGCTTCGCCGGCGAGGTCGACGAGCGAGGTCGCTTCGATCTAGGCGTGGTGTCGGCTGGTAAGGGGGCCGTCTCTGTCATGGGCAGCGAGGGCGGCATGTTCATGGGGCCTGGGCAGGCGATGTGGTCGCAGGGCCTCGAGCTCGCTGAGGGTGAGCCTCGCGAGCTTACGATCGACATCAACACCTCGTCGATCAGCGGCGTGGTCTATCTCCCCGATGGCAGCCCGGCGGCGAAGATGTTCGTACAGGCGCGCGCGCAGCTAGGTCAGCGCGGCTTCGAAGGAAGGGTCCGCAAGTTCATCTCGACAAACGATGACGGCACCTTCGTATTCCGTGACGTCGCTGAGGGCGAATATACGATCCGGGTTTCAGGAGGCGATGACGAGCAAGGATACGAAGCCGAGCTCCAAGGGATCGACGTGCGCGCGACGCTGCCGGTCACCGGCTTAGTGATTCAGCTAAGAGAGAAGCTGATGGTCTCTGGGACCTTGGACATGTCGGCCATCGAGAACAAAGGCAGGTGGCGTTACATGACCTTGAAGCGGCTCGGCGCCGACGCCGGCGGGGAGGGCAAGGAGAGCGAGCGAGTTGGCTTTGGCGTCGACGAAGACGGCAGCTTCTCTTCGGATGAGGTGACCCCTGGTCGTTACGAGGCGGAGTTGATCGTAGGTTCGCGCGGACGTGAGCGGGTCACCTATGCGTGCGGCATCCTCGATGTCGGCGCTGACGGAGCGAAGGACGTCAAGCTGATCGCGCGCGCTAAGTGAGCTTGGACGCGGTCTTTTGCGTGAGCGCGAAGCGCAGGTCTGCGACGAGGCTGGTCACGCCTTCCGCTTGCAGCCCTACCAGCATGCCTTTTTTGAGTGGGATCGGCGTAAGTTGCCGACCGGTCATCAACGCGCCCAGCAGGTAGCCCAGATGCGGTTCGTGCCCGATCAGCGCGACGCTCGCGGTCTGCGCGATCATCTCGCCTTCCAGCATGGTGATCGCGCGCATGGGGTCAGCGCTCGGCACCAAGTCCCGGTTGATCTGGAGCTCAGCGTCGCCGCAGACCGCCTCGATGAAGGTTTCGGCGGTCTGGCGCGCTCGCAAGAGCGGGCTCGAGATCACGACCGCGGGCTCGCGCACGACGCGTGTCCAGGCCTGGCTCGCACGTCGCAGCCGCGCCTTTCCATCCTCTGTCAGCGCGCGTTCCTCGTCCGAGAGGCCGGGGCGAGCGTCTTCGGCGACCCCGTGGCGGAGCAGGTAAATCCACATGAGGACGAGCGAACGCTATCGTCACGGTCGTGGCAACCCCCCGGACTCGACGAAGAGCGCAGCCCACCCGGTCCTGGCGACCGCTGGTGGTGGTGTCGCTGGTTGCGTCCGCGGGCGTGGCGGCGTGGTTGTGGAGAGATCAATACGAGCGCGACCACGTCACCATCCAGTTCGAAGCGCCGAACGTGTCGTTGCCAGATCTCGAGCTGACGTTTTATCCAGAGCAGCTGGCCTTCGCGTCGCCTTCGCCGCCATCTCCGATCGGTAACAGGACGCTGGTGGGGGCGCAGGTCTCGGTCGGTCGGGACCTCGTCCCAGGCCGCAGCGTGCTCAGATATGCGGGTGAAGGTGTCGGCGCTGGCGTTGCCTATGTGCAGCTAGGCGTGTCGCCGGCGCCGATCACGCTGCGTGCGCCTGCATCATTCGCAGGTCGCGTCGCGGAGCCGCTGCATTATTGGTGTATGGGGTGGCGCTGCGCAGGTCACTTGCCCGTCGCTGACGCTGAGGTAATGGTCATGGGCGGAGGGGAGCACGGCGTCGTGTTAGCGAGCGCGCGCACCGACGCGCAGGGCGCGTTCACGGTATCGGGGTTTGACGGCGAGCTAGACGCGCTCGGCCTGCGAGTGCGTGCCCCCGGGTTCGAGCTCGCCCACCAATCGCTGGCTCGTCGGAGCGACGATGCCGGCGAGCTGCCGCTCATCTCGATGTCGCGGGCTCCGCCGCGTCGAGGGCGCGTGACCGTCGCACCTAAGCTGGGGTTTACTCCTCAGGATGTGTTGTTGCTCGCCCGCGGACTACCTGGAGTGCAAGCGCGCCCAGATCTAGACGGCCGCGTTGTGCTTGATCACATAAACCCAGGCGTCGAGGCGCGCGTGATCGCCTACGGGCTGCCAGCCATGGCGGCTCAATCCGACACGCGGACCTCGCGCGATGAAGAGTTCGAGGTGCAGATCGTGGAGGGCGCGGTCGTGACCGGCCGCGTGCTGGGAGATGACCTGCAGCCCGTGCCCAACGCGTTTGTATGGATCGATCAGCGCCAGACCGTGAGCACTGACGCAGCCGGGGTCTTCGAGCTGCAGAACCTGCTCCCAGGGAAGCGTCGCATCACTGCGCAATGGCGACCGAGGAGGCGCCGTGCGGAGCCCTGGCTGGCGTCGAAGTCGTTGACGTTGGTGGCTGGCCAGCGATACGAACGCGTGGAACTTTTGCTTGAGCGATGAGGAACCTATGCAAACCAACACGTTCTTGCTCCTGATCTCGCTGTCTGGCGTGCTCGTCATGCAGGATCCGAAGGCTGACCAGCCCGCACGACAGGACCCCCCTTCACCGAAGTCGTCGCCGCCAGCGCTCCCAGGCAAGGCGGAGCCGCATCGCTTCGAGGGCGTGTACAAGCTCACAGGCCGAGTGATGGCCGGCGTCCCGGACGGTAAGCCGAGTAAGGGCTATCTCGCGATCACGAGACGCCACTTGTTCTTGAACCTCGCCGCAGCTGGCCCTGACCAACAACACCCGCTGGTTAACGCTGGCGTTCGCGAGTGGAGGCCCGTCACCGACGGTATGCGCACGACCGCCCGACTGGACTTCTTCTCTGACGGCGCTGGCGACCTGCACTTCGTCGCTGATGGCAAGCAGGAGATCAGGGTGATTCGAGCGGTGCGCGGCGGCCTGCGCGTCATGCAGGGTCAGCGCTCGTGGCTAGAGTTCGAGCGCATTGAGTAGCGCCTCATCGCCTCCGCAGCGCCTTCAGCTCAGGTGACTTCATCACCATGTGCGCCGCGAGATAGACGATCACGCCGAGACCGATCGGCAAGGCGAGGTTGCCGGCGGCGCGCACCATCAAGGAGGCGTCGTCAGCGGCGGCGGGCGTGAGCGGGACGACCGCGCACATCGCGCCCGTCGCGGCTAGGGACCGGAGCCAGGGGCGCCCCAGGCCCCTGTTCGCCGCGACGTGGCGCCGGAAGCGTCTGGACAGCAGGTAGGCATTGCCGGCTGAGCTGAGGCTAGTCGCGCACGTCAGCGCTGCGGTGCCGAGGCCGGTGGTCGTCAGCAAGGTGACGCTGATCGCGATGTTGACGACGACTAATTGCATGGTCGTCCGCGCTGGCGTTGACGTGTCTCCGATCGCGTAGAACGCCCGCGCGTATAGCTGAGAGAGGCCTAGGAATGGTAGGCCAGCGACCAGGAAGATCGTCGTCATCGCCGTAGGTGCGATCTCTTCAGCGCTGAAGCGGCCGCCGACGAAGAGGATAGCGACGGCGTCGTCCGCGAGCAGGATGAGCCCCATCGCAGCCGGTAACGTGACCAGGATGGTGGCCGACGCAGCTCGGTCTAGGGTCTCCCGCATCTGCCGCCGATCGATGGCGCCCGCCTCGGCCGCTAACTTGGGGAATACGGCGATCGCGACGGCTAGCGCGGTGAGCGCGTGAGGGAAGAGCAGCAGTCGGTTTGCTAGGTAGACGTACATGTTCGCGCCAGGCGCGATCACGCAGTAGGCCAGCAGCTGATCGATGAGGCCGCTGATCTGGCCTAACGACATACCGAGCACCGCTGGCCCCATCGACGCGAAGACCGCGAACGCGGGCGTGCCGCGCTTGGGCAGGCCTAAGCGCGGCATCCCTAGTTCGCGGCGGCGGTGCAGCGGCGCAAACACGATCAACAGCTGGACGACACCGCCGAGCATCAGGCTCCAGGCGGCGAAGGTCGCGATCTCGGTGTCGACGGTGAAGCCGAGCGGTTTGGCCGCGATCAGCGCGGTGATCCAGATGACGTTTAGGGCGACCGGGATCGAGGCTGGCAGCGCGTATACGCCGAGCGTATTGAGCGCGCCGCTGGCGACGGCAGCGAGGCAGATCGGCAGCCCGTAGCTGATGAGGATCGCGTTGAGCGCGAGCAGCAGGCGGATTGCCTCGGGTCCGCCGTGCTCAGGCGCCGGGAACCACTCGGACGGGACCAGCACGCAGGCGCCCGCGACCAGCAGGCAAAAGGGGGCGATCACGCTCACGACGGCGCCGCAGACGTCTTCGAGCAAGCGCTTCGCCGCGCTGGGGTCATCTTTACGAAGTCTGGTGTATTGCGGCACTAGCGAGGCGGACAGGGCGCCCTCGCCGAGCATCCTGCGCATCATGTTCGGCAGCGTCCACGCCAGCAAAAAGGTCCCTTGCACCCAGCCGGCCCCGAGCGTCTGGGCCATCAACCGGTCTCGGATCAGGCCAAGCACTCGCGACAGCAGAGTGATCGCAGAGATCGAGGATGCGGCGCGAACGAGTCGTGTCATGGACGCAGCGATGAAGGGCAGGCCATTGCCTGCGAGCCATCAGGCGGAACAATGTACTCGGAACGTACAACATGCGAAGGATCTTCGTTGGTGACATCCAGGGCTGTCGCGACCAGCTCGTGGCGCTGCTTGAATCAACCGGGTTTGAGCCCGGTCGCGATGAGCTGGTGCCGGTCGGGGACTTGGTCAACAAGGGCCCGGATTCGGAGGGCGTAATCGATCTATTGATGGAGCTCGACGCGCGGCCTGTGATCGGCAACCACGACCTTTATTGGATAGCCAAGGGCAAGGTGGGAGGCC
>Ga0163179_10000417_pt1 | contig 30907 bp, 25 predicted proteins | sample AtlANTMetagenome_FD_109643 | JGI IMG/M metagenome (GOLD analysis project Ga0163179, IMG submission 109643) | Marine eukaryotic phytoplankton communities from the Atlantic Ocean - Atlantic ANT 2 Metagenome | ecosystem: Environmental > Aquatic > Marine > Oceanic | place: North Atlantic Ocean... | reverse complement strand
AATAAAGGAGCTTTGTAAGATTAAGATTCTACTAATTGGCTATCAAATTTAAATACTGTTGAAGACGTAGAGGCGGGAGTGATTAATAGTCTTGCGTTACTACCTGAAATATCTGCACTGAATGTAGCTAAATCACTACCTGACCTCAATGTTCCATATTCAAGAATGTCTGCAGTAGTTCCGTCATGTGATATTACAATTTCTGTAGAGTGATAATCTGAACCTTGAGTTACAGAAACAATATATCTTGCAGTAGAATATGTTGCGATTGCAAACGTATCTAATGCAACTTGAGTAGTTGCAGTAGTTGTTGTTGAACCTGACTTTCTTCTTGAGGATACTAATTCTTTACTTACAACAATATCGTCATTAGCACTATCGTAATAGATGTGTCTAGATACTTCTGCAAGTTTGAATGCTAATGATTTAGGCATTACTCTCCTCTCTTAGTCACGCTCCAATAGAACGTAGTATTAGTATTAGCAGGAGTTACCAATAGATTAGTATTTCCTGAACTAACTGATGTATTTAGAGAGAATAGAACACCTGATGTTACCACATCACCATATTGTGAGAAGTAACTATCGGTTCCGTCTGTTCCTACGACAACCTCACATGCGTGTGTTCCACTCGAATGGACTGCAAGTAATGAATATTTTAATCCTTCATACGCAGTTGATTGTGAATCAAGAGTTTGGTCTGCAGTTGTAGCTGTAGTTGTCAACTCACCGTCTTTAAGTGCTGGTAACCTACTGTAGGTTAAAAAGAAAGTTGTATTAGTATTAGCAGGTGTCGCTCTTAATATTTGATTACCACTTGACATTGTTGTAGATAAAGTATACAAAAATGCCCCTGTAGTTGTTACGTCACCATATTGTGAAAAGAATGCACTACTTCCGTCATTACCCATAACTACTTCACATGAATGTGAACCTGTTGAATGAACTGCAGTCAAAGATATTTTAGTTGACTTTGTCCCAGCAGAAGCAATCGAAAGAATAGTTTGGTCTGCATTAGTAGTTGTTAATGCTGAAGATGAACTTTCAACTAATGCACCTGGCTGTTTAGGTGTTTTAACACAGAGAACATCACCACTTTCTCCATTTGCTTGAAGAGTGATAACTGAGGAACTTGTTGTTGCGTAATCGACACCACCGTCTTGTAATAATACACCGTTTAGATATACTGCTTCTTTTCCGATATCGTATGACAATGCTTGCCCATCATCGTCATTACCTGATATTGTAGTTGTAGTTCCTGTTAGTGTATAGGTAAAAGTATTTCCAGTTCCATAACTTCCACCACCACTTTGGTCTGCCCACGATAAAGCACCCGAACCATCGGTTACTATAACTTGGTCTGCTGAACCATCGGAAGTGGGGAATGTGATTGCGTCATTAATAGTGAATGATGCAGGATTAGACCCTACTTCTACAATGGCAGCCGAACCGTCATTCTTCTCAGTATAAAACCTACCGTGGTAAGTATTTACTGCCAACTCACCTAGAGTGATATCTGAGGTTGTTGGAACAGCGTTCTGAGTCGAAGACTTCTTGAACGTTATGACTGTTGCCATGTTTTACCCTATTCTAATAATTAAAATGTCCCACCGTCAATACCAGTGATAGTTACTGCACCACTTGATACAGTGAAGTTTGCACTAGCAAAACTTGCGATACCTTTATTTGAAGTTGTTGCGTCTTCTCCGTCAATTGTTATACTTCCACCTGCGTTAGTAATATCAATACCTTCACCTGCTGTCAAAGTAGCAGCTTGGAAGTCACCATTTGAACTATGACCAATTAATAATTGACCGTCTGTTGGTGCTGAACCGTCTACGGAAGTTATTGAACCACTTAATGCTAAACCAACACCTTCCATGTTTCCAAATGCAACATTACCTGCTGAACCTGAGAATACTTCGGAAGTGTTTGTAGCGTCTGCAATAAACGTGAACTTACTTGTGGAATCGTCAAAACCAAAGAAACCTACTTTAGCAGAAGAACCGTCATGGTATCTAAACTCAATACCTCTATCTTTGTTATCGTCTGAACCTGGCGCTGAATCTCCACCAACTGTAAAGATTGGGTCGTCTACAGTTGTAGTTGTAGAGTTAACAGTTGTAGTTGTGCCGTTAACTGTGAAGTTACCTGTAACTGATAAGTTGTTTCCTATTATTACGTCACTAGGTAAACCTACTGTAACTGTTTGACCACTTACTGATGTATCAACTTCATTTGATGTTCCTACGATATTTAAAGTTTGGGAATCTAAGTCTACTGCACCTGTTCCTGAATCACCTGTAATATCTAAGTCTTGTGCAGTTATGTTTGAATCAACATAGTCCTTAACAGCAGCCGCTGTCGGGAATCCTGTGTCTACGTCATTACCTGAAATACCTTCTGATTCGGTAATGATAACTGCGTCTGCAATTTTAGCAAGTGTGACTGCGTCATTTGAAATAGTCATAACACCAGTGTCCGCCATTGTAGCGTCACCTGACATTACGTTATCTATCCATTTAGATGTTCCTGTATCATACAGTAACATTGCACCGTCAGCTGCTGAAGTGATATTGGTGTCTGTTGCACCGTCAATTGTTGATGTTACTGTCCTAAAACTTAAATTTCCTGCACCATCGGTTTCTATTACCTGATTAGCAGAACCGTCTGCTGACATCATAGTAAATGTTACATTTGACGCCATTGAATCTGGCGATTTCAAAGCAACAAAATTAGAACCGTTGTCAGAATCTTCTCTTAGTTGAATACTTGCACCAGCAGTTGCACTATTACCAACAATTAAGTTGGCAGGAGTAGGTGTCGAACCTTTAATAATATCAGTGAAGTATTTACCACCGATTTCATGTATAACTGGATTAGAACTTGAGTCTACAGACTCAATGAACAACTTAGAGGAAGCACCATCATTTGAACGGTCTTGGACATACGCCATTTCCGATTCAGATAGATTCGATGTAGTTGGGCTAGAAACACCAGTCGTTCTTTTAATTTGAATTACTGTTGCCATTTATATTTTCCTCGTATAATTCTGTTAGTTTATTCCCACATGGGTATATCCATAATGAAACCTATCCACTCACGTTGTGGGTCGGAACTCACTGGTTGTTCCCTTGATTTGTGTCTTATACTATTTATACGATTAGAAAGTGCCACCGTCAATAGTTGACGTGGTTTTCCATTTATCAGAAGCTTGGTCGTATTGAAGATACCCTTTATCAGTTTCAGTAGCGTCTACGTCTTGAAGTTCTTGTATAGATTTTGTTGATAGATTAACGTCCGTTGCACCAACTTTTAAAGTTTGCACCTTGATATTACCTGTTCCTCTCAATCTTCCTTTAATTGTTGACATTTTTACCTCGTTACGCCTGGGGTTACAATTGCTTGTCCTTCCACTATACGACTTTTAACACCACTTCCGTCTGTTACCATTAAGTCATAGACGTATCGCCCCGATTCAATAGCAGTTGTTTGAACATCAGTTAAAGACATATTAACTACACCACCAACTCCTGTATGTGAACAAGTGAAGGTTGCAGTCGCATTAGAAGAACCATATGTTTTTCTAATTTGGGCAGTAGGAGTATAACCTGTAAGATTCAATACGTCACCAGCAGTATCTGTGCAATCAACTTGCACAGTAAAGTCAGTTCCTTGGTCTATGTATATGTTTGCTATTACTGCCATTTAACTATTTATACCTAATTACTTTTGGAATTGCGGTGCAGGAACTGTTTGGTGAATTTTTTCTAAACTTCCTTGGTTATTTACATATACTTCTTGTAATTTTCTTAAAGTTCCTGCATCATTTATGTAAATACCTTTTGCCTTAGCAACATTTCCAATAGGTCTAGTGGTTGGATAAGGTTGCGTATACGGATAAGGATTTTGATAATTCTGTTGGAACGGATAAGGATTCTGTGCATTTGCAGGATATGTTCCTCTTGCGTTCGCTTGGTAGTTATATGGATATCTGTTTTGTGCGTTTGCAGGATACCTTCCTTGTGCTTGATAAGTAGACGGCGTATTTCCTCTAGCATTTGCTTGATACGGAAATGGTTGTTGTGCTTGATAATTAAATGGATATCTACCTTGTGCACTTGCAGGATATCTTCCTTGTGCATTAGTATTTGCAGGATAAGCTGTTTGTGCATTTGCAGGATATCTTCCTCTAGCGTTTGCTTGATACGTAAATGGATATCTTGTCTGTGCACTTGCCTGATAAGTAAATGGATTTCGTGCTTGATAATTTGATGGTGACCTTGCCTGATATGTAAATGGTTGTGAGGCTTGACTTCTAGGTTCAAATTGATAGAATTGAGTAAACGTATAAGGTATCGGAAAACGACCAAACTGAACTCCACCTTCACCTTCGGGATACTGGGAAGTTCCTGATACCGTTCTTGCCGCTGGATAAGAAAAAGGTCTTCTTCCTACCGCAGGTTGAGGCCCAGTATATGGGCCTTGAGTAGTGTTCTGTGCTTGGCCAGGCACCTGTGCATCACCTAATTTACCACCAAGACCAACAGGGAAATTATATGGAGTCGGTTGTTGGTGTGGCCCCTGAAAACTTACTTGAGTAGTATAATTGTAGTTTACTTGGGTTGCTGATTGAACTCGTGTCGATGCATTTGCAGGATACGGTGTTTGTGCACTTGCAGGATAAGCTTGTCGTGCATTAGCAGGATAAGTATACGGTGCTTGTCCTCTCGCATTAGCAGGATATGTAAATGGATATCTTGCTTGATAATTACTTGGTTGTCTTGCCTGATACGTAGTAGGAAATGGATATCTTGCTTGATAATTAAATGGATATCTACCTTGTGCACCTGCAGGATATGGGTTTCTTCCTATTGCAGGATATGTAAATGGATATCTTACTAGTGTATTAGCAGGATAAGGATACCTTGCCTGATATGTAGAAGGAGTTCTTCCTCTTGCACTTGCAGGATACGTAAATGGATATCTATTTTGATATGTAAATGGAGTTTGACCAGTTACAGCTCTTTGGTTTTGAAGTCTACCAGTTAGTTGTCTTTGCCCGTCATAACTTTGTTGAAAGGTTCCTGTAGGCCCGAGTTGACCTACTTGACTATGTGGAGCATTCTTGGTGTTTATATATATTTCGTCTGCCATTACACATTACTCATTCACTATATCACAAACCAAAGGTGACCATCGGGTGTAGAACCAACTGAGCCTGGGGTTGAGTTAGTTACTTCGTAGTCAAGTTGCACGTCATCTGCGTTAACTTTTATTCCTTTACCTGCGCCGATATTTATAGTGTTTAATCCTGTTGCTTCTGTAACTGCAAGCAGACCTGAACCACCTTCAATATCACTGTGAATGGTTAATGTATTAGCGGCGTCATCATATGATAGGTCGATACCATTTCCACCGACTAGTCCACCGCCACCTAAGAAGTCTAAAACATCTTCGTCACCATATAAAGCATTTCCATTAATAGTTAAAGAATTACCTGCATCGTCATATGTTAATGAGATACCTGTTCCACCAACTAATAATGAATTAACTCTATCGTCAACTCTTTCATTTGTGAAATATAAATTACTTGAACCCTCTGTTACACTGTCAGAAGTATTTTGGTTTGTAGGTTCATACCTACTATTGCTTGAACTATAAACAAGTATCTGTCCGTCACTAGGTGTTCCATGAACGTCACTTAATCCTGTGATACTATGATTAGAAATATCAGAAGTAGTTCCTGTTAATGAACCAGTAAAAGTCCCTGTAATAGTTTTATTTGTTAATGTTTGAGTTGCACTTGTTCCAACTAACTCTTGGTCTCCACCAGCAGGGAGTGTTAAAGTATTTGTAACATTTGCACTATGTGGTTGTGGTTTAATTGTTTGACCATGAGAGTTAACGTGACAGTTAAGTTTAATCTGCCCTTCGGTAGAACCACCACCTCTAAATTCTGTTATGTATGTAGCTGCTGTAACCTGAACATTTCCTGAACTCGAAGTTAACGGCCCAATGTGTGTTCCTGTAGTATCACCTGTTACATCGCCTGTCAAGTTACCAGCAAATGCAGTAGAAGTTATACTTGTTGCGTTAGTAAGGTTACCACCAGTTATTGATATTGTTCCGTCTGTAATTGTTGGAGCGGTAAATGTGTGTCCAGTATCAACTGATAAATTACCGTCAACTTTAGTTACACCTTCTAACTGAATATTTACACCAGTATCTAATGAAGTTATAGAAGGAGTATTGTTTGCGTTTAATATTATACCATTACTGTTATGGTTAAAAATTGTATTGTTTGCAGTTTCTGTGAATAAAGAACTACCACCTACACCACCACCTTGAACCGTTAAGAACGAACCAGTGAAAGCATGTATAGCGATTTTATCACCTGAACTTGCACCTGAAATAAGTGTAATCTGTTTGAATGTTCCGTCTGATTGTTGACTTGCTAAAACATAATCGTCACCAACCCTTAACAATGAACCATTTTTATAAACCTGTATTCTATCTTTCTTGAATACTAAGTCATTACTAAATGCGTCATTTCCTGTAAATGCAGTTTGAGAAGCAGTTGCAGTATAAAGAAACTCTTGATAGAAGAATGTTTTATCTTCTATACTGTTGATTGCGTCTATTAGATTTCCTGTAACGTCAGTTCTTAAGCCAGAGATATCCCCAACGTCTGATGCAAGGTCGTTGTAACGAGTTCTAAAATTTTCTAACGTGCTAAATTGGTCAACTGTTTTTGCCATTTGTTCTCTCTAATATTTCACCTAATAGTTGTTTTATCTCACCCATTTCATCTTTTAACATATTTATTTCATCTCGCTGTATCTGAAAGACTTTCTTTCTTCTTATAGCAGCTTGATACCCTGCGACATCATTATTGATAATCGCACTTGAACTTTCTTCTCTAATTAGTAAAGAATGTCCTTCTACTTTACTATGTCCTTTTTCATATGCAAACTTAGACATATTATTACGTTGCTAATGCAATCGCCCTCAAGTTACTTACTAATGGAACTTTACTTGTATTTGTTGATTGTCCTACAATCTTAACTGCGAATGCTGAGAATTCTGCAAGTCCTTCAACTGTGTAATTATATTCCTTAAAGTTTCTTGCGTCATTACCTACTGTAACATCAGGCGAACCGTCCGTATTAAAGAATGTCCAACCAACATCATCAAATGGTGTTGAATTATCATTTTCTAATACTTTAAATAAAACTTTTAAATCTGTATTTGCAGGTCTAAACCCGTCTAACATAACCTTCACAGCGGTGCCAGGCGTAGCCAGAGACACTTTTCTTGTGCAGTAAACAAATGCGTTGTTATCACCGTCAGCTTCCGTAGAATCCACATATGTAAGTCCTGTCGCAAGGTCTGAACTACTGTCTATATTGTTTAGTCTGTTCATGATACCTAATGCACCTAATGAAGAAACGTCAATCATAGGTGACAAGTTACTTCTTGGTGATTGCATTTGTAAAGTAACAGTGAACGAACTTACACTTGCCATTTCATTGGTTTCATTAATTGGTGAAGCAACAATCGCTGGTTGGTCTAAGAAGTGGTTATCGTTCAATGTGATAAACTCTGCAGTGTTTGTTTTACTATATGCAGTTCCACCTACACCTTCTGGCGATTTCATTGCAGTTGTTCTAATGTTAGTGTGCAACAATGTATTCTTTAATTGAACACTTGGTATCATTGTATGTATTGTATCAAAGTAATAGTTTCTCTGTGCAGTTACATCTGTTCCACCACTTTGTGTGCTTGATAATGCTACGTAACCTGATTTAAGGTCTGTGCCTGATAGGTCAGGTATTACTGTGTAACTATCGATATCTATATTTGCAATAGAAGTATATGTTCCATTAATAGCTGATACTGGAATACCACCAATTGTTTGGTCTACGGTATCAATATCAATTGCAACAGTATTTGTTGCACTACCAAAGTTAGTAACTGTTAATGCGTTGGTAGCTAAATATCCGAAGCCTGGATTTGAAATTTTAACTGAACTTATTGCACCCGAAGCTATTGTTATATCTACGGTGCAACCTGTTCCACTTCCGTCATTAGTTGTTGCAAGGTCATTATAAGACCCATCTGCAGGAAGAGTTCCAGTTGTTGCCATTGAACCTTCTGCTTCAATATTAATTACTCCACCTATAGCTTCTCCCGTTACTCCTGCTATCACAGCGTTAGAACTAGTATCATACATACCATGACTGAAAGAATAAACTCTTACGTAATTTGTTCCAACATATGATTCAATCGGATTTGCTTGTAAAGGTGAAGCAGATAAACTTTTGTTATTAAATTTGACAACTGGTATTTTTGCAGTATCAAAAGATGCATACTTCATATGGAACTTCAAATCGTCTGTTTGTTCTGCAGTCCATGTCGAAGAGTTTTGTGACATAAACAATGAACCAGCATATGGTTGTCCTGAAATTGTTTGTCCAGTTATTAAGTCTGTTTCACCCATTCTTGAAATGTATGCTTCATACTTATCAGAATTTGAAAGAACCACGAAACAATATTCCTGTCCTTCTTCTAAAAATACTGGACTTGGGAATGTAAATGTTGTTGCGGTTGAACCGTCCTGTGTTAAATTAACATCTGCAGGATTTTTTGTAACTTCTGAGAATGGTAATATAATTTGGCCAGGATATCCATTAACCATGTTTCTAAGTTCTACAGATACAGGTAAACTTTCATCTTTTGTTTTAAAGAACAAGTCTATTTCTGTTAGATACATACCACCAGTCTTATCAACCAAGAATGATTGTGCAAGTGGGTCTCTCCACCCCATAAATCCAAATTCAGGGAAGTCAAAAGTAAAACCTGCTTCACCAATTGCATTAATAGGTATATTAAAATTAAAAGGTGGTGGGTCAACAGGCGGAACCTCTGGCGGAACAGGGGGCGGTGTTGGTGGAACTGCAGGAACTGGAACCACTGGTTGTGGACGTGGTGGTGGGTCAGTATCTACGTTTCGTGAGTTCATTACCTCACCACGTCTTGTTATCTGTCTGTTACTACTAGTTGCACCCATAACCACTCTACCATTTCTAGTAGAAATAATTTCAGTTTGGTTAGCTTGTAATAATCCTTGTGCACTGAATGACGCATCACCAGCTGATGAAGGATTTGATTCGTTGTAAAAACTTGAAGTTACTTTTAAATCTCTTTGTCCAGTTGCGAATCTATTTACACTATTATTAGGTAAATCAAAATATGCACGAACTCTACCGTTACCGTCTGCTTTAATTCCTGAACTTGCAGTCGTTCCACCGTCTTGTGAATACGTTGCATTGAAAGGTCTTACAAATGCATTTACGTCTTGACTGTCAAAGTATACGTAATGGAATGAATCAGGTTTTAAGTTTACAGCGTCAATCTCAATTGTTTGAGCACGGATAAATGGAATAACAGATATACTTACAACTCTGTCATTTCTATCTTCTACAAAGTCTTCTACTACTGTAGTTCTAATACCAGTTCTACTTTGTGTTTCTACTGTGTTTGTAATTTCTCTAGATACTTCTGTTCCTGATACCCATTCACCACCTTGTGCTGGGTCTCCACTCCATGAACCACTAGAAGTTGAAAGAACTTCTGTAGATGTAGTTGTAGGTTCTCCAACCCATGTTGTTTGCCATGAATTCCAAACAGTTCCGAGGTCTCCACTTTCAGCTAATAGTGCGTCAAAGTTACCTTCTCTGTTTATTCTTACTTCGGGTAATTGTGTTTGGTCTTGCCATATATCTGATGCAGGTGTTAAACTAACATTTCCAATAAATGCAAATACGTGATATGGGTTGACATTCATTGCCCTTGACGCTTTACTTTGATTTACATATGTTCTACTTGTATAAGGTAAGGTAATTAAGTCACCAGTTTTTTGATAGTTTGAACTATTAACTGTATCTAATTCTATGTCAAAAAAGTTTTGGAAACTCTTAGGTCTTAATACGCCTGATTTTGTGTCAATCGCACAATTATAATCTAAGTGATTAACGTCTCCAATATTATGTCCTTTAAATGAATCCACAACAAAACCTGATTTGAATCTATCAAGTCCGTCTTCGTCTTGGAATTGCATTGTTTGTGTATCTCTTTCTAGTAGAGATAATGTTGTCAACCTTTCTAAGTTTGCAACACGGTTAGATATCTTACCGATATCTTTCATTGTAAACCTTCTATGGTCTACACTTCTTAATCTTACTTTCTTTAAATCATCAGTGTAAGGTGGAATTCTCAACTCATATAATTCGATAGCGTCATCGAGTCCTTTTGGTTTCATAGGAGTTAGGGAAGGAGTTCCTTGAGATATTTGGAATTCACCGTCTTGATGTAAGAAGACTTTATCGATTCTTCCAACATAGAATGAAATATCACCAACTACATTTGAGCCTGGGACTGGAACGTCTACCGCACTAGCACCTGTAGCTGAAACACCTGTAACAGCTTCTTCAAATGATTTACTAAAGTATGAGAATGGTGAAGACACTGCACCAGCAGTAGTATCACTTAAGTTTATTGGTGCTTCAGGATTCGGAGCAGCTGAACTAAAGGTAGAGGTTCCTAAAATCTGACCTAATACTGGTCTAAAGTCTACTGCGTCTGCTAATTCAAATTCACCGTCAGGTTCCAAACCACCTAAGTCCACTTTACTAGGAACATAAGTTGGTATTTCTTCATATTCTAAACCTGCATATGAATTAACGTCAAAGAAATCACCATTACCTGTTGAAGTAAAGTAATCAAATAATATTAGTAATCTGTTGTTTGCAGGTGGTGTGCCTGGTTTAAGAACTAATTTACCATGGTCATAGAATCCGTCTCTTTGACCATCGTCAAATAAATATCTTGAAGTTATATTTGTTGCACCACTTGTAACAGCTGTAACTGTTCCTACTGCTTTAGAAGTTTGTCCTATAATAGTTTCACCTTCTGTGAAAACTGAATTACCTTGATAGTAAAAGAAACTTTTATTAGCAGAACCATTATAATTTACAATGATTGCACGTGCGTCTGAGGTATTACCTTTAACAACTTCAAAACTTTGGAATGCAACAGCAGGATTTGAAGTTTCTGTAAAAGTTGCTGAAGGCGGTAAAGGTGCGTTAACCCCGTCACCTTCATACACCGCACGAACTTTATAACAGTCTGCAACACCTAATGATATTTCTTTATCATTATAACATGTTCCATAGAATCCACCTGTTGTTCTACTATTTACTACTGATAAACACCTTGCTTGTTTTAATGATTTATCTCTGTTGACTGGTGTATTAATATCTACAGTAAATGTTACTTTTAGAATTGCGCCATTATCTGCAGTTGGGAAACCACTAATCTCTAAGTTATTACCAACTATACTATCTGTAAAAGGACTACCAGCTAAATTATTAACTACGTCAATCATATCTCCAGCGGCGAAAGTTGCTGAACCATTTGTTGAAGCTTCAACACATGAGAATACATAATTATCATTTGTTCTTGTTGAGAATGTTTCAGCAGAACCACTTGATAATGTAATCGCACCACTTGATATTGTTACGTTTTGTGACCTTCTTACTTGAACTTGGTCAGGTGCATGTGTTTTTACATAGTCTCTCGGCCATGCATAGATAGATGCAGTTTGGTCTTGAAGAAATACTCTTGTTCTTCTTCTTGTTACGTTTGTGTTTGATAATGCAGCTGCACTTGCAGTTAATACAACAGCTGTATCACTTGTTACTGATGATACAACTTGTTCTGCACCAGCACCGTCAATAACTATGTCACCTTCTTTTAATTCAGAAGTAAACTTACTTGCAAAACCTGTTAATGCAGTTCCATTAATTGTTGCTTGTCCTGTTAAGATAAAGTCGTTATCTGTAAATACGTCACCAGTAAATGTTTCTCTCGTTCCTGTTTTGGGTGCTTGTGAAATTCCACGAACTCTATCTATATTATATGTTCTAACTTGGTTATCTGTTCCACAAAAGTTTTCACCAATGTGTTGAGCAGTTGTCATTGCAAACGTTCCGTTTGTCGAACTAATTGCGTCTGCTGAGGTAAATGTTCCAACTACGTCATGGACAAATAATGCACCGTTGGTTCCACCGCCAGAAGCAGCTGTATGGTCATATGCAATAATTCCTGTTGCACCCGAAACTGAACCTGTTACTTTATCACCTACTACTGCAGTTCCTGAATGGTTACTGTATCTGAGAGCAGTAAACATTTTGATATCAAAAAGATATGCATTAAATCTAGTTGCATTATCCCACACTTCATCACTGTTAGAAGTTCCTGCAGTATCGAAATCAAAATTTCTAATTCTTGCAAAACCAATTTGTCTACTTGTTGATGAGAGTGAATTTTCAGTTCCAGGCGTTGCTATTACGCCGTCAAATAATTTAACGATACCATATGGTGATTGTGCGTCTGTTCCTGCTTCGTTACCAAACTCAGGAAGACCATGTGAGTTTTTGATTTTAATAAAGTTACCGAGTCTGACTGGTGTCGATGCACCTGTTAGACTTGCAGTGTTTCTTGCCTTTTTAATTGCTATTGTTGAACCAACTGGTCTCTCTACATCATAACCTTTGACATATGCTTTACCAGCAGATACTTTTATACAGAATTGATTACTATCTCCACCATTAAGTGTAGAGTAAATACCACCATTAGTTCCGTCATCTAAATGTTCTTTAAGAATAGGCACAAACTGTCTTACAATAAAGTCACCCGAAGTATCGAATGTTCTCTGTGCAAGAAGACTTTGGAATGCATTGTATTCAGGTCTTTGAATAGATAGTTCCATTACTCCATTATTAACTCTCATTAATTCAACGAAGTTTGCGTCTGTTGTTGCGTCTATAAGATGTTTTGCTAAAGTTAATTCAATTTTTAATCTGTCAGCACCAGCGGCATTCTCGTTAGAAGAACCTTGTGCGTTATCAAAAAGTGTAGAGTCGCCAGAAGTTCCCACTAGGGTTTCTGCAATTTCTAGACCAACTCTATAACTAGGTGAACCTGAATATTTTTCAAGTGTTATTTGTTGTTTACTAACTTTAACAAAAAATCCTCTAACAAATACAACCCCTTCTTGGATTTCTGCTAATGAAGAACGTCCTACTGGGGTATGTGTTGAGTCTTTTACTTTTAATTCGTTATTGTTACTTGCTGAAGTAGCATTACCACTTGAGTCTATAACTACTTCTTGAAGTTCTTCTCCTGCGGAGAATCTACTTGAGTTGTCTGTGTCAGTTCCTGATTTATAATTTCTGACAATATAGGTAATCGCATCAGAAGTAGTTTCTGCATATGAAGTTACAACCTGTGCAACAACTCCCGAAGTTTTACCTTGAAGGTATTTGGTATCAAAAGAAGTTCTGTAATTTTCTACGCCTACTGTTCCTAAACTATTAGGATTTGAACTTTCTACTTTTACATAGATAACGTCCATGTCCACATTAGATTCAGCACCAGTAATGATACTTCCTTCTTTGAACATGTGGTCACCAAATCGTTCGATTTGGTTTTGAAGAATAGATTGACCTTGAGTTAACTCTCTTGCTTGTATTGGTCTACTAGGACGATAAAGCACCTTATGATACTTACTATCTTCATTATAATCGTCATAATAGGGCGATACATTTAAGTCTACTTTCTCAGGCATATTTTTATCTCTTTTTAATTATCAATTACATCTGAACAATAAGTTTGATATCTTCAATTTGGTCTGAAGCCCTAGATACCGCACCTCTGTTCTCTATGTAAATGATTTCACCCGAATGTGGTTGCACTTCGGGATAATCTGAATCAACTGCACTAACTGTTCCTATGTTTGTAGAACCTACAAATACTGTATTTGTTCCACTAGTTGCGAAGTTCACGTATTCACCTTTACTATTTGCTTGAGGTAAATGATAAACAAATTTATTACTTGTGTCAATTGAAACTATTGTGCTTTTTGCAACACCTGTTCCGTCAGAACTCGCACTTAGAATTGTATCGTCTTTTGCAAGACCTGATACTGAACTTAGTGTCATTTTATACATTGCACTTAAAGTTGAGTCTGTTGAAACTGTAGTAGTGTCGTCTTGGAATGGGTCTTGAATTAGACCGATTCGTCTGAAATCATTATCGACTGGGAAGTCACCACTTCCTTCTGCGAATTCTAATCTTGAATTTACGATAACGTATATTCCACCCAATTCTTCAATTGGATTAGCACCATGTCCATATATTGGTGATATGATTGGTTTTACTACTGCACTTGTTGAAGGTGTTCCGATTCCTGAAATGTCGTCAATATTAATTGAAGCACGTCTGTAACCAGTTCCTTCATGTGAACCTATTGTTTGCACGAAAACTTCTGTTACTGCACCACCTGATACCACGACTGATACTGTTGCGCCACTTCCGTCTCCAACTACTGGGACACTAGCGTAAGTTCCATTAGTATATCCTGCACCACCATTACTAACTACTACGTGGTGGATACCACCGTCCACGGCAGCTAACTCTACGTCATATTGTGTAGAACCGTCATCTGAACCTGCGGAACCAAATGCACCTAAGTCACCATTGACTTCTGTTTGTGCACCTAATGTTTTTACTGGAATAAAATCGTTTGTTACGAACTTGATAGTTTCGGAAGCAGAAACTGAATACATGTATTTCCAAATGTATCCTCGGTTAGCGGCAGCTCCTGAGTCAGATACTAGAAATGGTGTTGTAGCAGTTCCTGTAGGTTTAACTGTAGATGCAACTACGTTACCTGAACTATCTCTTCCTGTTCTTATACATTTATATACATTATAGTCATCAGTAATAACAAAGTATCTTGAATCATACAAGTTATTCGATGAAGAAGCAGGAGAAGTATTTGTTGCACTATAATCATGTGCATACTCGTCATAAGTTGTTCCTGTTGTCCAATCCCTTCTTACCAAAGCATGTGATACGTCAGAAGAACTTATTTTCTTCATTGCTATCATATCTGTATATGCGTCTACCATCTCTCCAATAGAGTTTGAAGGTGTTGGGGTTGTGTCTGATGCGTCCCACTGTTGTGGTCGTCCTATGAAAAGGAATGTTGACGAAGCTGCTTCACCAAAGTCCTCTTTAAATTGTCTCGCATTGTGTATACGAAACTTTTCTGTAATTATTGCTGCCATTTGATTCTATCTCCTAAGATATAATGTATTTATACTTCTATTTATAACAACTGTTGTTATAAAAATTAATTTGTTCCCGATTTAACGTATGCTGAGTAAGTTATGTTAGTTCTATCTCTAGCATGGTCGGAAAATTTTGGGATAAAGGTGTTAGGGAAGAAAGTTTCCATGTCTTGGATTCTAAGTCCTTCGGGTTTTGAGACTTCACTCATGATAACACCTGTGCCGTCTTCTAATAAGAAGTCGTCATTATCTGTTTCGTCTTTAATATAATATGCAATATCATATACTTGTTGACCACTGATTATATTTAGGTCATTAAACGAAGTTCCGAAAGATACAAATGACGAGGTTACAGCATTCTCACTGACCCCCTCTACAACTAATCTACTATCGTCTTCCATAGTAATAGAATAACCGTCTTCGGTTTGCATATATCTTTCTATTAAATTTTCTCTTGTTCTTTCTGTTACAAAATAATTAACCTCTTCAATTGTTGTTGCACTTTCAAGACGCATGGTTGTTCCGTCTTCCATTACCATTACGTCACCAAAGTCGCCTTTAACTTCTGCATTTCTTCTAGGTTCCATTCTTAATTTACATACGACTTCTTCCATTTCAATTCTTGTATTGTCTTCTAAAACAAGAACTTCTTCATGGTGTGGATTTATTGGAAGAGGTTTACCGTTACGTGTAGGTCTTCTTTCTGGCCCACCATTTACATTTGTTTGTAGAACAAAGTATGGGTCAAAGGTTCCGTCACCACTTTCTAAAGATATGGTTGTTGGAATACCACCTGTTGGTGTCCACATACCAACCTGATTGACTTCTGCATTTTTGGAAACAATCTTAAGAATGTTTATATGTCTTTGTCTGTGCGAAGAATCACCATGTTCTGTTCTTGGTTCAGTAATCGACCCACCTGTTCTTGGGTCTGTGCTTGGACTTGGTATCGATTCATTAACTAATGCAATCATTGGTGCATATGCTAAGTCATGTTCTTCTGTAGATAATGAGTATATTTCTACTTCTTGTCTTTGTCCAGTTCTATTTGCTAATCCAACACTTGCGTCTGTAAAGTCATCGGTTCCACCAGCATTAATAACAATAGTCGGTCTAAATTTTACATGGTCTGCGTCTGCAACGTTCATGGAAACATTATTAGTTACCGCAACTTCACCAAAGAATATATGTCCTGCAGGGTGAACTAAATCTTTTACTATTGAACGGAACTTGTTGATACTCTCACCTATTCTTACAACATAAGAATGCGATTAATAAAATTTACTATCTGTAATTGATTGTCCTGAAACTGATAGAGCACCTATGTCACTGGTTGTTCCCTTGTTTATAAATCCTTCACCTGCCATTGTTCCTCTACCAGTGAAAGGATTGAATGCATGAATTTTAAAGGTTCCACCATTTGGATATGTTACGTTTTCATTTTCTAAAAACATATTAGTCATATCTTTAACTTTTAAAAGTTGTGTATTAGAATTAAAGTCAATCACACTTGCAGTTGAACCTGATACTGCACCTGTTATGATTGTGTCTCTTGATAATGCAACACTTGGTGCGGATATCAACATAGGATATGTCGAAGAAGCAGCTACATGTGCATCTGAAAGATATGAATGACCTTGTGTTTGTAAATTAAGTGTTCCAACTCTACCAATACTTTTTGAGAATGCAAATAATTTTGCACCTGTTCCCGAAGAAACTTGGTGTTGAACAATAGTGGATACTGTTCCACTACCACCACCAGTTAATGTTTCATTGGTATTAAAACTTCCTGTATCTGTTGGTCTACGATATACTTCTAGTCTACCTTTTTCGTTATTAACTAAAGCGATTACTGCTGTTGCACCCGCTTGTCCTGTTATAACTTCACCTGCAGTGAATCCAGTTAAAGAAGCGGGATAAATGTATCCGCCTGGGCCACATAATGGTAAACTTGAGTAACCTGTTCCTTTATTAATTAGAGTTACTTTTCTTATATTTGAATTTGTTGTTTCAAGATTTACTACTGAACCGTCCTCTTGTAGAATTCTCATATACTCCGTATAGATTTCTACTTGGTCACCAGCACTTAATCCTGAATTGAAAGTTAGTATACTTCCTTGTGTGCTAAATCCTGTTGTTTGTTCTACGTCATTTACAAAAACGTGTCTGTTGTGGTCTTCATAAATTACTTGTTGTCCGTAATTATCATAACCACTAAAAACTGTTTGTCCTGCTGTTGCGGTAAATTGATAGTATCCAAATCTTGTTCCTGCTTCTTGGAATAGTTCGTCTCCAGCAGAACCAATCATACCAAATGCACCGTCTCCGTTGGTTCCTCTATTATCAAAGATAACCATATCGCCACCTTCATAACCTGAACCGTCATCTTCAATATAAACTTCTTCTACAGAACCTGTTTGTATTCCTTCAATTACAGAAGTAGCAACCTCAGCTGTATTATTATCTTTTGCACCTTGAAAATCAATCTTGTCGTTGTCAGCATATAGTGAACCCGCTGAAGCAAAACTTCCTTCAAATAATAAACCACTACCGTCTTCTAAAAGAATATCACCACTATCTCCGTGGTCAAGATATATGGAAGAATCATTTTGATTGAAAGTTTGTATGATACCCGAAACAGTTCCTTCTCTTGTTTCTTTAGTATCTCTATCTTTTAATTCTATAGTAGAACCTTGTCTAAACTCTTTACTTGCTATATTTGTAATATCAAGTGAGTATAATGTATCCGAACCTGATACAGGATAAACAATATTAATAATACCTTGTGCATAGATTACACCTGAATCATATTCAGTAATCGTGTCTGTTGCTTTTGGTAAGTCTTTAATTATAGGAACATTAATTACCATTCTTCTTTCAGAACCGTAAGAAGAATCACTTGACTTAATTGTATTATCGTATGGATATGTTACCTCTGCTTCTTGCCCATATAGAAGTCTTAAAAGGAACTTTAATGAATCAGGTGAACCTTTCTTTTGGTAAAGGTCTCTGATATGTTTTATTGTTGTTCTCTTATTTGCATTTAAACTTGCGTCAAGAGAGGGCATGAAATCTTTTTGGAAATAATCTAAGAATGATTCCGTTGTTTTATCTATGTCTGAGTAATCTAATAGTTTATTGTTTGCACGAATTGTTGATTCTTTATATGCGGAAACAATACCTGTTTGATTACTAGTTCTTCCAGTTACAGTTTCATTTGCTTTGAAACCCATTCCTGATATTGTTTTAACGAACATTTGTGTTCCGTTAACAACATTTATTTTTGCAACTGATTTAGATGTATTACCGACAATATATTCTCCTGTTACAAAAGGGTCAGCATTTATATCAGGGTTATCTGCGGATTGTTCTAATAATATTTTATTAGTATCTGTTTGGGAAGGAGAGATGGTTGCGGTTTCAAATAATATGTCACCGCTTCCATCTTCCAAACCGAAGTTATCAATAGTCGATTGACTTTTGAGAACTATTGTTTCATGTTCTAGAAACTCAAAATAAGCTTTTAGGAAGGCGACAAACTCTGGCGACTCTGACTGAACAAAGTCGGGAACTAGACTGTTTAGTCTAGGTAAAAGTTTGTCTACGCTTCCAATTCCGCTCATTATGATAGTGTAACTGTGCTGTTAAAGTTTGCTAAAACAAACCAGTTAGAACCGTCCCAAACACAAATAACTGCATCACCCAAAGTATCTTGAACGATTTGGTTACTTGAACTTGTTCCACTTCCGAAACTAGTTACAGTAATGTTAGCCGCATGAGAACTTGCAGGTTCAGTTTTTTGATAAATCAATTTTAACTGACCAACGTCTGTTCCGTTGTCTAACGTAAATGCAACGTTACCTGAAGCACCTGATAAATCAATCGCAGTTGCGAAAGAAGAAGCAAGGTTACTTGCAGTTGCTGTTACTGTTGTAATATCGTCAACCGCTAAATGAGTTGGGATATTTTCAAAAAGTTGAGCAATAGTCATCTTTTTGTTTACTGGCGTTCCGCCAGGATTGTCAACGATGTGAAGTAAATCATCACCGCCTATGTCTGCGTCCGCTACTGCTGTCAACGCTGATATTTTTTTATCTGCCATTTGAATTTTCTCCTATTTTAATCCAATTTAATGGTAAACTACTCAGGGGACTCCTGACCGCTTTATCCATGGTTAATAAGTCGAGGTTGATGTTGGAGTAAATCCTACACCAGCACTCGATTCACCGCTTGCAACGGTGTCCAATTCACTTGTGACCTTGATATCAGCAGAAGAGATATCGATTAACGAACCTCTTTTAGCAATAACATCATTTGAGTTAGGTATTAAAGTGAAATCAATCGTATTGTCTGAATTAACCGTTGAGGTTATGTTCAAAGAATTGATTGATATTTTACCAGTGCCGTATGTGATAGTTCCCGCTTCATTATCTTGATAGATTCTTGTAGAACCTGATAGATAATATCTACGAATCTTACCTGAACCGTCATCATCAAAATACATGATGTTGGTAGTATCGCCACTAATGTAAAATCCTGTTGTCGCTGTAATACCACCAGCACCTGCATTGTGCCCTGAGTGTGGATTATACAACGGATTACCAAAGTCTACTGTTATACCAGCATTTTGACCTAGTAATAAAATCTTTTTCTTAAGTTTAAGTCTTACGTTAGATATGTTTGATAGAATTGAACTATCAGACTCGTCAATAGTTTTAAGAAGATTTGAATGTCTGAATATACTATCGAAATTGTTAAGATTATCTGTATCATATTGTATGATAGTGTTCTTAACTAAAGTTTCTAACTCACCGCTTGTTAAATCTGTTAATTTTTCGTTATACTTGAATACAGTAGTAATCATAATTTTAATAATTTCTGCGTCTACAATTTCAGGTCTTACTGTAATCATATTAAGTTTGTTTAGATTTTGTTTAACTAAAGTTTTTTCTGTATCAGATAGGTAGTCGCTGTTTAAAGGTTTGATTGCAACAAAAACTTTACCATAAGTTGGTGGGTCATTATCTTCACCACCCCATACTGCAACTGCGTCTGCATTTGGATAATATTCTGATACTTTCGCCTTGTAGTCATTCAAGGTAACCAATCTATTTTGTGAAGAATAGAATTTCGTTGCTTTAAATTTTATCGACTCTACACTTTCTTTCTCTGCACCACCTTGTGCAGGACTTGTTACTACTACTGTTGAATCTGAAAATCCATTTATTGCGTCTGTAAGAGTAAATGTATTTGCACCATTAGCATGTGTTATGTCTACAATAGTATATTGAACTGTAATGATATCTCCGTCATTTAATTCTGCACCAATACTACCGTCACCAAAATATACTTCGGTAAATCCGTCTTCATTTTCTTGAGTAAAGTATACTTGACTTGTAGAAAGAATATTTGAGATATCACTTGCAAGTGCGTATGCAGTGCTTACTCCACCTGAGTTTACAGATACAGTTAATGCAGTCCTATCTATTCTTCCTTGACTCAATACAAATTTAGGATTTGATATTTGTCTATCATAAACAAATATATCACTTGCGTTTGTTCCTTGTTTTAAATTAACACCTTGGTAAGTAAAACTTTTTGAATTTGAAAGAGGTGTTACACCTGCACTACAAACAAAATTGTATGCTTTACCGTCATACATAGTTGAGAATCTAGTTCCTGCAGGAATCGCCATTTCATTTGCACTCGGATAAGTTCCGTCTGCATTTCTTACGTTGTTCATGGTTAGGTCAATGATTGCTGTAGAGGCAGTTTCTGAAGCAGGAGTAAAACCTAAATCCTTCGCACGAGATACAACGTTCTTTCTCATTTGTGCGGAGTCTAAAAATAACTCTGAAGCAGCTATGTTTGTATTCACTGCCCCGATATGTGATGAATATGCAAGTAAGTCTATTAACATTGAAAGTGTTGAACCTTCAAAGTCGTAATCTTTTAAACTGTCTTGTCCCTTTAAATAACTTTTCAGATTTTGACTTATATCGTCAAAGTCTAAATCAGTTACATTTAGTGCTGAACTTTTAACTGCCATTTAGTGTCCCCTATCTTGCCCTGTTAACGGTAAAATCCATTTCTTGTTGTTGGGCGCTGTTTTTTATATTGTAAAAAATAGTCACATTCATTTCATTTCTATCTGATACTTCACCTAATAAAACTTTTACCTTCTCTACTCTTGGTTCAAAGTCTTCTATAATTTTTTGAACTTTTCGTGCAAGTCTTCTTGTCTTTCTATCTGTATCTAATTCAAATAATTGATTTCTTATCGAAGACCCCAAACTTGGTTTGAATGGTCTTTCATAAAAATTAGTTAGAACAATATTTCTGACTGCACGTCTGATAGCGTCACTGTCATATTTGATAGTTACGTCACCAGTAATTGGGTGTGGTTTAAACCTAAAATCTATATCTGCATAGAGTTTTGTGTTTGCAACGTTTTGTCCTTCTGATTTTAAGTCTGCCATACTTCTATTTATACAACCTCTCTAAATTATGCATCAGGAATTGTAGTATCTGTTTTAACTCCTGCATTAGCACCAACACCCGTATCTTTAGAAGTTGATTTATGTTTATGGGTTGCAAGTGTCGGAGCATTTCCAGCGTCAGTTGATACGTCACCAACTGAATGTGTTGTTCCAGTAATATGAACGTTACCGTCAACTGTTAAATTTGTAGTCATAAGAGTTTCAGGTGAAGTGAATGTTGTATTACCAACTACGTCTGCATTTAATGTTCCACCTATACTTGCATTTACATTTCCGTCTACCATTAAATCTGTTTGTCCTGCTACATAGATATCTGCATTACCTGTTGCTACTGCAATTCTAACATTACCCTTTTCGACAGACACGTCTACGTTACCACCAACAATTATTTTATCGTCTTTTGCAACTACAGTATAATTATCATTTACAATTCTAGTTACCTGTGAACCGTCAGGGTGTATCTCTTGGAATGTTCCACTTCTATGTTCTAATGCGATTCTTTCTACACCAAGAGTATCGTCTAATTCTAAAATATGTCCTGACTCAGTAGTGACTGATTTGTTATATGGGTATACTGGTTTAGCAGGTGATACAGGGAATGACCATTCTTCGTCTACTGCTCTTTTCTTTGTATTGTCTGTAAAGATTTCTTTTGTGTTTACGTGTTTTAAATTCTCAACTTTATCGTCTACAACTTTTGTAAAACTTCTATGAGTATATGTTGCAATACCTGTTGTGTTATCATTTAAATCTGAAGCGTCATAGTATTTTGGATAGTAAGGTAAATCGTCTTCGGTAAGTGTGACCTCTTCTATAGTTGAACCTGTTCCGTCATAGTTTACCGTAAGAGACTTGACATGTTTAGGTGCAGTATCCAATGCAGTTGTTAATCCAAAACTTCTAGTCCTGTCATGCGTAGGTGTTTCACCGTCAGGAGTTTCAGCATAGTCTGCTACAGTTAATCTTCTTGGGTCATTGAATCCGTCTTCAATCTTTCTCTGTATCAATTCGTCTTTGATTGTAATACGAGAACCCTGTGCAGGCATTCCAGCCGCTACACCAAGAACCACTGGGTCTTGCATGTAATCTTCGTCTCTCCAAAATCCAAATACCGTAGACCCTTCTACAAGACCGTTACCGAATCCAAATCCCGATAGACCTGCGGAACTAGTTGGAAGAAGAACTTGTGCCCATGGTAAATCAGGAGTTGCTATTTGTTCCTTCATGTGCGTATGGACGCCGTGCACACGCACACGCACACGGCCAATCTTTAACGGGTCTTGTCTATCTTCTACTATTCCATACCAAAATTTCATCATTGAATCCAACATACAGGATATACACACCAATATGGATTAGCGAATCCTAATAACCATAAGATTAAAATCCATAAAGGTATCTGTATCCAAGTTTTTCCTCTTGACCATTCTCTGAATCTCAAAGCGTATGGTGCTAGTTTATTTAATAACCACTTACTCATGTGTTGTCCCTCGGTGGTGCAACGTTATCTAAAGGAGTATAGTCTTGTATTTTCTTTGCATAACTTTCTTTTACACATTCAATAAATAGTTTTCCTACCTTATCAGCAGGAACTCCATTTACACAAATATCAGTTATCAAGTATCTATTGTCATTCATTTTATCTGCGATATCAACTCCACCTGTTGAAGATTGTGGTGGTGGGATATCTAATTCGATAACAGTTCCAACACTTAAATCTGTTCTCAAAGGTATCGTAATTATAATTCTGTTTTGTTGTAAGATTTCTAACATTGCTCTACGTTCTAATTTACCTGAATCAACTTTAGCAGACCAACCTTTAAATGATTCTTCGGTATCTAATTTATCTGCATTGTCAAAAGAATGAATCATTTTAGTATCATAAATTTTTAGTGAATCATATTTGTATCCTAAATTAGCGTCAACATCTTTCTCTGTGACTGGCGGAGATACTTTTGCGTCCGTTACATTTTCTGTTGTTAAAACTTTTTCAAAGACTTCATTTTCTTCACCTGTTCTTATCATAGGAAAACCTGATAAATGATTTTCACTATTTCTATTGAACAAGTCATTTATAGAATACAAATCTATTTCGTCTACTTTTCTTATCGGGTCATATGTAATCTGAGTTGAAGCAAATGCACCACCAACCATTCCTCTTAAGGTGTCTGCTCTTTGTGGGTGTTCGATTGCTTCAATCACAGTATTAACACCCCCTTCAGCATTTGCGTCTACGTCTGCAGTTTCTGTATCTGCTTGTCTTGAACCATATGAAAATTTAAGAGGAAATTCTTGTTGAAACATTTCGTCAATACTTTTAAAACAGAATCCACCATTTAATGTTTGATAGAAAAACATACCATTTCTATATACCGCTTTATCTTCTAATCCTTTATCTGCATTATTAACTGTAAAGTCTATGAACTTATCAATAGTCCAATTAGGAACAACCATTTGACAGTTTTCGGGTTTTGAATCTTCCCAATGAACAAACTCATCTGTTTTCATATGACCTTCATTAATAAGAACGTTTTGTAACATCTTATCATATGAACCACGCATGACTCTAGACACTCTCGTATTTCTAACAGTAAACATGCGTGGGTCACATACTTTTAAAACGTAGGTTTGTGTCGCTTGGTCTATCCTGTTAACTGCACTTATCTTATAAACTTTAAAGTCTCTATCAATTGTAAATTCTTTTGGTGCTTCTTCACCCATACCTTCAATCTGTTTGATAGCAACACGAATGAATTCGTCACCAGTAATTTTAAAATTCTTTAACATATCAAGACCGTCTATGATATGGATATCACCTGTAACAAATTTATTGTATATACTTTCATACAAGCGAAACATGTGCACCATATTTTGTATGTCTACACTTTCGCCTTCTTGGTTTACTAGGTTAATTGCATCGATAGTGAATACACCACCCTGCATGTTTTTCTTTTCAGTCATTATGCACTCATTACACGTTCAAATTCAGATACAACTCTTCGTATGAACTCAGGTCTGATAACTTTTATCTTTCTTCTCGCTTCGTTTTCTTCGTATTCTTTTTCGTAATACGTTCTTGGTTGATAGGTTCCCGTAGTATTGTTGTTATATCTATAACTATTAATTCCACCTGCATTAGGGTCATAGTAATATGCAGTTGCGTCTATTCCATTTTTTACACTGGTAGGTGTGAATGATTTTGCAACAGCACCGTCTATGGTGCGAACTGTGTTAACTAATTGATTTGCCACAAAGTCTTTACCATTTGTTCTTTCTACCCAAATTCTATTATAAGTTGGGTCAACTTTTATAATTTTACCTTCTGTTGTATTCTGCGTTATGTCTTCACCGATTAAAAATTTAGAAGTAGCAGATACTATATCGGTGCTTACAGACGCAACCAATACTTGGCCAGGATATTTTTTGTTTATAACTTCTTGAAAGGTATTGGTATCCATATACCAGTCATAGTAATTAGTAATATCATTTGCAAGAAATAATGTCCAGTGTAAATCACCATTACCATAAAGTTTACTTGCAACTACGTCAGGTCTTTCACCTTCTTGTAATTCATAAAAAGTATAATCAACTACTTGATTAAGTTGTGTTCCTTCTATCTTCGCTTTACGAAAAAAATCTTTGATAGTAACAAATTTTCCGTTACTAAGTTTGTATTGAACTTCGGGAAAGTTCTTAAATAATTGATTTGCCATTAGTCGCCTCTAGTCCTTCTATCTGTAATACTGTAATCAGTAGGTGTAATACTCTTGTCTCCAATAGGTGATATTTTTTGGAAGTTCTCTTGAGTAACAATTTTAATTTCTGTAAAGTCTATTTTCATAGAAGACTTTGTTGGTTGTCCATTCTCGAAAAAACCTAACTCTGTATCTCCATGAGAAATATCACAACCAGTGCAAACCATTGGCATAAATCCGTCTAGTCTTTCTGCGATTGGGCCATCGAATGATACGTCAAATATATTTGGATAGTTAAAGAAGTTTTCGTTTTCTGTTACTTCTGAACTACCGTATGTATCAGGTAACATTGCAGTTCTAAAATAATACATAATTTGTTGCACCATGTCTGCTTCTGCTTCTGAACGTGGATAGAAATCATATGAGAATGAGAAAGAACGGAAACCGATTCCTTCTAACATTTGTTCTTCCATTGGATTTACTGCTCGTCCAGCACTAAAGTTTACAAAATCACCTGTAGCAGAATTCATAAGTTTGTTTATGGCAGCTCCCGCCATGTTTTTAACCTCACCTGCAAAGTTTTCTAGTGAACCACCCTCTCCAAAAAAGTTTCCTGACTCACCACCGTCAAACATATCTGCAAGTCCACGGATACCTGCACCGAATCCTTGAGTTTTATAGTTAACTGTAAAGTTACTTGCTAAATGTTCGGGTTTTACGTATAGTGCAATTTCTATATCATCTTTTGATAAAAGATTTTGACCGTTTTTACCGTCTCTTGCTTCACGTGCTCTAGTTGAGAATACAATATAGTTATCTAATTGGTCATATATTGGATATACTAAATCTGTAGTTCCGCCAGAAGGTGTAGATTTCGCTTTTGCTTTACCTGTATTTCTTGCGTCTAAATTTTTCTCTAAAGAAGTTCGTCTTTTTTCTAAAGTTCTTTTAGCTTCTTCTGCTTGTTCACCTAATTGGTCAAGAACTGTAGTCTTGTCAATGTTTTTTAGTTTGTTTTGAATTCCTTTGACTGATTCTACAGCAGACTTTGCTTGATTGACTTTGTCTAGTAATTTGCTTAATCCCATAAATACCTTCGTTGAATAAATTAATTGGTAATATATCTATTTATGTCTTACAGTGGCAAGTTTAAACCTAAGAATTACAAAAAATATAAAGGAGACCCTACAAAAATCTATTATAGGTCGTTATGGGAGCGTAGATTTATGGTTTACGCTGATTCTAACCCTAATATTTCCGAATGGGGTTCAGAAGAAGTGGTCATTCCTTATGTTTCACCCCTTGATAGAAAACGTCATAGGTATTTTCCTGACTTTTATATCAAATATACTAACTCGCAGGGACAAACTATACGTGAAATTATAGAAGTTAAACCTAAGAAACAATTGAAACCCCCAAAGAAACCTGAACACAGAGTTTCCAAAAGATATCTTATGGAAGCACAGACTTATGCGGTCAATCAAGCTAAATTTAAAGCAGCTGAAATCTATTGTAAAGAGAGAAGATTAAAATTTCGTATATTAACGGAAGACCATTTGACCTAAATGCATAAATAGTTGTATGGGACAACTACTGGACGATTTACAGAACGAGAAACCTAGCGAATTACGCCAAAGAAGTATCGACAGTATGAATTGGTTCCGTAATAATTTACGACAAATAAGAGTGCGTCATTCTTCCTTGTTAGACGAGTTTAATGCTACAGGAAGAGTTGAGTTGGGAAAAATTTATATGTTTTTCTACGATGCGAAGACACAAGACAAACTTCCTTACTGGGATTATTTCCCTTTATGCATTCCTATTAAAAAATATAAAACAGGTTTTATGGGATTAAACCTACATTACTTGGCACCAAGATATAGAGTCAGATTACTGGACGCTATGTATGGAAATATGCAAGATAATGTATTTGATATTAATTACAAAATGGTAAAGTCTATTGGTAATTTAAGATGGGCAAAACCCTGCGTTAAACAATATCAATATGGTTACTTTAACAGTTATATAAAAGAGGTGCAGTCAGACTATTACGATATAGTTGCAATGTTACCCACACAAAGTTTTAATGTAAATGCGAATACAGTTTATTCTGATTCGTTGAGGAAAATTTAATGGCAATAAAGAATTTAATAAAAAGAGGTGTTTCTAATTTCTTAAGTGGGAATGATAAAGGAACAAGTATCGATAAGTTTAGAGCAAACTTTGATATCGGTGCAAGGTCAAATAGATTCCAAGCAGACTTTTTTGGCCCAATGGGATTGTCTCTAGAAGGATTACGTTGTGATACTGCTACATTGCCAGGCAGAACAATTGAATCAACTGCATGGTCAGAATACGGACAAAAAAGACAAATGCCTCATGCGGTAAATGACGGTGGTGAAACTGCATTTACATTTTTCTGTGACCAAACATTTGCTGACAGATTAATCATTGAAGCATGGCAGACTTTAGTATACACTGCTGGTGAAGGTGACCAACTCCAACCAGTCTTTGCATACTACACTGATTACATAGGACAAGTAGACATTACACAATACAGGGTTGACGGAAACTCTGCTATGAAATATAAATTATATGAATGTTATCCAAAGAGTTTTGAAGCTATGACATTAGACTCAAACACTCCTGATAATATTTTAAAGTTTTCGTGCACGTTAGCATATCGTGGTTGGGAAGTAGAATATACTGAACCACCTGAGCTTTCAGCACTAAATAAAGGTAGAAGATATCTTAATGTTGCCATGGAAGCGCTATCAATCGGTAGTCGTTATGGTAGTAAAGGAGATAGACTACTGAACAAACTAACAGGATTAGACACTAACTTAGGTAAAATTAATAATGTGTTTGGTCGTGGTGGTTAATATTATATAATAGAGGATAATTATGAGTTTACCAATACAGTCGGCACCTACGTATACGTGCGTGCTACCAAGTAATGGGAATGAAGTTAAATTCAGACCTTTTCTTGTAAAAGAACAAAAGGTTTTAGTAATTGCGAAAGAGGGTGAAGACCAAAGTAGGTCACTTGATTCTATCAAGACAATGCTCAAAGGCGTAACTGCATTTGAAGAAAACGATTGGTTAGATATTGAAAAACTACCAATGTTTGATATTGAATTCTTGTTTATTAAAGTAAGAGCAGTATCAGTCGGAGAAACAGTTACAATTAATTTGTCTTGTCAAGAAGAAGGGTGCAATGGCACAGGTGAAGTTACGGTGAACTTAGAAGAAGTTCAAACTTCTAAACCTGAGGGCGTAGAACCTAAAATTATGATTACTGATGAAATGGGTGTGGTATTGAGATATCCTAATTGGAACACTATGGAACGTGTTAATAAGATACCTCAGAACGAACAACCTATTGCGATGTTGAAGGAATGTATTTCTGAAATATTTGATGCGGAAAATGTATATGATACAGATGACGTATCGAAAAAAGAACTAAGTGATTTTGTGGACAACTTAACGTTCCCACAGATAGAAAAACTTGGTTCATATTTCGATGACATGCCTAAAGTGTTTTACGATGCTGAATACACATGTAAAGTATGTGGAACGAAGCAGTCTCGCACCATGGAGGGCTTACAAAGTTTTTTTTGATAGGCCTTTCTCATGAGAGCGTATTGAATTATTACAATACGAACTTTCAGTTGATGCAACATCATAACTATAGTTTAGAAGAACTTGAAAATATGATGCCATGGGAAAGGGAGATTTATATTATGTTACTCATGCAATTCCTAAAGGAAGAACAGGAAAGGCAAAAGAATGAACAAGCCAAGTATAAATCGGGGAGATAGAACATGGGCGATGATAGAGAAAGATTTAGTGGTGACATGAGCCGTAATGAGGTTGAAATTGACCTCAGCAAATTTATGGAAATGGTCACTGAAAACAATGACCTCAAACAGAAAATATTTGAGTTAGAACATGACGATAAAAAGAATCCATGGCAAAAATGGATTTTCGCTGCTAAAGCAGTAGACTCATGGAGAATATGGCCAAGAGCATTTTTAAGTGTTTACATATTCTTAATTTACTTTGTTGTCATGTGGTTCATAAGTTTACCTGCACCTACTATGGAACAATCAGGTCTTATCAGTATCTTAGTTGGTGCTGGGGCGGCGTGGTTTGGACTATATGTAAACAGTGCGGCTAAAGAACATGACTCAGACAATAATAAAAAGTAAGGACATATAAGTGTCAGACGATATTACCAAACAGATAGAAGAGGCGTCAAGACCTCTTAAACCTGCATTCAAAGAAATTGTAGATTCTCTTGCGGAAACAAATAAAGAGGTTGCTCTCACAGCAGCTAATTTCCGTTCCTCAAATAAAAATACATTTCAAGGTGCTCTTGCGGCTAACAAAATAAGAGATAGTCTAAATCAAGTAGCAGAGGGTTTGAAAACTGGGGAAGGTCAATTAGGTAGTATCGACTTTGCGGATTTTAAAAAAGTTAATGACGAACTCAATTCATTAGAAGAAGCACGTGCAAAAAGACTTGCAACAGCAGAAAAGTCAACTAACGTTCTTGGTAAAATGGATGCGGAAATTCTAGCGCTTAAACAAAAAGAAATTCAAGGTGCAAAAGAAGGCACACTCCAAGGTGCAGCTCTTAATAATCTCGTTGAGAAAAGAGAAGCAATAGAAAAAGAACGTCTCAAAAAAGCAAAAGAAATTACTAAAACATTTGACGATTCAATTAAAACTGAAAAAGAAAAAAGAGACGAATTCAATAAAGAATTAGATGGAATACTAAAACAAACAACAGACGAAACTGCACAAGGACTACAATCTTTTAGTCAAGGTTTAAAGAACCTTACAGGGTTTGACCTTATTGGTGCATTTGATTCTGTAGTTGAAAATATAAATTCTGTCGGTATGTTATTCGGTAACCAAGATTTATTTGGTGACGTAGTCGGTGGTATTCAGAACTTTACTGCTGGATTAAAATCAGGAATATCTTCTGTTAGTTCAGGTATCATGAACGGACTTAAAGCAACTGGAACTTATTTCAGTGGTCTTGGTGAAACATTCAAAGAAGGTGGACTCAGTGCAGTAACTGAACAATTAAATTCTGACCTTGGTGCAGTTTGGAACAGCATGAAAGAAGGTGCTGGTAACATGATGCAAGGAATCAAAAAAGGATTTAATACTGGTGTCGAAAACTTGAAGAAAGGATTTGCAGCTTTTGGAAAAGGTGCAATGAATGTTCTTAGAGGTGCAGGAACTTTCCTCATGGCGGCGGGAACATTTGTAGTTGGATTACTTTCTGCAGGTGCGTCACTTGTCGCAACTGGTGTATCAATGTTAGCTGCAGCTTTAGGATTGTCAGTCCCTGCATTATTAATTGGTGCTATAGCAATTATGCTTCTTGTAGGTGCAATTTATCTATACAATGAATCAGAAGGATTTAGAGCAGTTATCGATACAGTAGTAGGATACTTTGTAAGTATCATAGAAACAATCGGTGGTATATTCGGTGGGTT
>Ga0163179_10000416_pt1 | contig 30908 bp, 24 predicted proteins | sample AtlANTMetagenome_FD_109643 | JGI IMG/M metagenome (GOLD analysis project Ga0163179, IMG submission 109643) | Marine eukaryotic phytoplankton communities from the Atlantic Ocean - Atlantic ANT 2 Metagenome | ecosystem: Environmental > Aquatic > Marine > Oceanic | place: North Atlantic Ocean... | reverse complement strand
TTTTTCATTCCATCGAGACGAGTTTGCATTTGTTCTTCTGTGATTTCACCCGCTTTGACCATTTCAGCCATTCTGTCGGCAGCTTCTTGATAGCGAGCTCTTCTTGCTCGTTGATCTTCAGGATTTGCTTCTTGATTAGGCGCTCGGTCAATTTGTTGAGTAGTCGCTACAGTTCGATAAGAATCAGCTGTAATAGTTTTTGTCTTGGAACAATTAAGAAGTGATGTGGAGATTAATAATCCTGATAAAGCTAGACAGAACGGGGAGATAGTTTTAACTTGCATTTTTTATAACCTTTTTATAAAACGGTACTTATGATTTTATATTTTAACACCAAAAACTTATTTTATAGTGTATCTTGCGTTTATGAATTTAAAACGAATCTTAGTCCGCTTTTATTGCATGTTTTTATTTGCTGTTGTTACTTTTGGAGCCACTCAGGACACAAAAATCGAACATAAATTTGAGCCTGGATTTATTTCCATAGGAGACGAAAGTATACCCTTTCGCTTGTATTCACCCCCAGTAGCTACTTCAGAATCCCCTAAGCCGCTATTAATCTTTTTGCATGGTGCAGGGGAGAGGGGTGCTGATAATAAGAGTCAATTAAATCATTTTCCATTGCGATGGTTTCGGGAACCGCATTTAGGCGAACGTCATGATGCTTTTATTTTCGTTCCTCAGTGTCCACGGGGTGAATGGTGGAATGCTGTTAAAAGAAATGACAAGCAGGAATTTGTAATGGACATTGAAAAACCAGTGTCCACTTCTCTTTTAGCTGTAGAGAAAAAGATATTTGAATTAATAGAAAATCCAGCTATTGATAAATCCCGTATTTACCTGACGGGCTTATCAATGGGTGGATATGGTTCTTGGTACCTGGCACATCGCCATCCGAATTTATTTGCTGGCGTAGTACCTATTTGTGGTGGTTGCGATATTTCTTTCGCACAAAAATTTGCTGAGGCAAATTTGCCTATTTGGACTATTCATGGGGACGCAGATAAAATTATCAAAGTTGAGCGCTCTAGAGAAATTGTGCATGCGTTACGAAAAGCAGGCGGAAATATTACATATACAGAGATTCCTAATGTGGGCCATAATTCTTGGTATTTCGCCTATGGCCCAAATGGAGTAATGGAATGGCTGTTTGGACAACGCAATCTGAATGTTGAAGATTAATTGTTAGTCTAATTCGATTTAAGGTTATTCTTCATTGATTTGGTCGTCTCGGGAGTGGTTCCACAGCAACCTCCCACAATATTCGCACCTGCATCTACCCATTCTTGAGCATATTCGGAATATCTATTTGGATCGATGGCATCGGTATTAACCCACCCTCCATTTTCATCAGCAAAACCAACATTTCCAAATGCAGCGATTGGGAGATATTCTGGAGTCAATTTGCGAAGGTGCTCAACTTGTTCTGTTAGTTGGTTTGCCGGAAAGCAATTGATGCCTAGAAATGTGGCTCGCTCTAAGTATGGAACAATTTCATCAATAGGATTGCCATCTAATAAGACACCTATTTTGTTTTGTTTTAGGCAGAAACTCATTCCCCAACCCCATTCCCCAATAGTTTGCATTGCTGCAGCAGCGGCAGCGAATAACTCACTTGCAGAGCACATGGTTTCGATGAGGACTAAATCTACGCCAGCATTTGTAAGGTATTTTATTATTTGTGAATGTTCTTTTTCACAAGTGTCTGCATTTGGAGCAAGTTCCGGTGAATAGCAATCTTCGAGTGGTGCTACGCTTCCAAATATAAAAGCATCAGTATTCACCTCATCTCGCGCACTGCGTGCAATTGCAACAGCTTTCTCCGTTAGTTCTTGTGCGCGATGCCCCATGCCAACTTTCGAGAGGGTTCGCTGATGTGTTCGAAATGTATTAGCAGTAATTGCTTGAGCGCCAGCCTCTAGGTATGAAATATGTACTTGTTTTAATATTTCTGGGGCTTCTAGTATTGCATTTGCTGACCAAAGGGGCATATCAACATTAACACCGGCTCGATCTAATTCAGATCCTGTTGCACCATCCAAAATACAAATATTGTCATTTCTCAGTTTCAAAAAGTGTGCTCTAATAAATGGCGATAACAGGATTCGAACCTGTGACCTAGGGCTTATGAATCCCTCGCTCTAACCAACTGAGCTATATCGCCGAAGACGGCTAATTATACGGTAGATGCGGAATTACTGCTATTAAACCATTTGTCTTTTGTGCCAGCAGGACGTTCGCCTGTGCGATGTACGATGCCCGCTGCGATTAAACCCATAAACATAGGTTGGGGTCGAAGGGGCCTACTAGTTAATTCTGGGTGAAACTGCCCGGCAACAAAATAGGGGTGCACATCAGATGAGAGTTCAAGTACCTGCATAATCTCATGCTTAGGGTGCCTGCCACTGAAATGTAATCCGGCGTCTGTAAGCTGTTGAATATACTTTGGCTCAACTTCATACCGGTGGCGGAATCGTTCTCGAACATTAGTACTTCCATATAATTGTTCAGCAAAACTTCCAGCTGTAATCGCAACATCTTGTCCACCAAGACGCATTGTGCCACCAAGTCCTTCTATTTCTTTTTGATCAGGCAATTCGCTGATTACTGGGTTTAAGCAGTTCACATCAAACTCTGCAGAGTTTGCGTCATCGAGTTGCACAACATTTCGAGCAAATTCAATAACTGCCATTTGAAAGCCAAGGCAAATGCCAAGGAACGGAATGCCGTGTTCGCGGGCCCATTTTACTGAAGCAAGTTTGCCTTCAATGCCACGTTCGCCAAATCCTCCAGGAACAATGACCGCGTCTAAATCTGCCGCTTCAAGCTTTGAATCAGCATTTGTAGACGTGAAGTCTGTGACATCAAGCCATTTAATGTTTGTATTTGCATTGAGGTGCGTTGAAGCATGTTCAATGGCTTTATCAATCGAAGCATATGCGTCTCGAATGGAAGTGTATTTTCCAAGAATGCCAATATTGATATTGTATTTTCTATCAGAAGCAATTGCGCTGGTGTAATTATTCCATGCAGAACGTGCTTTATCTTCTGCAATAGCATCAACTCTGTTATGGAGTTTAAGCATGGAAAGAATTTGTCTGTCCAGTCCTTCGCTTCGCATAGCATCTGGGATGGTGTAAATTGACGAGCGGTCATGCATGGAGAATACACATTCTTTTGGCACGTTTGAGAACATCGAAATCTTTTGACAGACAGTATCTGTAATGGGTAATTCAGCACGGCACGCAATGATATGTGGTTGAATGCCAGTTTCCATTAAACGCTTTATGCCAAGCTGCGCAGGCTTTGATTTTTGTTCGCCAAGAATCGCAGGTTCAACAATGTATGTGAGTGCAACAAAACAGGAGGATTCGGGTCCTTCTTCGTAAGCAAGTTCTCGCAACGCTTCAATGTAGAAGCCATTTTCATAGTCTCCAACGGTGCCTCCAACTTCAACGAATACGACATCTGCTTGTTTACCGTTTTCCCCTCCATCAATTGCAAGTTGACGCAATCGCCGTTTTACTTCGCCTGTGACATGGGGAATCATTTGAACATCTCTACCAAGGTAGCCGCCAGCTCGTTCTCTAGTTAATATTTCGGTATAAATTTGTCCCGCTGTAGTAAAATTCGTTCTGGACAAATTTTGGTCGAGAATTCGTTCGTAAGTTCCAAGATCCATATCCGTTTCTGTTCCGTCATCTAATACAAAGACTTCCCCATGCCGGAATGGGTTTAGCGTGCCAGAGTCAATATTCAGATAGCCTTCAAGCTTGACGGGAGTTACAGTTAAACCCTTATCTTGGAGAAGCTTTGCAAGTGAGGAGCTAAAGATGCCTTTTCCAAGTCCAGACATAACAGTACCTAGTACAACGACATATTTCGTAATACCAGGCTTGTAGCCTTCAGGAATAGGAGAGTAGAATTCGGTGGATTCGCCGGACTTGCCAAATTGGCTTAGAAACGTTTCATTTGTATCTTGGGTGGGCATTCCAGATTGTAGCATGTCGTATACTCAGTTCAAGAGTAAAATATGCAAATGTCAAGAAGAGTTATCGCAATCATCCCCGCAAGAATAGATTCATCACGATTTCCAGCAAAGATGATTGCTGATGAAACAGGGAGACCATTGATTCAATATGCATGGGAAAATGCCTTGGCGGCCACTGCTGTAACCGAGGCATATATCGCCACTGATTCAAAAGACATTGCAGAACGTTGCAGTGCATTTGGAGCGGAAGTCATCATGACAGGAAGCCATCCAAACGGTACAAGTAGGATTGCAGAAGCGATGCATAGTCTTGATTGCGATATTGTGGTCAATATGCAGGGGGATGAGCCCGAACTTAATCCAATCGTCATTGATAAAACGATTGGCTCCCTCGCAAATGCATCTATGGCGACGGCGGTATGCCCTCTTCAGGATGAGGAGCTCAATAATACAAATGTCGTAAAGGCAATTGTCGATGGTGATAAAGCAGTCGATTTTACCCGCGATGCTATTTGCGGTTCGCTGAGGCATATTGGGTTGTATGTATATAAGCCAGTTTTCTTACAGACCTATGTACAGATGCAACCAACTCAAAATGAGATTGCTCGTCGTTTAGAACAAATGCGTGCACTTGATAATGGATTTTCGATTTCGGTCGCGCATGTTGACCCTCAACCTAGTGGGATTGATACAAAAGAGCAATATGACGAATTTGTTACCAGAATGCGCTTTGGCACGACTAAATAAAAAAGAACAGTCTATTTGAATCTAATCGAGTTCTTTTACGAGTTCATCTAGGTTTCTTCGGCAGTCACGAATATCTCGATAAGAAATATCTTTTCGAGCAATGCTCGAGCAAATTTCCATTGCTTCACGAGCTAAATCAATGTTGGTATCCTTCCTTGCCTTTTCAGCAAGTGATTGCATCAAATCATAGCGCAGCGATAATTCCAACTCGCTATCTGTTCCACCAAGAGCTTTGATAGATTCTTTAAATTCGCCTGCAGCTTCGGAGAACCAGCCTTCAGAAGAAAAACATCGTCCGAGTTCTTGTCCAGCACGAACACGGAGTCGAGGTTCATCTTTTGCTTTCTGGAAACATTCCATTGCAAGATTGATGTCACCATCACGGACAGCTAGCTCGCCAAGTTGAAAACGAATTTTTCGATCTGTAGGATATTTCTTTGCTCGTTCTTCATATTCTGTTTTTTGAAAAGCGTAAATTTCATCACGAGTTTTCTGGATTTGAGCTAAAAGGTCGTCCGTTGGATTTGAATTTTGTTCTGATTCCATTGCTTCAAGTTGTTTAAAGCCCATAGAAATTTTGATATCTGCTGCTTCCATTCGGAATCGATATTCCTGGGTATTTTTAAAACCTGCCATGAGCACCTTGAATGCTTGCTTAATCGAATCGCTGGTTGCTTGTTTTTTCAATAACTTGACATATGTTGTCACTGCGTCTGATGACGTAGGATTTTCTTCAAGATCTGTTTTTGCTCTCTCGAGGACACGCTCTTCACTGCCTGCAGAGCCTGCAAGTGATTCTGATTCTTCAAGTTCGCGTTGTTTATCCATATCCTTGACCATGGATCGAAAGCCACCTTCTTCTCCCATGTTTTCATAACCACCTTCGGTCATCGCTCTCTCAGCGGCAAGCTCATTCAACTCGCGTTCTAAAACAGAATCGTCTGGCTTTATTTTTAATGCTGCTTGACCAACTTTAATCGCTTGATCCCAAGCGTCTGTTGATTTAAACAGGTCCATTAAATTTTTAAGTTCTTTGTGTGACAAAGCTTTCCCGCTTCGCTGTGCGAGACCGAGGATTTTATCTGCCATTAGCTTTCCAAATTCAGTCTGGCTTGCCTTTACACCAGTAGCAATTGCATTCATGCCATGCTTTGGATTAGTAATGTCATGCCACCAGATGAAGAGTGCAGTGACAAATTTTTCAATATCAGACGAACCTTCAACTTGTTTGATTTGTTTTTTCGTTGCTGCTTCTCCACCGCGGCTGTAATACGTCGAACTAATTTGGAGGACTTCGTTGTGAATCTCGAGATCTCTAGGGTCAAGCTTAAACCCACTTGCGAAAAACGCAAATGCGGATTCATAGTTATGAGATTCGGCCATTTGACGGGCTCGTTCAAACCATGCATTTGCTTTTTCCGGATCTGGTACGAAGATGTCTTCAGCGTCTGATTTTTTTCCAAATAATGCCATAATATTGCTTACCTAAAGAGTGATTTATATTCTACATCGAGAGAACGTCCCTAGGGTAGAATGACCCCATGTCAGTTGATCCTCAATCATTAAATCTTGTTTTGTACCCGGACCCGATACTCAAACAGCGTGCTTTAGAGGTAGATGCTTCAGATGCTAATGTGCAAGCAGTTGCACAGCGCATGATTGAATTGATGTTTGATTACGAAGGCGTCGGGCTCGCAGCGCCACAGGTTGGTTTACCTTGGAGACTGTTTGTGACACGAGATCCGAATCTAGAAAATGGGGGGCTTGCCTGGATTAACCCAACTCTTGAGATAATTGCCAGTGAGGTGGTTATAGCCGAAGAAGGTTGCTTGAGTTTGCCTGAGATTCGGTGTGATGTTCGCCGTCCACTCGGCATTCGGATATCTGGTTGGAATGAGCACGGCAAAGAAGCTCATCAGGACAGTGAAGAATTTATTGCGAGAGTATGGCAGCATGAGAATGATCATCTTGATGGCATTCTTCTTACTGATAAAATGTCTGCAATGGATAGGTTAGTTAATCGTAAAGTCATCAAAAATCTAGAAAAGGCCTTTTAAATCAATGAAAGTGCTTTTTTTAGGCTCCGGTGAATTTGGCTTGCCCACACTTCAGGCGCTCTGCAGTCAACATGAGGTCATAGGGGTTGTAACATCTATAGATAAGCTAGCAGGGCGAAATCGTTCACTCATGTCAACTCCAGTTGGACAATGGTCTACGGACAATGGTCTTGATTTATTTAAACCAGAAAATGTAAATACGCAAGAATTTATTCAATTGGTTCATGATTTAAATATTGAAGCTATGGTTGTTATTGCTTTTGGGCAAAAGCTCAGTGAAGAATTAGTTAATATTTGTCCAACGATTAATCTTCATGCTTCATTGTTGCCGAGATGGCGTGGGGCTGCTCCAATTAATGCCGCAGTTAGGCATGGCGATAAAAAATCTGGAGTTAGTGTTATCACATTATCTCAAGAAATGGATGCTGGCCATTTACTTGGACAACGTTCAACTGAAATTGGCATAGCGGAAACGGCAGGCGAATTGCACGACCGCTTGGCGCTTCTTGGGCCAGAGTTGGTGCTTGATGTGCTGCAGGGTGATTTTATAGGCACGGCTCAAGACGAAGCACTTGTGACCTATGCTCCTAAAATGTCACGGAAAGATGCTATTTTAGATTTATCTGGTTCTTCGGCGGATGTGGCAAATGCTATTTGTGGGTATTCGCCCTGGCCAGGTTGTCATTTGACGATTCAGGGCATCGATTGCAAAGTAAGTAAAGCAATTTCGAAGGAAAGTATTGGTGAAGTTGGACGGATTCTTGAAGATGGAACAATTGCGGTTGGAAGTGGAAGTATCGAAATTCTGGAATTGAAACCTGCTGGTGGAAAAGCAATGAGTTGGAAGGACTTTTGTAATGGCCGATCCATTCAGCCTGGTAGCAAGTGCAAGGCGACGGGATGAGAGTGAAAGAAATTGCGTTAACACTATGGGATTTGCTTAAACAGCCAGAGCTTGCCCCTAAAGCAAAAGCAAACTACAAAAAATCAAAATCACGTCCTATGCAGGAAAAGTACGATGCCCTTGTGGAAACAATGAAATCGACATATGGTTTTCGTATTCGAAAGTGGCGGAACTCGATGAGTGGTTGCGCATGGGAATTAAAAGATCGCAGAGGGAATGTTTCAAGGATGCTTGAATCCCCATATCCAAAGGGCCCTATGAGTTGCGCGATATTTCTACATGAAGTAGGACATCATGCAATTGGGTTTCATGTCTATAAACCCCGCTGTCTTGAAGAATACAAGGCTTGGGAATGGTCATTACAGGCCATGGAAGCAAACGGCATACGGATTACTGAGCGTGTATTAAAACGTCGCGATGATTCTCTTCGGTATGCTCTCGCAAAAGCACTTCGTAGAGGATTGAAGCGTGTGCCAGAAGAGTTGATTCAATTTCTCCCGCAACATATGCAGCTCACACCATGAAAATGGATTTGACCATTCGAGATTTGGAATACGATTTGCCTGAAGGTTGTATTGCTACTGCGCCAGCAAGTCCAAGAATTTCAGCAAAAATGCTTGTTGTGGATGACGAAGTCATATCTGACAATTATGTATTTGATTTGCCTAATTTGATACCTTCAGATTCGTTACTCATAGTTAATGAAACAGCTGTAATGCCTGCCCGTTTTCATGCAACCCGAATAGAAACTGGTGGAAAAATCGAAGGTCTTTATCTGGAGTCTGTAGATGCAGGGTGGAAAGTGATGTTAAAGAGCAATGGCAAGTTGCGTCAAGGTATAGAATTAGCCTTGTCAGATTTTACCCGCCTTACTCTTGTTAAAAAGCATGGTTCGGATTGGATTTGTTCTTGTAATGATTTGAGACATCCAAGTCGTATTTTACAAGAATGTGGTTCAACTCCAATTCCACCGTATATTTTGAAAGCTCGAGGGGAAGAATATGTACTTGATGAAGTCGATCGTAATCAATATCAAACGGTATATGCAAATTCATCAAAATGTGAATCAGTTGCTGCTCCAACTGCTGGATTGCATTTTGATGCATCTTTGCTCAAAAATCTTCAGGCAAGAGGTGTTGAAATTCAAAAAGTGACTCTGCATGTTGGTGCAGGGACTTTCAAGGGGATTGAAGCTGATAGCATCGAAGAGCATGTTATGCATTATGAAAAGTGGTCAGTGGAACAAGTGGCTCTCAAAGCAATAAAACGTGCAAAAGGTGCTGGCAGGCCTATAATTGCAGTTGGCACCACTAGTGTTCGAACTCTAGAATCACTCCCACCGATCAATACGTGGCCTACTTCAGGTGGGCTTTCGGGTTCTACCAATCTTATGATTAAACCACCTTATGAGTTTAGATTTGTTGATGGCATATTGACGAATTTTCACTTGCCCAAATCAACTCTCCTTACGCTTGTTGCAGCTAAGATTGGAATCGATACGCTTAAGAGGTGCTATAGCCATGCTATTAAATCAGGGTATCGCTTTTACAGTTTCGGTGATGCGATGTTTATCCTTCCTTAATGGGCAAAGTTCCTGTATCCTGTAAGCGCAAGGATGCACACACTTCAAGATTTCATTCAAGGGCTTGACGCACGGATTCTCGGTAATGGATTTATTACCGTATCAGATGTTGTGCAGCATTCTGATCGTGTGAGCCCGGGCTCACTGTTTGTAGCTCGAACGGGAGTTCGACGTGATGGGGCTGCATTTATTGAAGATGCATTACATCGTGGAGCAGTTGCAATTGTCTGCACTCCAGATGTAGCAGATTCTATTTCCTGCAAAGATGTTACGATTATTGAGACATGCGATCCGCGTGCTATAGGGGCCGTAATTGCGGAACGTTTTCACGGCAATCCTTCACAACAGTTAAAACTCATTGGCGTTACAGGTACTAATGGAAAAACAACTGTTGCTTGGCTTACGCAACATATATTGAACTCGTCGGGGAAAAAATGTGGGATGCTTGGCACGATTGTTTGCGATGACGGAATCGCTACTCAGCAATCAACATTAACTACACCAAGTTTTTGCGACATTGGAAAGATACTGCACTCAATGGTGGATAATGGCTGCATCGCTGCGGTCATGGAATGTTCTAGCCATGCCTTGGATCAAGGTCGAGTCTCTGCCCTGGATTTTGACATTGGTGTATTCACAAATCTATCGGGAGATCACCTGGATTATCACGGTTCCCCATCTTCATATTTGCAAGCAAAGATGAGATTGTTTGATTGTGTTTCCGATTGCTCTATTATTAACATGGATGATCCATTAAGTTGGTCAGTTGCAGACCGCGCATCTTCTCGTATTGTTTCATGTCGCAGAGGAAGTGATGCAGCAACAGTATGGGTAGAAATTCTAAAAGAAACACTTTCAGGCTCTCAATTAAGATTGCATGGACCTTGGGGAAATTTTGAAGCGAGGTTGCAATTATTAGGTAAGCATAATGCGATCAATGTTCTTCAGGCTGCGGCTGTTGCTTGGGAGTTGGGAGTTTCAGCAGAACAACTCGCAGAAGCCATAGAAAGTGCAATAGCACCGCCTGGTCGACTTGAACGAGTAAAGACTAGAAGTAGTGCAGTTTTTGTAGATTTTGCTCACACGGATGATGCTTTAGAACACATGCTTTGGTCCGTTCGAGATGTGCTCCCCGAGGGCGGTCGGCTTCATGTTGTCTTTGGATGCGGTGGCGACAGGGATAAAACAAAACGATCTCGAATGGGATTTGTAGCCTCTACTGTGAGTGATATGGCCTACGCGACAAGTGATAATCCGAGGAGTGAAGATCCCGAAATCATTATTAATGAAGTGATGGAAGGAGTTCCCCACGATCGAAAAGAACATATTCGAAGTATTGTTGACCGCAGAGTCGCCATTCAAGAAGCTATTTGTGCAGCAGCAGACTGTGATGTAGTGGTAATCGCGGGCAAGGGTCATGAGAAAAATCAAATACTAAAAGACAAAGTCATTCCATTTGATGATGTGGAAGTTGCTAGTGAAGTAATTCGTATTAAAGAGAATTTGGAGGCATGACATACACCACTGCTGAATTAGCTGCATATGTTAAAGGCAGTCTTATTGGTTCGACTTCCGTTGAATGTAAAGGTGCTTCGATTGATTCGAGAATGTGTCAGCAAGGTAGCGTCTTTTTTGCGTTCAAAGGAGAACATGTAGATGGCCATGAATACATAGAAAACGCGATAGAAAATGGTTGCTCAGCTGTTGTTGTCGAAAAGGAATGTGGTTCAACAGTGCCAGAGATTGTGGTTCCCTCAGCTCTTAAGTCACTATACCAATTGGCTCTCTTTCGAAGAAATAGTTATAAATTAAAAAAAGTTATTGCAATTACTGGTTCAGTGGGAAAAACAACAACAAAAGATATAGTTGCCGCACTTCTTGGTGAGACGGCGGTGTCATCGGCAAAGAGTTATAACAACGATTTTGGTGTCCCACTTACTGTTCTTGCCGCAGAAGAGGCAGAATATCTTGTTGCTGAAGTTGGGGCAAATGGTATTGGTGAGATTGAACCCCTTGCGAAACTCGTTCAACCTGACGTTGCTATATTAACTTCGATAGACGAGGCGCATCTCGAAGGTTTTGGAAACTGCGAGACAGTACTCCGCGAAAAAGCAAAACTTCTTGAAGCTTTGCCTAAAGAGGGCTATGCGGTTGTTCCAGAATCAATCAATCTTTCAGAATTTCAGATCAAAGCTAAGATCTATACGATAGGGCATTCTGACAAAGCAGATATTAAAATAGAAACACGTGTCGGCAGTGATGGCTTTGCAGAACTCACAATGGAAGGAAAGACTTATCCTATGTCTATGTTGGGCGAGCATAATGCAATGAATGCGGCGCTTGCAGTGTTTGCAGCGACTCTTGCAACAGGAGAATCACTCGAGGTATATTTGAATAAGATCGGCAATATTAGCTCGCCTAGTGGAAGACTAATGAGGCATCATATTGGTGAGATTACATTTTTAGATGATTCATATAATGCAAATCCCGCCTCGATGCGCTCGGCATTACGATTGTTCCAATCAATGCAGGGGAGTAGAAAGGTGGTCGTGCTTGGTGATATGCTTGAACTTGGTAAATACTCACATGCGGAGCATCGCCAGCTTGGACTCGATTTGGCTGCATCTGAAATAGATCTCATCGTCTTTGTAGGCAAAGAAATGAAGTCGGCATCGGAATTGGTCACCTCCTTGTATGAACCAACATCAACAAATGATGCAATGCGACGGATTGTATCGCTTCTCAGAAAAGATGACATAGTTCTCTTGAAGGGTTCTCGAGGCATTCGACTCGAACGGATTATGGATTTTTATTCACAAACAAAAGTTTCTACCTAATAGACGACGATACTACTAAGACATGCTTTACAACTTATTGCAATATATGGACCAGTGGCTTGACAGTGTCGGGATGTATTCATTTCTTCAAGTGTTGTACCAGCGAGAATTTCGCGCGTTTACAGCAGTAATCGTAGCATTTTTTCTTGTACTGATCTTTGGTAAGCCTTGCATTCGTTTGCTGATTAAGTGGAAGATTGGCGATCATGCTAATTTTGATAATGCAGAAATAGATGCATTGATGAAGGACAAGACAAACACCCCAACTATGGGTGGCGTGTTTTTGATTGGATCTGTACTTGTTACAACATTGCTTTTGGCAGATTTGTTTAATCCTTATGTGCGGCTTTTGCTCGTCGCAATATTTATGTTTGCATTGCTCGGGGGTGTTGATGATTACTTGAAATTGATTGCAGGGCATAGAGATCCAGGCGCACGTGATGGGTTATTGCGTTGGGAGAAACTGCTTTTTCAGTTTGGCTTTGGCCTTGTCATCGCGTACATGGCTTGGAAATATGCTGGCGTAAGTGATGTTGGGCATTCACTGACCTTGCCATTTATGCGAACATATATACCTGGCGCAGAAGCACTAATGCTTTCGCCTAATGTAATTATTCTTGGTTTTACTATGTTTGTTGTGATTTCAATTTTTATGGTCATGTTGATGTCAAATGCAGTGAATATTACAGATGGACTTGATGGGTTAGCGCCAGGTACAGTAATGATTGCTAGTTTTGCAATGATGGTTCTCAGTTATATTGCAGGTTCGCCGGAATTGGCGGGTTACTTGTTGATGCCTCATATTGAAGGTGCAGCAGAAATGATGGTTGTGGCGGGTGCAGCTGCAGGGGCTTGCTTGGGTTTCTTATGGTTTAATTGTCACCCCGCGCAAGTATTTATGGGTGATACAGGTTCCATGCCACTTGGCGCGTTACTTGCGACGATAGCAATTGTTATTAGGCAAGAGTTTCTACTTCTCATTATAGGTGGAGTGTTTATTATCGAAATTTGGAGTAGCTTTTTCCAAATTTACTATTGTAAATTTACAGGCGGAAAACGATTTTTCAAATGCGCCCCAATTCACCATCATTTTCATCGAAAAGGTTGGTCAGAATCACAGGTAGTTATACGGTTTTGGGTGGTTGCAGTAATTCTTGCAATGATTGCATTAGTCACAATTAAAATGCGCTAATCAGTCTGATGCGTATTGTACGGCATCATCAAGATCGATTATCGCTTGTGGAATCTTCGGTGCTGTTTTGAATCTGTGCTGCCGAAGTAGTTTTACTAGATTAGCCATGTCGCCATGCAGAGGGGCAGTGAATTCGACAGGCGTTTCATTGATTGGATGTGTGAACGCTAGAAAACCAGCATGGAGTGCTTGCCTTTTAATGACGAAATCAGTTCGGCTGAGTTTTTCTTCGAAACCTCTTGGAATGATGTCGGATACTTTTAAATGTTTCCCACCATAGATATCATCGCCAACAATTGGATAGCCTAGATGCTGAAGATGCAATCGTATCTGATGGGTTCGGCCTGTTTTTAAATCAAGTTCCACAAGTGTAAATCCATCATAAATTTCGCGTACATGAAAAATTGTTGTCGAGGGTTTGCCTGTGTCGTCCCACCTCACTGCATATGCGTCACGTTTTGTGGCATGCTTTCCAAGTGGCACATCAATAATATCAGTCATCGGTTCAATTTCGCCATGTACGACGGCAAGATAGCGTTTTTTAGTTTGTCGTTTTTCGAATTGTTTCCCAAGCCGCCAATGAGCAGTATCTGTTTTTGCTGCGACCATTACTCCGGTCGTGTGTCTGTCGAGTCGATGTACGACTCCTGGTCTTGCAAATTCTTCTCCTACACTGGAAAGATTGCCCTCACTTACATTTTGAAAATGCCATGACAGTGCGTTGATAATTGTTCCAGATTTATGTGATCTTGCGGGATGGACAATAATGTCATCATCTTTATTTAATACGATAATATTTTTGTCTTCAAAAATAATTCTAATAGGTATTTTTTCTGCTTGTATTTCTGATGACGGCGGTGGAGGTAAGACGACATTTATGACGTCATTTTTTTTGACTTTTGTTGATGCTTTAGGTGCAGAACCATTTACTGAAACGGCTGCTTCTTCGATAAGTCTTTTAATACTTGTTCTTGAAAGAAAGGGGATGCGAGTGGCCAGGTAACTGTCAAGACGCCTGTTCAAATTTTTAGAGATAGTAAAACTTGCTTCAATGGTTGTTTCATCATCACCACTTTGTTCTTCGTATGCACGGAATAGAGCATCCGTATCGATATTTCCACCGCCGTCTAAAAATTCTTTTGACCGATTGCTCGGCAAATTCATAATTTAATCTTCAATTTCCGGTACAGAAATATCTGTTAATGCACCAATTGCAGGATCTACAGTTGCAGGATTTCGTTCTTCAGCCTGTGTATTTCTAGCGGCGACTTGGGCATCAGTGGGTAGCGAAACTATCTCGCTTAACCCATCTATTGAAGCAACTCTTAAAGCCGCCTGAGCAGCAAGTGCAGGGAATTCGCTTGATCGATGCATGGCAAGTTCGTAATAGGATATTGCTTGTTCAACATCACCAGATGATTCAGCAATGGCAGCTCGTCCATTTAGAGCCGAAATAACTATGATCGACTCACTTTTTGAACCTGTGTCATTTGCAATAACTCGTGCGTAAAGTCCATCAGCTTTTTCCAAGTAGAAGATCCGATCCTCTTCTAAAAGAGTCGTTCCAAACTCAGCATTGCTTCCAATTGTTTGGCCAGAAAGGATTGCTCTCATATAGCCATCAGCAGCACTTAAAAGTCCTAATTGTCCAAGAGAATCAATATCAGCATATGTTTGTGCGACATCTTCATGTGATGCTGGTAGCCCCGATGAGCCTGCTTCAAGGTATGCAATCCAAGCTTCAGCACGATGAGCAGTTTTGCTATTTTGATACTTAATAAAAAACATGTATCCAACAATGACAATCATGATTATCAATAAGTAGCTTGGACCTTTTGTTTTTAGCCATTGAACAAAATCCTCATTGACTTGGCTGTCGGAGAGGTCGGCTGTTTGAATATCTTTTAAGCGATCGCGATCCATATGTTATTCCTTGTGCAGAATGTCGAATTCTATCGGATTAGAGCAAAACAAGCAAATAGAGTGCTTATTTGGTTTATTTTAAGTTTAGGCGGTCCATGGCATTTTGAAATTGTTCAAGACAAGCGGCTAAGTAGCGTGGATCACCTTCGGATAGCATGAAAGTTGGTGCTGTTGCGGCAAGAAGAATTCGCCTTATGTCAACTAATTCTGAGTAATTGTCATTAACTTGTAACCGATGCTTTTTTCTTGCTTTAGCCATTGTTTGAACGGGTTTAGTTAATTTTAATCGACTTTTATAACCCCAAAGTTGCCTCTCAAGATAGACCGCGTCTTCAATCCAATGGCCAGCATGTACTTCAGCTAAGTCGATCAAGGAAACGGGAGAATCAGAACACTTTTCTCGACACATAGCGTTCGCAAGATGGATGTCACCATGCAACCACTGATCAATTCGCCTTCCCCGCCATTGTTCTAAAACTCTAGATAGATTTTTCGATAAATGAGAATGTGCTTTTTTCCACTTAGACTCATTTGCAATATGGTTTTTTCTTACGCTATTTTTTGCTTTTTGCATTAGTGCGGGCCAATCTTCTTTTCGGCCATCTTGATCAATTTCATGTGTGCTTGCAAATTTAGTGAATCGAGCTGCTGCGTCTGCGATTCTCTCAATGTTTCTATTGTCCCAGTGTTTACCAAGTGGGCCATATGGAAATCTTTCTATGACTAACCAGGCAAGGTCATAGCCGCTGAGTTGTTCGCCGCTATCAAGGATTCGAGGAGCAACACCATCGGATTTCTGCATAAGGCGTGTCCAGCGGAGTTCTTTTTCTTTAATAGGAAATTTAATCACTACATCTATTAGTTTTTCATTGTCAGTCTCCCACTTTGCAAATGCAGTTGTTGCACCACTTCGTTGCCAATCAGTACGAAACCAATGTATGTCGCTGAGTTTTTGATTTGTTTGTTTGATGAGTGCGGGTTCTAATGAACTGGCAAATGAAGAGGGAGTCAGTTTTTTTGCTGGTTCAATCACACTTGGATCTCCTGTAACTCTTTCACATATGCAGAGTAATGCTAATTTATATAAGAATCAAGTCTGTCCAACTTAGGGCTTGCTTAAAACACTTTTAGGGCGTAATTTATCGATGTGATGGCAGTTGAATGGGATGTCTTGGTTATGGATTTAGACGGAACCCTTTTGTGTAAAAAGGGTGAAGTTTCAAATGCTAACTTGTATGCACTAGATCAGTTAAGAGCCTGTGGAGTCGAGGTAGTTGTAGCCACGGGACGTTGTTATGCTGAATGTAAACATATTCTTAAACAGATAGATCATAGAGGAGTATGCATCACGGCTAGTGGGTCGCAGTTAACGGACGCGGATGGTGGTGCAATTATGAAAAATGGTGTTGACATTAATGTCGTTCGTGCCGCTGCGGGTAAGATTATTGATAGTGGCCACAGGTGCTTAATTTTGAAAGATCAGAGTGAAACAGGAACACCATATTTGCTTGTTGGAGATGCTCCTTTGCACAGTGCTTCTGTATGGTGGTTTGATGCGCTAAATATCTCGTTGCAAGAGGTAGATGTAATTGATGAAGATCCATGGCCAGATCATACCCTTCGGGTTGGAGCTGTTGCAGAAGGAAAGCATTTACATTCAATTGCAACTGAATTAGAAATAGAACTTTGTGGGAAAGCAAAATTACAGCATTGGTCAGCAGTAACAAGTGCTGAGGCGACTGGATCTTCGATACATTTGCTTGAGGTGTTTGGGAAAAGTGTTAATAAATGGTCCATGCTACAAAAATATTTAGGTGATAAGCTAAATGTATCTAGTGTTGCAGCAATAGGCGATGGGTTAAATGATATTGAAGTTCTTGCTGAAGCGGGCTTATCAATAGTTATGTCTAATGCAAATGATGATGTGCGTCAACATGCAGATGTGCTTGCTGGACACCATGATGAGGATGGATTCGCTTACGCAATGAACCGCTGGATTATCCCAGTATCAGGAAAAATATGACTCCACAATACGAACAGAAAACAATGCATTCTGCTTGGACCATTCCTTCAATTATTAAAGGTCTCAATGAGGTTGCAGATGACTGGAATCTGTTCGCCCCAAAAAGCGAACCGTTCTGGTCAGAATTGAGCGATCTTAAGTCCGTAAGAAGAGTATACGCATCATGCAGAGGGGTTACTCTTGCTTGTGAACTAGGAAAACCTGCTGTAGTTTTTGTTCCAAACAGGCAGCTTTCATCGGCAATTAAATATGCAAGCAAGGCGGAAATCAATGCACCATTAATTCTTGTTATTGAGGACCATCCGCCTTTGGCGCCTTTTTTATTCCCTAGAGAGTCAGCAATTCGTGCCAATCTTTGTGTTGTTGAACCCTCCTCTCCAGGAGAAGTATCACATTGTGCAGTTGCAGCCGCTCGACTTTCTGTTTGCTCAAGTAGGCCGGTTGTTTTTATTGCACATCATGGTTTATTGGGTGCGTCGGCAACAGTTGACGCTCAAGATGTAACAAAGACTATTTCGCCTAAACAGTCTTCAGAGTCTATTGACCCAATACAGCTTGGTCGAAAATTAGAACTTAATAGGCAAAGAACATTGCCAAGTCCAGGTGAGATTATATCGGTAGGTTTTATTACGATCGGATTATCAGATTCTGCGTTGAAATATTTGGTGAGCGAATTGCAATTATTCGGTCGTGTTCCTATGTTGAATATTCGATTTATTAATCCGCTAGACACAGTCCCAGTTGAGCGTTTATTATCACGTTGTAGGCATGTTGTTGTTTTAGAGCCACGGCCTGGCGAAGTAGAAAAGGAAATTATTTCAATTGCTCAATCTATGCAACGAGAAGGTCGTGAAGTTGCAGCGATTTGGGGCAAGGATTTGCCACCTCTTGACCCTGAAATGCAGCCCGTTAAAGTCCCTAATGATTCTTTGCATCCTTCGGTGGTTGCACGTTTAACTCAGCATCTGCTACATGAGGCAAAACCATCAGCACAAATTAGTAGTCAGCTCAATCCAGAATTGCCACAATTGGATGTTCTCTCAACTCGACGAATGTCCTTTGGCACAGAATCAGCGCTCGATTTGTTGCGACATTTAGCGTACAGGATTCTCAAAGATATTGCTGAAGATTATTGTTATGTTATTGATGGTGTTCGTTTAGGTAATTTAAAAGGCAAGTCAATTTATGTGGAGACTTGGGGCGAGCAAAATTTTATAACTGAAGGCGCTGATGTCGTTCGTGATGCAAGAACAATGGGTCAAACTAGAATTCTAATTGTTTGGCGAAGCGGAGAGACCGGAAAAACACTTTCGATGATTGCTGACTCCATGATTCCAAATAAGAATGATGAGAAGCATAAGGTAAGTGAAGTTTCACTGGATGATGGTGAGGAACTAGATTCTGCAATTCAGAGCGCTAGTCAACGTCAGGGCGTTTCCATTATCATTGTTCACGATGGGGCTGAACCTAAATTTGATATCGAACAAATCGAAGAGGCTGCTGCTGAAGTAGACAAGCGAGGGTTCCGCCCCCAACACGCTATAGTCATTCCAATAGAACAAATGGCTTCTGTTCGTCTGGATTTGTTTGAAACAGCAAAGCATAAGGCTGGAACGCCAGCAATGCCGCTTGAGTCAAGAATTACCACGCGGTTAGTTAAGCCCCAAAAGAGGAAATGGCGTATATCGCTTCGGCCTATTCTTGAGCGAGTTGAGGTGACTCGAACAAAGCCTCCAGTTCGTGTGATTTCTGCCACTTCAAAACGTTTGTCGCCACCGCAACCAATTCATGCATCTGCAACTTCTTGGCGACTACATATTGCTGGATATCGCGGCAATCAGCCCGGTGTAGTTGGTAAAGTCATCATGGAAGCAGGCAAGCAAATGGGCTATGAAGTCTATTCGCAATCAAATAGTGCATTTGTTGGAGCCGGCAGAAGAGCTTGGACGCAGATTTTGTTTACTCGTAAACAAACAAAAAATTCATTTAGGCCTCTGGTTGCTTTTATTCCATGGGGTGAAGCAGATGTTTTACTTGGTTGGGATCGAGAAGAAGTATTGAGGTCAATTGATCCAAAAGGTTCTTTGCAAGTAGCTTCTCAAGAACGTACATATGCAGTTGTTAATGTCGATCCTTTAGAGGGACAAAATTTACTTGAGGATGTTGAGGGGATGCCTGCAATTATTGATGTAGATACATTGCGTACTTCTTGCATTCCTGAAGGAATCGTACTAAAAAGCTTTGCATTACTCGCTAAGTATCGGTTTCATAACGAGCGTCTTGGTGATTTGATTCAACTGGGCATGGCATATCAATTGGGCTATGTGCCTGTCACAGTAGATGCAATTAATGCCGCAATTCAGAAAGTTCAGCGAGGTTCCTTTGCTCGAAGTGTAGAGGCTTTTGATTTTGGAAGAAGAGCTGCTCTAGATTCAGATACAACTTGGCAGCCAATCAAAGAAGAGTTCACAGTTGATATTCGGCGTCTGATTAAACGATCAGTAAGAGATTATTATGCACTAGGTAATCGAGGGGTTGCAAAGGCGCAAGCTCTCAAGAAACTCATCCGTCAAGCAGAGCAGTCATTGCCTGGGTTGACAGAATCTATCGATGGCCGTCAAGCTATGATTGATCTCGTAAGCGGTCTTAGAAGATGTATGTTGTGGGGCGGTGAAGAGATAGCTAGCCGGTACTTAAGCTCGATTTGTAAGATATACAGTGTTGACAAATCGGATAATGGCAGAAAACTTACATGTAAGATTATTTTGCCTCTCGCTGAAACAATTCTCATTCGTGATCCAATCTACTTGGCAAGATTGGCAAGAAGTCCAGAAATCATACGAAGAATACGTACTCGCTTAAATGTTCGACATTCGAGAGGTGACGCCATTGAGCGAAGATTTCTTTCTAGATTGCGGATACGAATCTGGCGATGGTCTGTGCAGATTGATATGAGAACGAGTGATTGGTCATCAGCATTAGTTTCTTGGGTTGGCGTAGTTGTTCCAAAAAGATGGCGTGGTCATAAGCGTGATCGATCGGTGCAAGAATTAATGTTGCATTCAGTCACGAAAGCATCATTAGAACCTGATCACTACGACCTTTGGGTTAAGAGATTTTCGGAGTTAAAAAAACTTGCTTTACAAGGTGAATTGCATCAAACTAGTGAAAAACGCATTGCTACGATTCTTGAATCGTGACGTTTTGATGTTCCCTTTTTAATTGACCACAAGCGGCAGCTATATCTCTACCTCGACTTGCTCGAATATGCGAGTTTACCCCACCTTTTGCAAGAGTGTCTTGAAAACGTCGAACTTGTGAATCTTCTGGGCGAATGAAATTTAATTCTGGAACTTCATTATACCTAATGAGATTCACATTACATCGTAGAGTTTTGCATAGATTGGCAAGCTCTTTTGCTTGAGAAGATTTGTCATTTATCCCGCCAAGGAGTAAATATTCAAGTGTGATTTCTCTTCCAGTTGCTTGAAAATATTTGTTGCAGGATTTTAGTATGTCTTTAATTGAAGTAAATTTTGCCCATGGAATGAGTTCTTCGCGTAATTCGTCATTTGGAGCATGCAAGCTTAGGGCTAGTGTGACTGGGATGTCGAATTTTGCAAGCCGCTCAATTGCTGGAGGCAATCCAACCGTTGAGACAGTTATTTTTCTTGCGCCTATGCCGAGCCCCCAGGGTGCGTTTAGAATGCGAATTGCTCGAGTTACACTATCGTAATTTGAGAGTGGTTCGCCCATGCCCATAAAAACTACATTTGTAATATCATCACTTCCTAATCGAATGATTTGTTCGACAATTTGTCCAACTTGCAAATTGCCTTCGAGGCCCTCCATGCCTGAAGCGCAAAAAGTGCAGCCAACAGGGCAGCCTACTTGACTCGAGACACAGGCAGTCTTTCGAGTTTTTGTAGGAATCATGACACACTCAGTTTGTTTGCTTCCACCGTCCCATTCGAGTAATTTTTTTCTAGTTCCATCACTAGCGTTCTTTGTCGTGAGGATTTTTGATCGTCTAAAAAAATGGTGTTTATCAAAAAGATCGCGATGATCTTTGCGTATGTTCGTCATTGCATCCGTCGAGTTGATTTGTTTTTTATAAATCCAGTTTAAAATTTGTTTTGTTGAGAACTGAGGCAAGCCGTGTTCTGCAACAAAAGATTCGATGTCTCGAGGAAATAATTCCAGTGCGTGCGTTCTACTGTTCATTATTTTTGCCGTCTATAGTAACATTTTTGCTTTTTATAAAGTTCATGAGAGATACTGGCATAGAAAAAGACATGCCTTCATCAACTTCTGCTTCTGAAAGTACTGTTGCACTAAAGGTTTTTTTAAGTTCAGTTACGATTTCATTAACTAGATGCTCAGGAGCACTAGCGCCAGCAGTAATGAGAACGGTCTGTTGTTTTTTAAACCATTTTTTATCGAGTTGATCAACATCATCTATAAGATATGCTGGTTTCCCTGAGTTTTGTGCAATCTCGGCTAATCGTTTTGAATTTGAGCTATTTTGACTTCCCACTACGATAACTAAATCGGCATCCTTTGAATCTTCCCTGACAGCTGTTTGCCTATTCGTGGTTGCATAGCAAATGTCATCGCTTGGAGGTGAATGTATTTCAGGATATTTATTGACTAATGCACTAATAATCTGTTTAGCATCATCAACACTTAGCGTTGTTTGAGTCAAATAGACAAGTTTTTTGGGGTCATTAATTTTCAAGTATTGGATGTCTTCTGGAGATTCCACGATTTGAATAGAATCTGGAGCTTCCCCCTGCGTGCCTACAACTTCTTGATGATTCTTGTGCCCAATTAGTATTATTTGCCATCCTCTTTTTGCATAACGAATAGCTTCATAATGCACTTTTGTGACAAGTGGACATGTCGCATCGATGCAAACAAGGGATCGTTGTTCAGCCTCTTTTCTAATTGCAGGGCTGACACCATGTGCGCTAAAGATGACGACAGAATGTTCTGGTACTTCATGAATATGATCAACAAATATTGCTCCTCGATTTTTGAGCCGTTCTACAACATGCGTGTTGTGAACAATTTCGTGATACACATACAGTCGTTCTTCTTGCCCCATAGAATCTAGTACCTCATCGACAATATCGATAGCCATTCGGACTCCGGCGCAAAAACCTCGTGGATTTGACAACTTAATGTGCATTTCTACATTGTAACTAGACTTAGGGGGTAGTCTAATTAATAATGGGGCCTAGGCCTAATGACTTCCATAAGAAGGCGTATATATCAGCAGCTTCTTGAATTCGGAGTGTGGTTGGTTTTCCGGCACCATGCCCGGCTCTAGTTTCTATGCGAATAAGTGTTGGGTTGTCACAGGATTGTGCATATTGGAGTTCAGCAGCAAATTTGAAGCTATGGCCTGGTACAACTCGATCATCAGTATCGCCTGTGGTCACCATTGTCGGGGGGTAGCAAATTCCTTTATGGATATTGTGATAGGGGGAGTAGGCAAGAAGATAGTGAAACATATCTGCATTTTTTGGATCGCCGTAGTCGCTTGTCCAAGCCCAGCCGACAGTGAAGAGCGGAAATCGAATCATGTCAAGAACACCCACTGCGGGCAAGCAAGCGCCAAACAAATCTGGTCGCTGGGTCATACAAGCGCCTACAAGTAATCCGCCATTACTACCGCCTTGTATTCCAAGTTTTTCTGAGCGAGTCCATTTGTTTTTAATAAGCCATTCGCTACACGCAATAAAGTCATCAAAGACTTGTTGTTTATTTTTTAGCATGCCACCTTCGTGCCATTCGCGGCCATATTCACTGCCACCTCGAATACAACCAACTGCATAGACTCCACCCATATTAAGCCACGTTGCTCTCGAGGCGGAAAAATATGGGAGTATAGGGATATCAAATCCACCGTAACCATATAAAAGTACAGGGTTGTTGCCATCTAGAACTGTGTCTTGATGTGCAACAATGAATAAAGGGACTTTTTTGCCATCTGTGCTTTCGACAAACTTCCTCATTACTTTCATATTTGACAAGTCTAGTGGGACGTCTGCTTTCCAAAACAGCTTTGTTTTACCTGTTTCGAGTTCCAGTGTGTAGGTTGAGGGAGGGTGATTGTAGCTGGAGAAGGACCAGAACACAGAGGTGTCATCGTTTTGACCGCCGAAACCGCCCGCTGTCCCAAGCCCAGGCATTTCAACACTGTATAATTGCTGACCGTCTAGAGAATGTACGGTTGCTTTTGTTGCAGCGTCTTCGAGCCACGTCGCAGTGATTTTTCCACCGACAATATCCGCGTTCCTCAAAATGCTCTCTTGTTCTGGAATAACTTCTTTCCACGTGGGAGTTTCTTGTCCTAAGTCGACTGAAACAATTTTCCCCCTTGGTGCATTTCGATCTGTCTTAAACCAAAGTACATTGCCCATGCCACCGATAAGCTCAACTGAAGCGTCAAATGTCGTAATCAGCCATCTAAGTTCATCTTCGTCGGGACCTTTAATCAACAACGCATTATTTGAAGAGGTTCCTTCATTGACTGAAACAACTAGCCACCCTCCATCTTTTGTGACCGAAGCACCGTAAAAACGATTCGGATGCCATTTATCTGACCAAATTAGGGTGTCATCTTGTTGTTCAGTCCCAATACGATGGAACCAAAGTTCTTGAGCATCGGTTGTTTCTATATGCCCCTCATCATTTGCCCCAGGATATCTGGAATAGTAGTAACCAGATTCATCGGGAACCCATGATGGTGAGCTATTTTTGATTTCATGCATCACCTCAGAGAGTTGTTTTCCCGATGCAATTTCTTTGGTGTACCATCTGGCCCAATCAGATCCAGCATCAGCAATGCCCCATGTAACAAATCGACCATTAGGACTCGGGCTATACATCGAGAGCGATCGAGTGCCATCTTTCGAAAATGTATTTGGATCTATAAGTACATCGTTGATTGATTCCGATGAATTTCCTGTATAAATGACGCTATGGTTTTGCAGACCTGTGTTACGAGATTGAAACCAGCGATTTGCACGACGGTATGGTGAACTCTGTTTTGGATAGTTCCATGCTTTGGTGAGTGATTCAGTGATGATTGGCAGGATTGGAATAGAGTCGAGGTAAGCTCTTGTGATTTTATTTTCTTCAGTTACCCAATTTCGAACTTCGTCACTATGTCGTACATCTTGTTCAAGCCATCTATATGGATCAGCGACTTTGACACCATGGATTTCTTCAACAACACTGCCGCGATTTGCGATGGGGTAATTAATTGGAGCAACAGTTTCAGCAGCGCAACAGAGAATAACAGAGATAAGCATAGTTAAATTCCTACAATATTCGGTAAGTCTTGAAGACCTTCAGTTAAGTCAATTGGTCCGTTATCACCAATGAGGACATCCGCTTCGTAATGAACACTCATGGAGTGGTCAGCGGAGTAAATAGGCCAAGTTCCTCGAGCATTTTCTATCTGACTCGTGCCTATCGAAAGCATTGGTTCAACAGCGATGAGCATTCCAGGTTCAAATGTGCGCCAAGCGTCAGGCCACTCTTGTGTGTGTGTTGGTACAACATTTGAAATAAAGGGTGGTGCATGTAATGTGCGGCCGTATCCGTGCCCACCAAGCCCGCGGATTAGATGAAAGTGGTATTCGTCTTCAGCAACTGCTTGACACGCTTTTGCAAAGTCTATCAATGGTTTGCCCGGTTGCATCGCGGCAATTCCTGCGGCTAACGAATTTTTACCGGCTTGCATAAGTAGCAGGTGCTCATCGGTTGCATGTTCGATTGCCCAGGTCCACGCAGCATCGCCAATCCAGCCCTGATGGGTCACACCGATATCAATAGATACTATGTCGCCAGGCTTTAGTGGAGCAAGTGTCATTGTATGAGTGCCGTGCACGATGCAATCATTAACAGAAAGGCAAGAGTGGCTTGGGAATGGTGGCTGCCCAGGTATTTTGTACTTTAAAAATGCACTCTTGCATTGTAAATCTTTTAATCGCGTGGCTACAAATGAATCAATTTCAGGTAGAGTAAGTCCTGCTCTCAAAAAGTCTGTCAGTGAGCGGTGAATTTCTACAACATGTCGAGCAGATACTTTGGCGGCATCTACTTCTTTGCCTCGCAAAAGAGGAATAGTTTTCATGACTCGTCCTCAATATCCATTTCACCATCTGTAAGTAGGTGGACAACTTCGCCATTAATCGCAATAAGTAGTGGGGTGCCTGCCGCGATTTGCCATGCAAGGTCGCGCTCATCATTGCAGTCAAGTAATTGTAAGTCAGCACGTTTCCCCACTTCAAGTGAACCAGTTGTATTTTGCAGCCCAAGAACGCATGCAGCATTAAATGTACTTGCAGTAATTGCTTCTTGCGGAGTAAGACCAAGTCTCCTGCAAGCAAGTGCTATGGTAAATGGCATTGAAGGGCTCGGAGCGGAACCAGGGTTGAAATTTGTTGCAATTGCGACGGCACATCCAAAGTCAATAATTGTGCGTCCACGTGCATATCTATCATTTAAGCAAAAACCGCTAGAAGGCAGTAAGACGCCCACGGTGTCGCTGGAAGCAAGCTTTTTTAATTCTTCATCTGTAGATGTTTCTAAATGGTCAACACTAATCGCGCCTAATTCAACCGCTTTCGACATCATTCCAAGTGCATTAAATTGATCGACATGTGCTCGTATTGGGCAGCCGAGTTCAATTGCTTTTTCAAATAGCTGAGTAGTTTGCTTAACATTCCATGAGCCTTCTTCACAATACGCATCGCAGGTGATTCCTGGAAATTCTTGCGCAACGGCGGGCAATGTTTCTTGGATTACAGTATCCGTGAAATTTTTTTGTTCTTTATCAATTGCATGCGCACCAAGAAATGTGCCTATAATTTGCTGAGGTATTTCTTGAGAAGCATCATGGATTGCACGGAGCATTTTAAGTTCATCTAAAGTCGTTAACCCATATCCGCTTTTGACTTCAATCGAAGTTGTACCTAGTGAAGTCATAATTCCAATTCGCCCAAGCAATTCATTGGTGAGTTCTTCTTGGTTTGCTTCTCGTACCGCTCGAACAGTGGACATAATTCCACCGCCTTGTTCGAGTATTTCTAAATAGGGGGTTCCTTGTAGCCCCATTTCAAACTCGTTATATCTTGTACCAGCCCAGCAAGTATGTGTGTGGCAATCGACGAAAGATGGCATAACAACACGCCCATTAGCATCAACAATGGGTATTTCAACATCATCCTTGATCAAATTTTCTGCAGGAATACCTTCCCCAATATGAGAGATAAGTCCATCTCTGATAAGAATATGACCAATTTCTATAATCCCAAGTTCATTCATTTCTTGACACTTACGTGGGGCGTTAGTACCTGACAGCGTAAGAATCCGTGCATTAATGATGATAAAATCAGTCACGAGGGGTTGCTTTCAATGGAATTTTTACTTGTTGATCTTGTGCGCATTGAATGGCTTCGGAGTACCCAGCATCTACATGTCGAAAGATTCCCATCATGGGATCATTTGTAAGTACACGTCGCAATCGTTTAGCGGCACCATCAGTGCCGTCTGCGACGATTACTTGGCCTGCGTGTTGCGAATATCCAATTCCCACGCCGCCACCGTGGTGAAAACTTACCCAACTCGCACCGCTCGCAATATTTAGCGCAAAGTTGATTAATGGCCAGTCGCTAACGGCGTCGGTGCCATCGAGCATATTTTCAGTTTCTCGGTTTGGGCTTGCAACACTTCCGCAATCAAGATGGTCACGACCAATGACAATAGGCGCAGAGACTTCGCCATTCCGAACCATTTCATTAAAGGCAATTCCTGCTTTGTCTCGTTCGCCTAGGCCAAGCCAGCAAATTCGGCAAGGTAATCCTTGGAAAGCAATTCGTTCCTGTGCCATTGTAATCCAACGTTTCAGAGATTCATCTTTAGGAAAGAGTTTTAAAATTACTTCATCCGTTTTTCGAATGTCTTCAGGGTCTCCTGAAAGTGCACACCAACGAAAAGGACCACGTCCTCGGCAAAATTGGGGGCGAATATATTCGGGTACAAACCCTGGAAAGTCAAAAGCATCTTTGAGACCTGCTTCTAGTGCACGTTGACGCAAATTATTCCCATAGTCGAAAGTTTTTGCACCCTTGTGCATAAACCAAAGCATGAGTGTGACATGCTCAACCATTGTTGATGTTGAGCGCCTAATATATTCCTCTGGATTGCTTTCACGAAGAGAATCTGCTGCGTGCCGAGATAAACCAGCAGGGTAGTAGCCAACTAATGAATCGTGTGCAGACGTTTGATCAGTGAGTGCATCAGGAATGATATTTCGTTCTTTAAGTCGAGTAAGTAAATCTACAATATTACCGAGGTATCCGATAGAGACTGCTTCAGCATTTTTTTTGGCATCAATAGCGCGGTCGATTGCTTCGTCTATGTTTTTGTAAATTTCATCGAGATAACGATCATTCATACGTTTTTCAAGTCGCTCGATGCAAACATCGGCAATTAAACACGTCCCATCATTCATTGTAACAGCAAGTGGTTGCGCGCCTCCCATGCCTCCGCATCCACCTGTAACTGAAAGTGTATTTTTGAGCGTTCCATTAAAATGCTGTCGTGCACATTCAGCAAATGTTTCATATGTCCCCTGAAGGATACCTTGCGTACCGATGTAGATCCATGACCCTGCCGTCATTTGTCCAAACATCATTAGGCCATGTCTTTCTAAGTCGTCAAAATTTTCTTGTGTAGCCCAGTGTGGCACTAAATTAGAATTTGCAATGATAACTCTTGGCGAATCTTCAGTTGTTGTTGCAATGCCTATAGGTTTTCCTGATTGCACAAGAAGCGTTTCATCTTTTTCGAGTGATTTCAATGAAGTAATAATTGCGTCATAGGATTCCCAATTTCGCGCTGCACGGCCTCGTCCTCCATATACAACTAAGTCCTCAGGCTGTTCGGCAACCTCCACGTCGAGGTTGTTCATTAGCATACGCATAGCTGCTTCTGCTTGCCAGGTCTTACATGTCATTTCATTGCCTCTGGGGGCTCGAATACTGCGTTTCTTTGGTCTTGCGCTATCGGTTTCCATGTTGCGATAGTATCCGAGATTCAACTTCTCTGCCAAGCGTATACACGTTTTTTACTTAGAGAAAATTACTATTCATAACTTCAGATTTGCGAGTTTTTAGTTGCTTTTTTCATCCTTTCAGGCATACTTAAGATATATGTTAGGATCAATTTTTTCAGCATATTTCATTTTAACGATAGCAACTGCATTTTTTGCGGTTATCCCTTTCGAAACAATCCGTCAATACTCTACTAGTGTTGATTCAACTGGTATTGTCTCAGCAGATATTGATGGTGATGGTGATATTGATTTAGTGATATCAAACCGCGGCACGAGCACTGTTTCAGTGTTGTACAACGACGGCACTGGTTTTTTTCAAACGGCCATAAATTACCAGACAGGCATTGTTCCAAGGTATGTTGATGGAGCAGATTTTGACCACGATGGCGACTTTGATTTATGTACACCTGATTACGACGGTGAAACGACAACTGTATTAATGAATGACGGCCTCGGTACTTTCACAATTCATGCACAGTACGATACATTTGTGCCTTCTTTTTTATGGGTAGATGATTTAGATCAAGATGGGCATGCTGATATTTTGGTTACACACTGGGATGAAATAGCAGATCCGCCTAGTCAGAATTCAGCACTTTTTACTCCGTTATTTAATGATGGGAATGGTAACTTTTCGAAGGGAGATTCTTCCTGGATTGGAAAGCAGCCAAGAGGTGGAGCGTCAGCAGACCTGAATGGTGATGGAATCAAAGATGTCGTGATTGTGAATTATCTATCTAAAACAGTTTCGATGCTAATGGGTTTAGGAAAGCGCCAATGGTCAGATGAAATAGTTATTCAACTTTCAGGCCAACCAAGATACGTAATTTTACATGACTTTGATGCTGATCTAGATGCAGATATGGCAGTCATTGATAAAGAGGAAAATCATTTTTTGGTATTTCATAATGATGGAAATGCTAATTTTGCACTAGAAGATACGCATGCAACGAGCAATCATCCACATTCTATGGATGGTGGTGACGTTGATAATGATGGAGATATCGATGTTGTTGTTACCCATGTTGGTTCGAGCCAGCAGCTCTTATTTTTGAATGATGGGACAGGCCAATTTGCATCTCCGCAAGTTCTTATTATGACTGGTGGACCTGCAGAGGTGCAATTCACAGATGTTAATGAGGACAATTTATTGGATATTGTTAGTGCAAATGTCAATTGGGAAGACCGTGGGGCAAGTGTGTTGCGTCAAGGCATTTGCGAAGGAGAGGATTGCAATGATAATGGTATTTCTGATTATTGCGAATTGCCTGACTGCAATATGAACGCTTTGCCAGATGATTGTGACATTACTAGCGGTTTTTCAACCGATGCTAATAGCAATGGAATCCCCGATGAATGTGAATTAGATTGCAATGGAAATGGTTTTCCTGATTCTTACGATATCTCGTCTGGTTTATCTGGCGATTGCAATTTAAACGGCGTGCCTGATGATTGTGATTGGATCGTACTAGGTGACTGCGACAATGATGGTTTGCTAGATGGTTGCGAAATCGATGACAATAATGATTATATTCCAGATGACTGTCAGTGCATGGCTGATTTTACTGGTGATGGTACTGTTAAAATTCATGATCTTTTGCAACTTATTTCATTTTGGGGAGAATTGCCTCCGCCGCATAGTGACCCATTGCCTCATGACCTAAATCAGGATCGTGAAATAAATATTCATGACCTGCTTCTTTTGGTTGGTGACTGGGGCGACTGTCCGGATGCGACATTGCCACAAATCGAAGGGGCGTGTTGTCTCGGCTCAGCAATGTGCGGCGAACTTCTTGAGACAGCTTGCCATGTACGCGGTGGTTTGTACATGGGAGATAATACTTCATGTCAAAATATTGATTGCACGCTGCCTTAACGAAGTAGAGATTCAATGGCAGAGATATCTTCCGATGGTGTTCTATCACCATGCCGTTTAGGAACGAGCATTCTAACTTTGTCATACATGGTTTCAACGGAGTCACCGCTTCGCAGTGGACGATGATGGTCGAGTGCATCACATCCGACGAGTAATTCAATGGCAATAACGCTTCTGCAAAGATCTACGGATTGACGCAACATAAGCCCAGCAGTTGCTCCCATTGAGTTGTAATCTTCAATACCTCCAGAAGTAGAGATATTTGAAACGCTGGCAGGCATTGAAAGTGTTCGCATTTCAGCGCAGCATGCTGCAGCTGTGTATTGTGTAATCATTAGTCCGCTTTCAAGTCCAGCATCTTTTGCTAAGAAGTGAGGCAAGTTGTTATATGAACATTTGCCAGAGAGGATCCATTCAATTCGTCTTTCTGAAATGCCTGCGATGTGACAAAGTGCTAATCGTAATTCATCCATTGCAATTGCAAGGGGCATGCCATGAAAATTTCCGCCAGAGATAATGTCTTGATCTGCAGGAAATACAAGTGGGTTGTCGGTCACCGCGCCAAGTTCAGCAGACACAACTCCTGTGACTCTGGCGATTGCTTCAATAGCGGCGCCAAGTACTTGTGGTGAACAGCGAAAG
>Ga0163179_10000413_pt1 | contig 31006 bp, 32 predicted proteins | sample AtlANTMetagenome_FD_109643 | JGI IMG/M metagenome (GOLD analysis project Ga0163179, IMG submission 109643) | Marine eukaryotic phytoplankton communities from the Atlantic Ocean - Atlantic ANT 2 Metagenome | ecosystem: Environmental > Aquatic > Marine > Oceanic | place: North Atlantic Ocean... | reverse complement strand
TATCATACACATGGTCTTACCACCGCCAGTAGGTACAATAACCTGACCTTTAGAGTTCTTTGCCATGGCATCCAGAGCATCAGTTTGGTGTGGACGTAATGGCATTAATGTTTTGTAACTGTAAGTATTATAGCATAAAAAAAGACCCTGTGGTGGGTTTTGTGACAGTTCTTCAACCGTCCCTTTAAATTTTTGATGAGCCCTGCCTTAAGCCCTAGCAATGCTAGTTATAAGATTTTATATTTCAACTTCAGTTTCATGCTTCACATCTAACATTATAAACTCCATTGATTCATCTGAAATATTACCACCATCATGTACATAATCCATTACAGGATAGCATTGAGCAACTCCCTCTTCCCATGATACTCTCTTACCTTGCCAGTTCATGTAACACTTGTCTTTATCAGGAATAGTTAAAGGTAACTGTATTCTTTTATATCTGTGTGGGTACACATCAGGGTCTTTATGTGGATTAAGTATAGTTCCAGCATAGAATATAGAATATGTTGAATATATTATATCCTCATTCTCAAAGATCTTAATAACTTTATCAGTCATTAACTTTCTTCTAATCATTATACGTTTACCAGCACCTTTTAACCATGCTAGGTAAATATCTTTATTACTATAACCTATGGCAGTAGGTACTTTTTTAAGTGGAAATGTTGTTACTTTTCCCCATTCATATAATGTTTGTAAATCATCTTGGGTTATCATATCTTCCAGAATAAACCTACTAGACCATCATTTATTTGTACATCATAATCTTTATCTTCTAACTTTGCGTAATCCATTCTTTCTAGTTCCACACCATTGATAACAGGTCTACCATCAAAACATACAAGACGACCACAATCATTACCTTTAAAAGATTCAGTAACCATCTTTGCATCCCATAGTTGTTTCTTATCCAATGTATTAAATCCATACATTATAAATGGTTCATTAGAGTGGAATATTGTATGTTTCCCCATATATTTCTTTATATTTACAAAGGCAGGAGCTGTGGCTATCTCTGTAAGATTATCATCGAATGGTACTCCCATTTTACCAGATCCTTTGACCATAATCTGATACATTGATGTCCTCTCTCTTTCATGCTCTGCATGAATCTCGTCTGCATCACCAATGGTGCAACAAAGGGAGAAGTCTAAACATTTTTTAAAGTATCTCTTTACACTCATATTTTTTTAACTCCATGTTAACTTTATCTAGTAAGTCTTGATGATAATCATACCATAGTTTAGCACCAAATTGCAAGTCACCCCTATCTTGATAGGGTTTATATACCTTTAACCAAGATAATGTGTTACGTAAATAGATTAGTTGATCATAATCTACCTCAATCTTCATAGTGAAACTTCCTTTACTTTCAATATATTCATAGTTCTAGGTTGATTCTTAACTTTTATAATTTTTCCTACTAGATCCTGTATATTTAACTTACCCTCTATTTCACCACCCATATTTTCAGAAAGAACAGGTTGTTTATCCTTTTGTTTTCTTATTCTAGATTCTCCATAAGATTTCATTAAACTAAAGGCAAAAGTAGAAGCATTATAACAATCTAGTGCTTTACAATCTATCATTACAGATTTCCCTTTACCAATAGGATAATGTGATTGTTCCTCACAAAATCTTACTCGTATCTGCTCAGTTTGAGGATTATATTCCTCTATTCTAAAAATACTATACATCTTTACTAAAATTAAATGAGATTGAAATACGTTTTTCGTCTGATTGATTTCTTGTTACATAGTGGTCAAGATAACTAGGAAAGATAAAAAAACGTCCTTGTTTTGGTGAAAAATGGGACGCATAAGCTGTATTATCATGTCTATTCAATGAAGGTCTGAATACTATTGTACCAGATCCTTCAGGAATTGCAACATAAAGAACGGCTGACACATAATGAGGGTAATGATTATGTGTATTTGTAGACATATGTTTCTCGTGGATATGTCCCCAATACCCTTCTACCTTTATTTTCTCCCCTGTAACTGCTTGAAATGCAGTTTTCATTTCCTCGACAATACTATCTACAATAGGATTAGGGGGACAATAAGAATCCTCGAACAATATACTAGGAGCGTTCTCACTTAATCTCGTAGTATAGTTATCTAGTAGTATTTTTTCAAGTCCATCCAAATCAGCACTAGATTCTCCTTGAATTAAATCAATCTGTGCTAATGTAGTAACTGTGACTTCCATCACTCACCCATTCATATAGAAGTAAAATTATTTAGTTAAGATAGTTGGCGACTTACTCCTACTGGAGTTGCTTGGTTGGGAACCTTTGCTCCACTTTCAACAATAAGTGTAATAAGACCATTCGATGTTTCTCTAAAACCATTACCAGCACTACCTTTATCTCCACCACTTTGATTACCATCATCTCCATTTTCTGCAATTGGTGCGGCACTATCTCCACCATCTCCACCATCTCCAGCTGACCCATCTCTTGTACCACCAGCACCACCACCATTTACTGCACCAGCACCACCAGCATTATGACCACTACCACCAGAAGATAATCCCTGAATAGAGTATCCGCCGCCGCCACCGCCGCCACCGCCTTGCTGTGTTGTGGTGCTCCATTTACTTGAGGAATAGTAACCACCTCCACCACCGCCGCCACCATATCCTCTTCTAATTACACCACCATTTTTAACAGTTACAGTCACGGCATTATTTGCACCAAAGGCACTTGTTCCTCCTTTACCTGCAGTACCATTTTCTTCACCATCTCCAGCATTACCACCTCTTCCACCACCACCAGTTATTCTACCCTGATCTCCAACTATTACATGTAAATCAGTACTAGCAGGCCATGATCCAGTTTTAAGTGCAACATATGATTTAACCTCTTGAGGCAAATCCCCACTTGGTGTACCTGGCAACCACTTATTAACATATAATATTACTTTTGTATTGGCAGGATCTGAAGAAGGTTGTTCACTTATATTTTCTCCACCTACTCTAACCCTATTACCATTGTTCCATGCCGTTTTAGCGTTCATAGTGTAGTTTTGATAACGTGTGCCTGATGCAGCAAACGTCAACATGCTTGCATTCTCAGTAACACTATAAGCATCAATCAAAACTGTACGTTTTCCACTAAAAAAATCACTAAACTTTATTTCCCCTGAAGTTGGAATATCTTGATTAGCAGTACGTCCAGCATTAGTTGATAAAGGGAATGATAATCCATTAGAAGATATGGTGGGAGATATACCAGCATTAGCAGTACTCCAAGCTCCATAAACCCTAGTCGTCCTATACTGACCTATTCGTCTACTACTAGTTTGACCAAATTCAGTTTCTATTTGACCAAATGATAATTGAGTCTGGGGAAATCCATCCCCATTTAAGTTTGATGCAGGTAATGTCATAACTTTATGATGCTAATGTTGTTGTTCCTATACCAACCCATGTTCCAGCAGATGCTGTAAACCTAACATACATTTGTAGTTGATTATGCTCACTATTGAATATTAATGAACCACTAGGCAATACGGTACCATTTTCATTGTTTCTTAACGATGATCTTTGAGCATCAGTTACCGTTGGTGGTATCATAAACCTAGTCTTTATTAACTCATCCTCATCCTTCCAACCAGTTGGAGCGTTACCTGCAACTCCAAAGTCAACAGAAGATGCTGGAGTTCTTCCAACACCAATCATTCTAAAATATGATCCTGTTGTGGGATTAGCTAAACCAATCTCATCATAAAATGTATCTGTCTTAATACCCAATCTACCAGCATTATCAACTATAACTTGACTGTAGTTACTATTATTATTATTAAGAGTAAGTAAATGGTTGCTATTTGTTGAATCATTTGGATCTGTGTTTACCCCTATACCACCTGAAGTAACATGCACATCAACAAATGTTGAGACTCCTGTTGCTGCAATAGTATTGATCTTTACATAAGCATTAGCTCCAGCATCATTTGTTCCCTTGTCTATGAAAACTTTAGTACTGTCAGTTGATCTAACCGCACCATTAACATCTCCTACAAGGTTATTATCTACAGTAACATTATATGCTGTCAAAGTAGATGAAAAGAAAGCATTTGATCTAAATGTAGAAATACCAGTTACATCTAAGGGATATTCTGGTGTAGTACTACCAATACTCAATCTTCCATTTTGAGGATCATATACCATACTAGGAGTAACATTTGCTCCTCTTCTCCATGTGAAAACACCTTCACTAGAAGCACCCGAAACTTGAGCAGGATTAGTTATAAAGTTTATATTACCTTGACTGTAGTTTACAATGTCTAATGTATTTCGTCTAGCAGATTCAGAATCCCACCATCCAGCAGCATCATTATTAAATCTAATAACAGCATTGTTATCAGTAATAACTGAACTCTTTCCAATAGCAACAGTTGCTATCTTATTTTCACTCGTTACAAATACATCAACATTATCAGTGCCATTAGCATGTACTTGCAAGTTTCCAGATGGGATTTCTGTCTTTCCTATACCAGCACTTGTAAAACTTGCTCCACCACCAACAAAACCACCTGTTGCTGTGATGATTCCACTCGTATTAACACTAGAATCTACCTTTAATGTAGTAGCAGTATCAGCATTACCTGTGACATCACCTAAGACATTACCTGTATGAAGACCTACAAAAGCATATGCTGTTGCTATACCAAGTTGGGAACTTGGGCCAGAACCTTCTCCAGTTAAATCAATATATTTTGCTTGAAGTGTACCTGTCGAAATACCAGCAGTAGCACCTACTCCAATTCTCGTAACTAAAGGGAACTTACTACTATCTAAAACAGGAAATCTATCATTATTAATAATTCCTTGACTAATATTACCACCACTAAGTTCAGTAAGAGATGTACCTGGTCCAACAAATCCAGCAATAGCAGTAATGATACCAGTTGCTTTTAAACTACCACTATGAGCAAAAAATCCAAGTCCACCATAGACTGTAGGGGCATTTGGATATTGGATATTATCTGGGTTATGACCTATAAGAAGATCATATTTAGTATTTGCTAGGTTGGTGCCTAAACCAACAGGAGTAGCAGTAGCAAGACCACTATTAGCACCACCATTTGTTGCTTGATGGACTATAAGTTTCGTTGTTGCGAATCCTACAATGTTACTTAAATATGAACCATCTCCAAAATAAGCTCTAGCAGTTACAATACCAGCATTAAGTAATGAAGTATTAAGAGGATCAGCAGTTAATCCACCAGTAGTTCCTACTCCAACACTTCCAAGGAAAGTAGAGATTCCCGCAGAATATAATCTACCTCCTCTAATTCCTCCTCCTGCTGTTATTTCCCCTGTATTGACAATGCTCCCAACCACATCAAGATGAGCTGATGGGATAGTTGAACCAATGCCTACCAATCCACTTGCATTGACAATAAAGTTATTATTATCAACTTGCAGGCCATTCTTAAAGTTAAATGACTTATTATACTGTGCCATTGATGTCTACATTTTTAGTTATTTATCTGATAGTTTTTGTTCAAGGTTATCAACCTTCTCTGATAGTTCTTTTATTGCTTCAATCAATACAGGAACTAATTTCTCGTACCTAACTGCATAAGTACCATCTTCTCTAATAGTTGTAATACCAGGAAGTCCAAGTGCATCAACTTCTTGTGCAATAACACCAACATCAGGCCCTTTTTTATTAGATGCTTCATTCCAATCAAAGGTATTACCACTGATTGAAAGTACTTTAGCAAGAGGATCATCAATAGGTTTAATATTATCTTTTAATCTTTGATCAGATGAATAGAAAGCATAGATGTCACCATAGACATAGAGATTACTCGTAGAAGACATGGTTGATAAACCAATTTTTGCTCCATTTTCATCAGTGCTGATCTTCATATAACCACTATCATCAGCATTAGTGTGATATAACTCTTGATTTCCTTGATTAGCAAACTTTGCCATTAAGGTAGTGCCATTTGTTCCTGAAATGTAAACATTTCCATCACTTTGAGTATAAAGATTCCCTGTACCTACCTCTCTAATAATAGAATTGTTTAGATCATGAAATATCACTAAATCAGGATTACTAATAGTATTACCAAAGGTAGCCTTTATATTATCATTCAAATGAAGTGGTGTATCTGATCCAGGTTGAGTTAAACCTGTTAATTTAGAACCATCACCATAGAACTTACCAGTAGGAGGCCAATCGAAACCAGCCGTTATAGAAGTTCCTGCTCCTATACTAGCAGCCCCTATATGGTTATTGGAACTTATAGTTGAACCAGTAGAAATAATATCTCCATCAATTCTCAGGGTTAAACCAATACCAACACCACCAGTAACAGTTAATGCAGCATCAGTTGAACTGGTAGCATCAGTGCTATCTGTTGACTGGAACCTACCTGAAGCATCTAATGTATCGTTAACTTTAACAGTCTTGTTAAATGTAACAGGGCCATCAAACTGTGATAATACATCAGTAGAATCACCACCCTCTACAACAAGTCTTTCTTTTATAACTAACTCATCAAATACAGAACTTAATCTTGATGGTATTTGACCCGTAACTGTTGAAACAGGAGTATCATATGTGGTAATCTCTCCAGTAGAAGAAGATGTTTTTCTGTTACCAATGTAGAAGTCTCCACTACTATTCATACCAGTATATACAACAATACCAGCACCTTTCTCTTGAGATTGAGATAGGAACTCTTCTCTTTCAGTTAGTGTTCTGTCTTGAACTTGAGGTAAAGAAGTTGAATAGTTACCAGGACCAAAACCAAGATATTCAAATGTATGTCCTGAACAACGAATCAGTGAAGGTCTACGAAACTCAATAGGAATTGGTTTAATCTTTCTAATAAGTGAACCAGCATCATGTGCTTCAGTTTGAGTTGCTAATGCACCACGAATAACTGTAACTACATCATTACCAGCACCACTTAAAGTTGGAAGTGCTACCCTAAAGATTTCATCATCTATTTGGAAATAAGAACCATAAGGGAATCTCTCCAAAGGAGTTGTAGTAGCATTATTACTAAAGTTAGACATTCGAACAGTATTAGCACCTGCACCTGCAACAATAGCATCTGCTGCTACAGCAGTTTGAAACTGCTCTGTAAGAGGAAATGCTCTGATACTTAAGTTTTCAGCAGTTGAATCAGAAACGTTCTCATTAGCAGCATATCCAAGTTTAAAGAACATAGTTGCAGTAGATACATCACCTTTTACTGCAAACACTCTAGGATCAGTAACTGTTTGAACAAAATAATCACCTGTTACAATACCAGTACCTTGCTGTAGTCTAATCTGATTACCAGCAACTACTCCATGGGGTTCGTTAGCAGAAGTAGTAAAGGTTGTAAGATCTGTAACTGCAGAATAAGACACACTGTCGAACTCAGCTAGACCATCAAGTTCTAAAGCTATCTGATTTGGAACAGGTGCAGCATCTGTTACTAAAGCATTAGATACCTGAACTGTAGTTTCATTGGTAATAGAGTCAATGCTTGCATACGTATCATCAGTAGTTCCAACTCCAGTAAACTGCAGAATCCCACCAGCAGCATTATAAAGACCACTACTAAAAACTTGAAGTCTAGCAGCACCATTACCACTACCTATAGATGTCTGATCAAAATAATAATCTCCAACAGAATAATCAGAACCTGGTGCTACTATCTCAACAGAGTTAACTGCTGTACCACTAACTGTTACATTGGCAGTTGCTCCTTGCCATGTTCCTGTCTGTGATCCAGTCAATATTTTGACGTTTTGATAGGTTCCATTATTGTATGTTGAACCAGCAGCACCAGATTTTATATTAGCAGTTGAAATACCAAGAAATCCATGTCTTTGTGAGAATGTAACATTATAGACTTTTCCACTAGACCCTTGAGGGGTTACTGATGCCACACTCTTACCAATACCCAATACTTTACTTAAATCATCTACACTTTCTCTCGTTAGACTATATTTAAGATCATTTGTTACAACATCACCAATAGGAGATCTCTTTGCAAATGATGTAGCAGCTCTAGGGTTAGCATCTACATTATCCCTGTCTAACTGTGGATAGAGATTGACAACATTCTGACTGTATTTTTGAGATGTAAACACCTCTGGTGGTGCATTTTTTGCATCGAAGACATATAAATGATAAACACCATCCTGAGTATCCTTTATATACTCTGCAATCTGTTCATTTCTGTAAATATAAAGGTTAGATTGGGTATTATTTCGTGAGTATCTAGGTAATGCAGTAGATCTAACAGTGCTATTATTTGTAGATACTGTTCCATGTAGTTTAGGACATTCATATGAGAATTCCATATCACTAGGAACTCCACTTACCACAAATGTACCATTGTATCCAGTATTTGCTACACCAGTTATATTCTCAGTATCAGTAACTCCTGTAACAATGATTGTATCACCAATATTAACATCATGAGGTATTTCTGTTCTAATAGTCGCAACTGAAGTGGTTCCAGGTGATGTGCATGTAGCAATAAACCTTGGATTTCTTTCAAAGAAATAATCTTCTTCAGTTAATTGAGTATTTAATGTGAAGTCTGCATCAGATCTCGCACCCGTATTACTAGATGGTTGAATAGCAAATCCTGCCTCTGGGTTCTTAGAAACTCCTGCAGTACTAGGTATTACAACCCTTACCTTATAAATCTTTTCATCCAAACTTCGAGTATCATCTATTCTCTTAAAGACACTGATTTCAGAAGGACCAGTTCCAGTTAATGTATCCCATATATCATTACCAGTAGGATTAGTATTAATATACCAACCAACTTGTCCAGTAGAACTATATTGAACTGGATGTCCAGCATCACCAGCAGTTTTATCAGTTACTCTAGATACGATTTCAAGTTCTGTACCTCCCGATACAATAATATTATTCCCTTTTATAGCATTAGTATAAGAAGATGCTAACTGAACTTTATCTAGTCCATCTTTGATTATATAATAAACAATATCACCCTCAATATTCTGTGGATAATCTCCTGTTTCACTACGAACAATAACCTTTTCAGCAATTTCTAAAGTATGTGTAGCACTTATAGTAAAACTATTAGAAACTGAAGAAGGAGAACTTAGGACATTATATGATACTTTTGAAGACTGATTACTACTATTAGGAATTACAATTTTTGAGGTTTTTGATATTCCACCTATAGTTAAGTATAAGGTCTCACCAACTCTTGCACCAATCTTATAACCCTGTTGAGTAACTGGGGGTGAAACGTCTTGGTCAATATATCCTTGAAGATATAATCTTGTCTTATCTGTTTGTGCTTTTGTTTTGGTAATATCTAGTGCCAACCAGTTAATATCTTCTTCAGTTGTTTCGATTGCTCTAGGTGGTATAATAGAAGTTATAATTGCTTTATCATCTTTAGAAAATGATTCCTTCTTAAATCCTTCAGAAACTAATGCTAACTGACCAAAGTTTGAGTTAGAGTTTGTAATAGAAGCATCACCACCATTTTCTGCAGCAAAATGCTTTGTATATCCAATAGCAAATACAGAAACGATTTGAAGAACTGCATCATTAGTGATGTCTATATGACATGTCTCCCATCCTGGTCTATACACAGCACTAGAATCTAAGTGATATGCTTGACCAGTACCTGTAGCAGAGGATTGTGCTGATAATGTACCGCCATTTTCTGTAGCATAAGTGATGCCAGTGTAAGAACGTGATGAATCATCATATTTTACAAACGCACGATCATCTTTCTGTAGTGATATACCCGTAAACTGGGCAACAACCATAGAACGGAAACCAGTACACTTACTACCATCTGCCTTCATTCCATTCATACCATAAACTGAACGCATAGAACAGTTAAAGATATATGGAGATGCACCTTTTACAGTATCGGTTTCAACTGTAACGGTAGCAGCAGAAGTATTACCATTAGGGAATGGTGCTTTGATACCAGGAATACTATAAAAGAACTGTTTAGAATTAGTATTACTTACTCCCGATACAAGAGTGGAGATATTATACTGAGGTTCTCCTCCAACACCTCTAATTTTAATAGGGGTTCCAACATCAAGATTATGATCGGTTGCTGTATTAACAGTTATTTGCTCACTAACATTACCCAAACCATCACCCGCAAAGATTGAAGTAATAACTACAGGATCACTAGCAAAAGCACCTACAATCTCAAATTCAGGTAGTTGCTTATCAAATGCTTGCGGATCTTCAGGATATTTCTCTGGAGTAGTTATTGGTCTTGTAGAACCTTCATTATACGCATTAGATATCTTGGCATAATACATATCAAGATCAGTTAGATCATAATAAAATGTACCACCAGAACCAGTATATTCTACCTTATTAACACCATCAGCATATTCAAATACAGTTAGTTTGTGATGGGAAAATATAGGAGTAGCCACCAAACTAAAATCTTCATCATCAGTATAAACTTCAGTTAAATCATTTCCATCAAATACAGAGAACTGCCAGAAATAGCATGTACCAGTTATTCTGAAAATAGAAGAACTAGGTACGTTATCATCTGTAGGATTAGGTACATATAATGGACGGATTCTAGTCTTTCTTAAATCTTGTCCAACAATAGATGTACCTCTAGGGACTATTACACCACCATTTACACTATTAAACTTATAAAGTATATTACTATCTTGAGTTAGGTCAAAGTTTGAACCTAAGTTCAAATCCAAATCTGTTCTAGCAACACTTCCTGAACCTGATACTCCTGCTTTCTTTATCTTGGCAGTACCACTATCATTCAATATTACTTCTCCTGGTCTATTATCTACAACGTGCTCACCAGGCATCAACATTACTGTTGATCTTTCTATCAAGTCGTTATTTCTTCCTTTAACATAAGAGAACCTTGCCGCTTCTATGAGGGCTCTCTGTATAGTCTTGAATGGACGTGCCAATGACGTACCTTCATTACTAATACTATCGGTAGAATCTAAATCGCTTGGACTCACATAAAGAATTCGTCCATCAGTATTCTTTATAAAGTTATCTAATTTATTCAGTGGCATGGGATTATGACTACTAAAATTATTACTATATCTTATTTAGTTAGGTAAATCTTCATCCCCATATTCATACTGGTCTAAAGGTAACTCTTCAGGGTTCTCTAGTTCCATTTCATATACTAAAGGATTAAACTCCTCTTCCATCAAATAAGTATAATAGTTATATATTTCTTCCGTATTATATTTTCTTTCGTTATTCGCAATCAACAATACATCTTCTTCTTCTGTACCAACATCTACTAACTCATCCCATGTAAAAGGTATTCCATTGATAAAATACATGAGAACTATTTTCTCATTCTTATTCAACCAATCAGAATACCAACAATAAGTAGAAGATATTTGATACATTAATTTTCAGCACCGCCACCAGTTCTTTGGAGACGTATCCACTCTTCTTCTGTTATTTCTTTCTTCTTTTTATTATCCTTCCTATATTCATCATGTAATCTTTCTAATGCCTTGATTTGTTTTTCCATTAGTCACTTTTCATTACCTTCGATATTTATACGTCCGTATATACCAACCTATCTTCAGGGCAAGTCGCACGAACAACACTCAACACATTCATAAACTGTTGTGTATTATCGCATACGATTTCTTTCACATCTCCTTCATTTGAATAGAGATAAAAAGTTTTCTTTGTGGGATCCACCACACACTTAGCTAAGTATTCTTCGTCCATCCATGCTGTAATATGGCTCATACAGTATAGCAGATACCTACTGATTTGTCAAGAAATTTGTTGAATTGTCATGTGACTAACCAAAAAGAAATCATTATTAAGACCTCGCCTATTTATCACCATATTTACACTAGAATCAGTATTTCTACCTTCTATATGATATGTATGACTTCCTACACCAGGAGTATCCAAATAAGTTATTGAAAGACTATTTGCTTCAAATTTTGAATTCTGCCCACTTACCTGACCAAAACCAGTATTATTAGCAGTGGCACTACCCTCTGTAGAAGTGCTTCCTATTACAGTGGTACCTCTCATTAATCTTACCAAACCATCATACCCGTCTCCTGCCATACTCGCATTAACAGTAGCAGTAATTAAAAATTTACTGGCAGGACTCAGAGCAGTAACAGTCTGAGATAAACCTGAAATATTAGTCCACTCAGGTGTACCACTAATAGTTTGATTGTCAGTCTTTTCTTTATGCCATATGTCTGATACAGTACTTGCTTGAGAACCATAACCTATAATATTTCCTTTACCTACTTTAATTCCATCTTGATTCAATCTAAAAGCATATTGCTTATCAGAAGATAAAGCATTCCACGTCGTATTATCAGTAAGAGTATTTGTCTGATAGATTGTATAATTATTAATCGTTCCTACAAATCTGCCATTTGATCCTGTTTGGTAAATAGCTTGTGCTGGACCATCAGCAATAGTAAGATTATTAATAACAAACCCTTCATCGATATTTGAAACAATTCTAATTCCACTATCTGCTCCTTTTTTAGTACCAGCACTATTGCTAAAGAAACCATTAATACTAACATTATTCATAGTCCAATTTCGGACAGAGTTATGTAGATGCATAACATATCCATTACTTCCTGTTGCAGAATTATTGGTTACCAAGTTACTATTAGGTTGATAACCATCTATTGTATATGCTCGATCTTTACTACCATCAGAAATAGTAAGGTTATTGACCACCACACCATCATAAGAACCCAGTTCAAATGCTCTTTGAGGTCTACTGGTATCTGCATCTTTATCTGCACCATTATTACCCATTTTTTTAAAGGTCTGGTCACATGGAGCAATAATTTGAATATTACTTAAGGTTACATTATTTCCTGTTGCACTATAACCATTATCACTTAGTGATGTTAGTTTACCTGCTGCATAAGTAGCCTGAAGATCAGTGGGGACAGTCGCATTATCAATCCCCCCATTTGCTCTCCATGCAGTATCACTAGCCCTTGTTTGAGTTCTCCATCCACTATGATGACATTCAACACCTCCAACACAGTTAATAATTTCCATTCCATCAACAATAACATTATATGGAGCTGGTGCATAACCATGAGCTTTGATTTCTACACCTTGATTACCTTTATATGCCCTACAATTATACATTTGTACATTTCTACTACCATCATCTATTTCAAAACAATTAGTATTTGGGCCACCACTATCAACTGTACTATAACCACCTCTAGGAGATTCAGATATACAATTAGTGATTGAAATATCTGATGAAAAATGAGTTGTTAAGTTATCATCTCCAGCACCTGTAAAATAACAATCATTTACTGTTATATACTGTGCTCCTTTGTGCATATATGTAATAGCACTATCATAATATGCGGCAAAAGTACTACCAACCCCCATCTGGCCTCTTCTAAAGGAAGACGTTATATCCAAACTATGTCTTTGACCATGAAGACAACGTACTCGATTTAATGTTACATATTTACTATTGTAGATAGTTAAAGCATTACGATTAGTCGCATTTGCTACGGCTTTAACTACACAATCTCCTACACCAACCGATCCTTCTGTCCAAACTGTAAATGTATTATTATCAGTTACTGTTCTGACTTTTATTTCACCATTAACAGCACTTCCTGATGTATAATCTACATCTACACTTTCACCCACTTCAAATCCATGATTAGGAATAGTTAAAGTTCCTTCTACACTAGAAACTTCAAAAGTACATCCAGTTCCTCCTCCTCCAGAGACCGTGATAACATCTCCAACCTTATAATCAGTACCACCACTATTACCAACATCAACAACACCGACAATACCTTTAATAGATTGAACTGGAAACTTTGCTCCAGAACCTATAGCATTATCACCATTAATCTCGATTTCATCTCCTTTTAAATAACCACTACCACTCTCAACCGTAGCAACAGAAGTTACTTCACCAGATCCATTAGTAGTAATATTAAGTGTTAATCCTTTTCCTTTAGCTGGAGTGCTACCAGTGACATCAGTATCAGATACGATATTTGTACCTACAGGACCATAAGTTGTACCAGAAGTATAACCACTACCATTATTAGTTAAAGCTCCTGTACCTAACACTTCCCCAGTATATGTAATATCAACTGTCATTCCAGATCCAGATCCACCTGTCGTTGCAACATTACTTTGTGAATTGACTGTCAAGAGATAATTACCATCACCAGCCGTCAAAAGTTTTATATCTTTTACAACACCACCTATACTATAACTTCCTGTTTTTGGTTGTGAATATATTGGTGTATAATTAACTAATTCTCCTCTTGGAAGTGTAGTATTATCATAATCTGTAGTACTGTTTTTATAACCATGCCATCTCTCAGTATTAAAGTCAAAAGTTATATCTTCAATTATTACATTTTCTGTTGTCGTATCCCACTCTCCTATAATTCCCAATCCTTCCATTCTACCAACTGACTTATCCATCTTAATGATGGTATTCTTTGCAGTATCACCTTTCACAGCAATATTAGATGGAAATATTATAGATGATGTAACCATATAAGTTCCAGAGGGAAAATAAACCGTATTTACACCTTCTCCTGATGCAAGAGATGCTGCTGTAAGAGCATCATTAATAGCTTTAGTATCATCAGTCTTACCATCTCCTTTAGCACCATATTCTTTAACATTTAAAGAATCACCACTTATACCTGTCAGAGAAGAACCATCACCAACATATTTCTTGGCAGTAACATTAGTAAAATCAGCATTTGTAGCAAGTATATCTTCTGATGTGTAAATTGTTTCGTTAAATGCTTTCATTATCCTACTCCATAAGAATCTCTAATACCATCAACCATACCACTTACCAAACTATCAACACTATCAACTACACCAGAAAATGGCCCTTGTTTTAAATGTTTTCCCAAGTTACCTCCTCCACTACTTACATTTACTTGATTTGCCTGTAAAATTACTTGAGATGTTTCTCCTTTGGATGTTCCTACTTCAACAGTGCCATTGGCATGGAGAGAAATATTTTTCTCAGCACTTAGAACAATACTATTACTAGAATGTAATACAATATCCCCATCAGCATTTACAGAAATCTTACCTTTCCAACAGGTAAGTTGCATCCCAGTAGAATCATTAGTAGATTTACTGGCAACATCAACTTGAAATGTTTCTTCAGTTTCAAATCTCGTAAGACCACCATCATGATGAGCAAGTAAAACTTTTTTGTTTGAAGAGTTTTCACCCTTTAAGGCCCATGCTTCAGGCCCAGCCGTTCCACTATCAGGATTGTCTGTCTCAATATAAAGTTTAGGCCCCAGAACTTCTTGTCTAGTCGCATCATTACTTTTACTCATCAATTTTACCTATACAATCAATAACTTGAATAGTATCACCTTGCGGTCTTGTTGAAGACATAATAGGACGTAAGATAGATCCAACACCAGTGCTTGTATTGATATTTAGTTCTGGTAATGAAGTGTATGCTACTCTATTCACCAAACTAACATTAGTTATTTTACCATCTAAGATTTCCAACTCAAAGTCTTCTAATGTATCATCTACTTGATAAGAACTACCTTCATCAACAATAACAACACCTGAGATGTATAATGGAACATCTTCACCATCAGCAGAATAGTTTTCACCACTAGTAATCATAGTGGCACTAGTTACTTGACCATAGGTAGGAGAGTTCTGGTTATTATCAATAGTTGCTCCAGCAAAAGCACCATAACCTTCATTACAATCATCATCAATGGATATAACAGGTGGACTTGTATATCCACTACCAGGATCAGTAATCTCTACTCCTGCAATACTTGCGGTTCTTCTTACAGCACCCCAAATATCGTTTGTATCTATTTTATTAATAAACTCAGTAAAAATAAGTTTACCTTTAGCTCCAGTTCCTCCACCACCTAGAATAGATACACTAGGTCCACTACATTCATTATCACATGGTGAAAGTGCTGATGATGATCCACTTGAAGGAGATCCAAAAACATCCCATTGACCATACTTTTTTTCAAAGTCTGTTAATCCAAAGGACTGACTTGCTGCTTGAGCAATACCCACACCTTGAAACATTTTAGCAAAACTTGCTGTTGCTTGAGCAACACTAGTACCTTGTGTCTGTCCTTTACCTGATATGTACTTATTACTTGGTGTGAAAGGTGGTGTCTCTTCACAGTTGAAAGTATCTTTAACTCTGTTCACCACATCAATACCACTAGCAAAGAAATCTACTGGATTAAAAGAAAACCCAAGTTGATCTGCTATAGGTGCTAATTCTGGACCAATCACATTATCAAGTTTAGTAGTTACATCATTCATAATAGCACCCATTATTTCTTCAGTAACACATGAAGTTGGATTTGTTACATTTTGAGCTGCTGCAGTTAATAAATCAATAACTGAATCTTTCATTGCTTTTTGAATATCCACTCCTCCACAAGTAACTTTATTAAACAGATTACTAGCACTGGTTGCAAGAGGAAGTTGTTGAGCAATAGTCATTTTAATAGCTAATGACTTAGGATAAGAAGGAGATATTTTAGCAAACTCTGCATTCTTTATCTTTGAATAACCACCTGCTATTTTTGATGACATTGATGCATTTACGTCAGAAGTCATCTTATTGACTACAGAACCCATACTATTACTAATCTGTGAAGAAACTTGTCTAATCTCTTCAGGCATATTTAAAGATGTTGCACCAGGTAAAGTTACTTTATTAAAGAAGTTGCCAAGACTCGCTTGTACTTGTTCAAAAGAAGTATTTTTAGAGGGATCTCCTTGAATCACAGTGTTTCCTGTAACACCACTATCAGGTCTTATACATTCATCTGCTGCCCTAATAAACTGATTCCTTTTCTCCTTTTGTGGAGATGTAAGAGTATCATATTTTTTAGGAAGTATCTTACCTAAAACTTCTGGAAATAAATCCTTTGCTTCTTTAATAATACCTTTTAGTTTATCATTTACAGGATTTGCTTCTATAAGTTGAGTAAAGTATTGTTTTTGAAGAGTATCAAGTTGAGCAGGAGCAGGTGTTTTAAGAGTACTAAACTGCTTTGCTATTCCCACAGTGGAATTCCACACCTTATTATATTCTGAAGTAGGAATATTGGCACCATACTTATTTTCCAAATCAGCATATGCTTTATCAAATACTGCTTTTCTTGATGCTGCTTTTTGTATATTGGAATCTGTCATAGTAATATTTATTAGAACCTATTAAACTCAGCTTCCTGAGCAACATTTTCTGCTATAGCATCACCAATCTCTGTTTGGATATTATCTACAAGTGGTTGAACAAAAGCATTTAATTTTGCTATTCCTGTAGGTAATCCTGCCCTTTTCATTGCTGCTAGTGGTGATTTTCTTTTAGGTTTCGCATTGCCAGATTTTGCTTTTGGAGTACATACAGGAACTTGTTCAGTAAATTCCTGTCTTCCTAAGAGTGTTCCTGCTTTAGTGGAACCAACAAATCCAGTCTTTGAATCAAATCTCATTGAACCATATTTGATTCCCTGTGTTCTTCCCAGAACACCAGTAATCATAGGATTTTGTTTTCTATCTCCATCTAAAAACTTACCTGTAACAACATCGCCTTGAGATATTGCTGGTGTTTTCTTTCTACTACCTGCTCCACTACCATCAGTAACACCAAGTCTTACAAGAGAATATACAATATCTTTATCTTTAATAGTTTGATTATTAGGGTGATTACCCATTATAGCAACCTTAAATCTATAACCAAATCCAGCATTACCATCAACTTGTTCTTTTTGAGAATCATATGGTAAAACCATACCGATCCATTCGTGGGTACCTAACCCATAATAATCCATATCATTTAAATTTGCCATATTACCTCCTATAAGAAGTTGCCACCTGAACCTTTAGGAGGTGTAAGGTTTTTTGAAAAATGCATTCCATAAGAATCTCTTATTAAATTTATAGCAGTAACTGATTTCTCTGGTTCAAAGTAATGACATAATGATTGAATAATATAGTTACCACTTGATTTTTGATCAGGGCCTTGTTCTTTGTTATCAGAAACCTTTTCAATTTCTAAGTTTAAAGTATCTCCTGCCTCCAAATCAGTATTACAAGGAATCGTGATAGTATGTCGTTGTGAAAATAGTATATTGTATCTAGTAGACCCTGCAGCATAGTATAATTCAGGACTATTATTTACATCAATATTTTCTTTTTCAGCACCAATATTCAATACAGCAGTTTGAACTCTATGGAACTTAGCACCTTCATTCATATCATCAACCAAAATATTAGGAGTTTCTGGAGTTTTTCCTAGAGTAGAGAACTTAGGATCTTTAAATAGTTTACCACCTTCAGTTGTAATATCAATCTCAGTAAACTGATAAGATGCTGGATTAAAGAATATTGTTTTATTAGCATATACACCAGATCTAATTTGAGATGAAAGATTTTGATCTTGCTGTGTTACTAAGGTTGCTATTTGATAATCAGAATCCCCATCATTAAGGTCAGTCTTTCCTCCTCCACTATACCAATATTTTTTCTTGTAAGGTTTTTTATTGACCAGCGAATCTGCTGAAATGAAATGGAATCCACTTCTAGTTTCAAACGCAAAATAACCAGGATTAGCAGTATTTTTAGGTATAGTTTGTTTTGCCAACATAGCAATAAGATCAAATGGTCTCTTCGTCATTCCTGCAAAAGAATAAGAGTTGCTTGAAGTATCAACATCTATCATACGTGAAGGCATTTTCAATTCCCTGTTAATAATCCTTTTTACTGATTCAGAAATACGATTTTTATAAGAGGCAGTAACTCTCTTCGTATTATTAGTCCAACCTATCTTCGATATGACCCTAAGTTGAACCGTTTCCCTTGATGAAGTTTTGCTTATGATTTTAACTTCATCAACATATAGTTGTTTAAATTTATCCCTGTGATCAGCAAAGTCTATTCCTTTACCTAAAACATCTTTTATCTTAAGCAATATCCTACATCCTACCTCAAGAGGAAGAGCACTATGTAAAGAACCTCTTCTTTCTTGAGTATCACTCTGATCTGCAGCAGCATCAATAGTACTTTGAATGGTTATTACTCCTGTAATATGAGGAGATAGAATATTTTCATAGAAGAATATATTAATAATCCTAAAAGGAGCTCCAAATTCTTTATACTCAGCATCCCCAAGTTCTACACTATTCCTACCATTAGCAGAGATTATTTTAAACTTTTCGTATTGAGATCCTTGTATTTGCATTATGGTATCCTCATTGAACTACCTGATGATGATGGAACAGGTGATTGAACATTACTTGATCCACGTCCACCAGATGAACCCGACCCACCACCAGCATGAACTACTTTTTCTATAGGTTGAATAATTATCTTTCCTTTATTCTTCATTTTTTGAGTAGGGCCTAACCCATTAGTAACAGGTTTTTTATTTTTGATTTGAGCTATTTTATCTGGAGTAAAATCTGATGATTTTGTAATTTGTGAACTCTGACCTTTAAGTTTACTTGTTGCTTTATCTGATTTACCCTTTACTACTTTATTTACCTTATTCATTACCCATGACAGATTTGTTGTCTTATCTGGATTTTGTTTATCATCAACTTGATTAATAGTAGCCTCCGACTCAATAAAATCTGAAGATTCTTTCAATGCCTTACCTATTATATCATCCTTTTTAGAATCATCTTTCTTATCTTCTTGTTCTTCATCCTTATCCTTTTCCCCACTATATTCTTGCTTTTGAAGTTCCTTATTAATACCCTTATTAGTCATTTCCATAGACTCTTTGGCATCTTTTAACTCTTTATTCTTACTACTCAAACCAAATATCGCACCTGCTGCCTGAAATATAAACTTTATACCTTTGGCCATCATCTGCAAGTTAAACGTTACCATATCCCAAATGGGTTTAATAAAACTGATTACTTTACCAATAGCTTCTCTAAATTCAATTAGTTTTTTTATTACCACACTAACAATAAGTGTCAATATTACATTGATAATCTTCCCTATAAATCCAAAATTCCCCATTCCTAATACATTACCAGCACCCTTTCCACTATCCTCTTTAGCAAACTTTGATTCACCAACAGTCTCTCTTGATTCTTGTTTTTCTCTCTCTATCTGAATTTTCTTTAACTGATCTTTTTTCTTGAGTAAATTACTTTTAATATTTTTAGCACTTAGTTTTTTCTTTACAACCTTTTTTGCAGTACCTTTAATAGTACCCTTTACACCTGCCTTTACAGCACCTTTTACTGCTACTTTTGCCAATCCCGCTAAAAATGCTGGCATTTAAAATATCCCCAACTCTTGTGCCATCTTTGCCACATATGGATTTGATGCATCATCAGGAGAAACCATAGGCAATGAACTTCCTCCTACAGGTGTCTCAAATGGTGTAACTTTTGAAGCATCATTATTCTTAATAGCATTATTAATAATAACAGCTGATTTATCACTCTCTTCCAGTTTACCAGTTTTATTTACCTTCTTATTTAATCTAGTATCACCACCCAACCCTACTGCATCTGATACAGTATCTGCTGCTTTACCACCAAGCATGGCACCACCAACACCACCAATCAAACCACCAAGAACTGCTCCTATAGCTGTTCCTGCACCTGGAATAACACTACCAATAGCAGCACCAATAGCAGCACCTTTAGAGGCACCTGCCATTCCACCAAGTGTGGATCCTGCAGTACCTAGTAATGCTTTTCCTGTAGTTTGTCCTTCATCTTTTCTACCTTTAAATTCCATACCAGCAAAAAGAACACTTAATGCTCCTCCAGCACCCCTACCAATTGGTAGTTTCCGTAGTTTCTTAGCAGCTATGTTGCTTCTTTGTAGAAGTTTTCCAACACCACTCTTCTGTCTAGTAAACTGTGATACGGTTTTTGGTTTAATATCAAATGCTGCATCCGTAACATTACCAGGTAGTTTTCTTACACCTGTCTTAGTAACTTTAGGACCAAATATTTTGTTACGTGCACCTCTTAGACCTTTTCTAAGCCAGTTATTTTTACCTAAGTTCTTCCAACCCCTTGCTAAGTTTTTTGCAGTTTCAGCAATATACGTTCCAAATCCAAACCCTAAGATCGTCATCCAGTGTCGTTTGAAGAAATCAAAGAAACTATCGATTGCCCCTACATTATTTCTCAACCATTTTATAGCTGGAGCTGATATAAATCCAAGAATAAGAAATGTCAGCATGGACTTTATCCTATCCATTAAACTCAGAATAGGTTTTTTAATTTTATCAACTACAGGATTGCCCTTCTTTTCCAGATCCTTAGGAGTTTCTACACTTTTTTCTGCTTCTTTTCTTTTATTGACTAATTTTTTCTTTCTTTCTTTTTGTAGTATCTTTCTTTCTTTCTGGATACGGTCAGCAAAGTCTAATGACATTGCATTTCCTATATCATTAAGAATAGTAGTTGTTTCTTCTAATGAATCTTTTATCTCTGATTGACTTTGTATTATATTATTAGTTTTTTCTTGTAACTCTGTGATGACAACAGGATCTACACTTTGAGACTGATCTCCATCTGCCTCCTGTGCTTGCTGTTGATTGTTTACTATCTCACCAGTAGTTTCATTTAATGATGTAATAGTCTCATTCTGTTGTGTCTGATTGTTTATTATAGTTTCTTGAGTATCACGTAGAATAGAAGTATTACTTTGTATTCTTCGGATTTTTATACTATTATCTCTTTGAATTTTAATCTGACTATTTTGTAACCCTAGAAATCTCTCATTCTGTTCCTTCTGACTTTGAATCTGACTATTTTGTAAGTTTTTAAGTTCTTGACTCTGGATAGTCTGACTTTGAATCTGATTATTTTGTATGTTTTGAAGTTGTTGACTCTGATCCTGCTGTGTTTTAGATGTTCTACTAATAACACTCATTATTACATCAACCCTAGAACTCAAGGATGCAAATGATTTCTGAAGACCATTTATCATCTTAACAATATCATCTCCAGCACTTTGCGTAGGCTTAGATGCAGGTTTATCTACTTTAGGTGAAGATTTAACTATAGGTTTATCTGCCTTGGGTGCAGATGTAGGTTTATCTACTTTAGGAGATGTAGATTCTTCTGCCATTCTTCTCTTAGCAGCAGAAGAAGTAAACGACATAGTATGCATTCTATTTGTGAATGTACCATCCCATTTACTTAACTTAGAAAGTAAGTTCTCTGGTTTAACTTTAAGAGGTTTGGGTATCTTGGGTGCTTTAAAGAAAGGTTGTTTTCCTAACTTAGACTTGGGTGTATCAGATACTTTAATTTTTGACGCAGTAAGTTTTGGGGCACTAGAAGCAAGCACTGAACTTTTTACCAGTGTTTTCTTTAAAGATGCTTGTTGTGTATTTAAGTTAATAATCGCCACTCTGTTGCTGCTTTAGATTTTCCTCTTCAATATATTGTTGGAGAAGTGAAATATATATTTCTCTTTCCCACGGTATCATATTTTCAAGTTCTGTTAAGCTATATTTATGGTGTTGCATAAGAGCAAAGTTTGTCCGATAATAGTTCTCTAGACTCTCATGAGCTAGAGCTAACTGAAAAAAGACGCTAAACCCTCCAATACCACTTCATTCTCAACATCAGTCTCTGGATTCTTTACCTTAATCTTATGAGATAGTTTAGGCATAGTATCAAAAAATACTTCAATCTCCTTAAACTGTTTAGAATTCATTTGCTCAACAAAATCTTTTAGTTCTTTCTTGGTACACTCAGAAGCATTCCATGATTCTTCCTCATTATATACTTGACCAATACAAGAAATAATCACATCTAATGATTTCTCAAGATCACTATCCACTCCTGATAGTTCAAAGTTACTTTCAATGAACTGAGTCAATGAAGGATAATTCATCTGAACAGATAGATTATCATCAAGTTTTATAATATTAGTATGTTTATCATTCTTTTGAACTTTTATAGAATCTATATCTATTTTCAAAGGAACTTGAGTTACACCATCATCAGGACATGTAACATTTACGTCAACTGTTTCACCAACTGACTTAGCACGAACATTTAAAAATAAATATTCAATATCAAAAGTTGCTAGTTTCTCAATCCTAATCCCTTTGGATAAAATACAGTTACTAATGACAGTTTTAATAGCATTTGTAATCTGTTTGGTATCTTCTGATTCTAATGCAATGACTAGAATCTTCTCCTCTTTAACTAAAAAAGGTCTATACTTTACTTTCCTTCCACTTGAGGGCAGTACTAACTCATATGTAGGGGCAGAAATCTTAGGTAAAGGCATAATGTTTTCAAACTTCAGTAAGGTTATTTATTAAGTATCTAAATACTTTATAATATAAAGATAATACTAGGTATCTAGATGGCATCGGTAATACAAAATTTTAAAGATGGCTTTGATAAGTTGAAGACACTTCCGTTATCTTTAACGAACCAATATCAAGTAACTATAAACGGATTTACAGGTGGTCTTAAAGATTACTTATTTGACATCTATAATTTACCTAATGACTATGCAACAGGTAATTCTATAGGTATTATGTGTTCAGAAGCTGTATTACCAGGTAGTTCATTTGCAACCTTGGAAATTAGCGATAACTACCAAGGAATTAAACAACACGTTCCACACTTCCGTAACTATATAGACAGCGAATTTTCATTTTATGTTGACGCAAAGCACCAAACTCTCAAATTCTTTGAAGGATGGATGGATTATATTTCTGGAGATAATAGCCCTAAAACAGATATGAGGAAAGAATCATATTATAGAAGATTTAACTATCCTATGGACTCTTCTGTAAACTTTGCATCAAAATCCGAGGTCGGTTATAAATGCCAAACTTTATCCATTGTCAAATTTGATAAGAATGCTAATAATATTAAAATTCCATTAACTTCAAATCTTTTAGAATATCAGTTTATTAATGCCTTCCCCAAAGCATTAAATACAAGTCCCGTTTCCTATGGTCAAGCAAATCTAATGAAAGTAACAGTCACATTTGCCTATGATCGTTATGTAATGACTTAACAATCAGATGGCAACTAAAAAAGGTTATTATAGACCCAAGAACCCTAAAAAATATAAGGGTGACTATAAAAATATCATTTTTAGATCTAGTTGGGAAGAAAAGTTTATGAAATATTGTGATACCAAACAATACATTTTAGAATGGGGTTCAGAAGAATACATTATACCATATAGAGATCCAACATCAGGAAAAGTACGTCGTTATTTTCCCGACTTTTATATTAAAGTAAAAGAATCTAGTGGTAAAATTAAAAAATACATTATTGAAATCAAACCTGCAAGACAGACTAAAGAACCTAAGATACAAAAGAAAAAAACTAGAGGTTATATTTACGAAGTCTATACTTATGCTAAGAACCAAGCAAAGTGGGAAGCAGCAAAGAACTTTTGTGATGATAGATTATGGGAATTTAAAATATTAACGGAGAGAGAACTTGGCATTTCCAACTGACGATAACGCAAATAGAATCCGTGGAGTTGTTGATAGTCTGACAGGTCTTCAAAGTGCTGATGACTTGATGCTAGAACTTCTAGATCGTCTACAAGAAGGTAATAAGGTGCCTGAAGTTGGAAAGATATATGCATTTGTTTATCGACCAAAAACTCCTAATATTCAATACGATCAAAATCCTTTAGTTGCTGTTACTGAAAGATTTCAATGGGGATTCCGTGGCCTTAACTATCATTGGGGTCAAATGCGTCAATATACATGGAATGAAATTGCTGGTGGCATCTATGAAATATATCCTGAGGAACTTTCAGATGCGATTGAAATACCTTTTGGCAATATTCGTCTAAATAGTTAAAATTTACATCAGGTCGATAAATGGCAGGTTTTAGAGGTTGGGTTAGTAACGTAAGGGAAGAAAACAAAAGAAAACAAGAAATAGCAGAAAGTCGTAAGTATCGTGAGAGTTTAAAAAAGAAACACGGTGCAATGGGAAATCTCCCTGCAGATTATAAAGAAACTGAAGAGCAAGCATTTAAAGAAGCAGAGCAATGGCAGAAGTCTCAAGTAATCAAGAAAGCTAGAAAAAAGAGATTGGACGGCAAACTGCCTGATGATTTAAGGTATCCATATAGTCCTATCGAAAAAGATGGAGACTATATCAAGTTTTCAGTATTTGAATATAAAAGATCTGGAAATGTGACCAAAAGGCAAATAAATGAAGAAGATGAAATGAAATTTGGTGGTACAGCCTTTACTGGTCAAGCATTAAAATCAAAGTATCTTGGTAATATTATACTACCAATGCCTAAAGACATTAAAGATACCACTCAGGTAAACTATGGTCAAGATGGTACTATGAACTTCCTTCAAGAAGGGGGATTAACAGCTGCACAAAACATCACGAACACTGATGGTGGAGGGGTGGAGCAAGCTATTGAAGATGTAAAAAATACTTTTAAATCAGCTATCGACGCAGAAGGTATGTCAAATATGGCAGGAGGTGGAGATCTGATTGGAAATAGATTGGCAATGTCAGCAGTTAATGCCTTTGGTGGTAATATGACATTCGCACAAATTATGTCAAGAAGTGAAGGTGCTATTTTGAATCCTAACCAAGAGTTATTATTCTCTGGTCAGACACTTCGTAACTTCTCTTTTGCCTTTCAGTTTGTTCCACGTCATCAGGTAGAAGCACAAACTGTAAGAAGTATCATTAAAGCATTTAAAAGAAATATGGCACCTAAAGGTTCAGGTGGCAACTTCTTAAAGACACCAAATATCTTTGAGATTACATATGAAGGAAAAGCAAAAAAATATTTGAATCGCATCAAACTTTGTGCTCTAACAAATATAGCTACAGATTATTCAGCAGGACTTGAATCATGGTCAACTTATAATGATGGTGCTCCTATTTCAATGAGTATTGCTCTTTCATTTACTGAGTTACTACCAATATTCTATGAAGATTATGAACCATATAGTGATCACAGAGATGGAGTTGGATTCTAATGGGTTATTTTAGAGAGTTACCAAATGTAGAGTATCAGAATTTTCTGGCCTCATCAATATCGTCACAAAGTTATGTGACTGTTAAAAACTTATTCAGAAGAAATAAGTTACGTGATGATCTGCAAAATGTCTTCACACTCTTCAATAAGTATGAAATTAAACAAGGTGCCCGTCCAGACACTGTTGCCGAAGAGATTTATGGTGATGCAGAGTTGGACTGGGTTGTTTTAATGACAGCAGGTATTCTAAATGTCAGAGATGAATGGCCTTTAGATGATAGAGACCTTTATGATTATTGTTATGAAGTTCATGGAGATAAACTTAACTCTATCAGATATTATGAGACTACAGAAGTTAGAAGTAACAAAATAGTCAAGAATAAAGAAGGAGAGGATATATTATATACCAACCTTCTGATTCTTCCTGCAGGTAAACGAGTGAATGAAGATTTTAAAATATACAAACCACAGGTTCAAGGAAATAACGAAGTATCCACAAAAATAAACCCAGTCAGAGGTGTCTCTAACTGGGAATATGAAGTTATAAAAAATGAAGAGAAAAGAAGTATCCATCTTCTAAAAGAAGATTATATTCAACAGTTCTTAAATGACATGAGAGATATAATGGTATATCAACGGTCTTCGGGTCGTATCAATGATAGATTAGTGAAAACCGAGAATACACGAGTCTCTATGCCTCTTTAAGTCTAGTCATTTGCAAGAGCAGCGAAATATTGAAGAGTATCATCTTCCACAAAGTCTGCCTTTGAAGTGCTGGATGTTGTAAGTTGTTCCTCTACGTTAGATGTAGCAACATTACTTGTCTCTTCCTCATTCATAACCTCTTCATCTAGTCTCTTCGTAGATGCTGCATTTCCTAGTACATATGTAAGACGTTTCTTCAAGTCATCATATGACTTAAACTGGTCTGCTCCTACAAAGTCTTGTAAGGAATATTCCCTCTTCCAAAGGGCTTCTAGTGCCTCATCATCATCATTTAAAGGAGTGGGCTGAGCGAACTCGGAGCTATCGTAATTTCTGTATCCAGCAACATTCTTTGCTTTCAACTTGAAGTTAGCACCTTGCCATAGATCAAATGGATCAATAGGACTCTCATCTTCAAACTCTGGTTGCATTGCAGCCATTAACTTATCAAAGATTTTCTTACCATACTTGTATAAGAATACCTTACCTTCATTTTCAGGATTTGTAGGATCTTTCACAACATACACATTACTGATGTATGTAAGTTTACGCTTTTGTCTACGGGCAGTGTCCTTACCTGCTTCTGTACCATTGTTCCAGAGTGAAGTGTTATACTCTGATACTGGATCTTTTTGGTTTAAGGTAGTTAAACTATTTTCTATGTACCAACCACCAGGTCCTTGAAAGGCATGACTGTATAGTTTAACAAATGGCAGGTCTTCGCCATCGGGTGCTGGAAGGAAACGTAGAACGGCATAGCCATTACCTGACTTGTCTACATCTAACTTCCATAGTCTATCGTCCCCACCAGATGTATTATTCATCTTCTCTACTTCTTTGACTAACTTAGAAGTGAGAGTTCCTAGTCTGGACGCTTTTTTCAGATTACTGAAAGACATTTAGATTACCTCGGATTTAATTGGATAAAATGGATTTACTTGGATATTATAGCAAGGATTTGCTTATATGTCAATAGATTGCTTAAGTTTTTCGATAGTGCTGTTCATTTGTGCAAATAATGTATTGATGTCAGCACCTTCACCAAATCCCAAACCACTTATTGATTTTTTCAACTCCTCTAACATTTTGGTAGCATCAGGATCATCTGATAGAGATAATCTCGTATACATAATCTTTTGCTTCTCCAATAGAAGGAGTAATGTTTCAACATGCTCTAGTTTTTCCTCACGACTCATGGCTTGAAAACCAATCAAATTAGAATAAACATCTTCTTGAAGTTCATTTATTTCATGTAGTGCATCTTGAATAATTTCAGAATCAAAAAAGTTACTCATTAATAATGTCCCGTAAGATTTTTTTATACTTTAACATATTAATATTTATGAAAGGAATATATTTTTTTATCTTTAGACTGACGGATTCCCACACTGGATCAGTAAGTCTTTTATCAAAGTTTTTAACGAAAGAAAAGACTTTTTCCAATATTGTAAGCGTTTCTAGGGAGATCTCTCCACGCAGATACTTTTTTAACAATAGGGGATGACCCTTCGAGCAATCGAACAATGTTTCGAATCCGTGTTCTGATATTAATCTCTCGATTTGTTCTTTGAACAAATAAGTCAAACTCTGTTTGCGTTTTAGCCATTCGGAGTAGTTCTCCTCCCCGTTTTTTATAATCTCGCCAATCCATAAGTTTTGTGGGTTATCAGTTATTACAAAGTTTGCTAATAAAAAGTTTACCACTTCTTCATCAGAGTATTTACGACTGGTCTTCTCAAACCAATACTTATCCTTTCTCTTATTAAAAGCAGATATAGTAGCACGGGATTTACCTCCATACTTATGATAGTCAAATTTAGGATTAGTAAAATGACTCTTCATAGAGAGATAAGCGTGATAGGTATCAAACGGTGTCACTTTCGTCTTCGGCATCATCTTCGGCTTCAAATTCAGTAATCGCATCAATAGGAACTTCTTCCCCTCCTATGCGATACCAATGTACATTATTACCCGTCTTATAACTTGGACGTTTTCCAATATATTCTAAGTCAGGAAAATTATAGTCACGCAATATCGCTTGTAAACGATAATGTAATAAATCAAGTTGTGTTGGCATTAAACTGGTAGTTTTGCCTTCGATGTTTTTTTCATAAAGTTTAACTCTTGGGCATCCCATTTGAGTTTCTCTTTTAGAGGTTTAGATACAAGTTTAGTAACGGATTCGATCTCTAATCCATTCTTGTCGCAATAATGGCAGATAGCATCAATGTAGTTAAGTTCATCACTTACTACTATTTTCTCAATCTCTATAGCAAACTTTTGAGGTGTTAAAAACTTACTCTCAATCGCTTTTTCTAATTCTTTATTTGGTTCCATATAACTCCAGTTTATCCCCAACAAATTTTCTAATATATTTGTCGAGAAGTTTGATGTACTTTGCTTTGTCTGATTCTTCATAGACGACACATTCTCCATTTTCACAAGCCATGATAATTACAAGTTTTTTTATAGAGATGTTTTTCATCTCATACAGCATACAACCGTATGCCATTGCTTGAACAAAATAATGTTCAATCCACTTACGTGGTTTAGGTTTTTTAGATGTCTTAAAATCTATTATCGCTAACTCACCATCATATTCTGCAATACAATCGACAGTTCCTGCAATACCTAATTGTCTACTATATAGAGGCCCTTCTAAAGCATATATTTTATTTATCTTATTCAACTCAAATTTAGCAACCTTAAATAAGAACTTTGATAAGGGTTGTACCTCAGGAAGGTTTTCATTTTTTAAATAATACTCAGTAAGAGTATGCATATCAGTACCACGACTTGTTGCTGCTTTCGTGATACGGTCTGCTTCTTCATTACCAACTTTCTTTCGCCAGTTAACAAAGATCTCTTTATTAAAATGACTAGTAACAGAAGTAATAGAAACTAGTTTAACTAATTCATCTACATCTGGAATAGAATAATAACGAACACCATCGATAGTCTCTCTTTTTAGAGGTTCGAGGTTCAAATCAACATGATTAAACATTAAACAGTAGCTTCCATTTTAGCAATAAGATATTCTTTAACTAATCCTGAACGGATTATATCTTCTATCTCAAACTCTATTATATCAAAAGATGGCATTTTACGCAAGATGTTCATAAAGTCTACGATACCATTACGGTCATTCGTCTTCACTAAATCAGTTTGTCTAGCATCTCCAGAGAAAATAATCTTGGTATTTTCACCAACTCTTGTAATGATACTATCCAACTCATGGAAGTTTAGATTCTGAAATTCATCTACAATGATAACAGAGTTATCTAATGTAGTACCTCTCAAAAAACTAGTACTCCAAAACTTAATAGTATCCTGTGCTTTTAAGTTACCATACAGCATCTCAAAATCAGCATCACTCGACATCTGGAACATATACTTTACCATATTTTTGTATGGTATTTGATATATGTCTGCCTTATCTTCATGGTCACCAGGTAAGAAACCAATCTCTCTTGTAGCAACCAAAGATCTTACTAGATATATTTGCTCATAAGGAGTATTCTCACTTAATACATCTTTCAAGGCATTGAATAAAGAAATAAAAGTCTTACCTGTACCTGCACAACCATAAGAAACTAAATGTTTACCTGCTTTGTAGGAATCAAATAACCTTCTCTGATTATCATTAAGTGGTTCTATATCCACCAAATATCCAGAACCCAGAGGTTTTCTTTTTTTCATCTGTTTGGCAGTCATACCAACTCCGATATTATTTGGAGTATTAGATCTTTTCTTTCTAGCCATTAGATTTTCTTTACTTTAGAACCAGGTGCTTTTGAAGCTTTATGTAGTACCTCATTCCATCCTGGATTTTTCGCAACCAACTTATTTCTCCAATCTCCTACCTCTGCTGCCATTGGACAAGTAGATGGATCACTCCAATCACGTTTCCAATCAGGATTATCTTCGCACCATTGAGACCACTCTGTGATACTCATTGCTACTTCTTTCTGCTCACCAGTTTCTTTGTGAACCACAGGATATGTTGCCATGATGATAAAGTATTGTAAAAATATTTAGACCCACTCAAGGGCTTCTGAGACTGCAGGGAACTGTTCGGTAAACACCTTCCTACATGCTTCTGCAATGACCATATGCTCCTTCTGAGTACCGTGTGCAGACCTTAGATTTATATAGTGTATCCAAGAACGGCAAGAACCAGTCATATAGATTCTGGTAGGAGTACAGAGTGGTAATACCATTCTAGCACATTCCTTAGCAACACCTTGCTTTAACATAGACTCATACAATGCTTTAGAAGAACTAAACAACGTA
>Ga0163179_10000411_pt1 | contig 31064 bp, 23 predicted proteins | sample AtlANTMetagenome_FD_109643 | JGI IMG/M metagenome (GOLD analysis project Ga0163179, IMG submission 109643) | Marine eukaryotic phytoplankton communities from the Atlantic Ocean - Atlantic ANT 2 Metagenome | ecosystem: Environmental > Aquatic > Marine > Oceanic | place: North Atlantic Ocean... | reverse complement strand
GTCGATCGCTACGAGCGCTTCAGTCTGGTCAATGATCAGGTATCCGCCACTCTTCAGCCAAACCTTACGCCCCAAAGACCGCTTGATTTCTGTCTCAACGCCATACACATCGAACACCGGCTCGGTACCCTTGTAGCGCTGCACACGACTCTTGAACTGCGGCATAAAATGCGACATGAATCCGACGACTTGGTCGTACTCTTCTTTGCTGTCCAATACGATTCGCTCAACCGACTCGTTGAGTGAATCACGAAGAAAACGCACCACAAGCCCGTAATCTGAGTGCAGAGAGTACGGAGACTTTTTACTCTTCGCAGCCTCCTGGATCTTTTTCCAGGTCGACAGCAAATACTGCATGTCCTGTTCAAGCGTCGCCTCAGACTGGTCCTTGCAGACCGTCCGAACGATAAAGCCACCACCCTTTGGGCGATACTTGTCCACAAACTTCCGAAGACGTTTGCGCTCTTTGTCTTTGTCAATCCGACGAGAAATACCCACATTATTGACCGTCGGCATAAAGACCAAATACCGTCCAGGCAACGTGATGTGCGTGGTAATACGAGCGCCTTTTGTCCCAATCGGATCCTTTGCGATCTGAACGACAATTTCTTGCCCTTCCTTAATCAAATCCTGAATGGCTGGCTGACCCACTTTCGGCTGGGCACGCGGACCATCCGACTCGTCCTCCGAGACCAAATTGGGATTGTCCGCGTCCATCTGGCCCACGTCCACCAAGTTGGTGTAGATATCACCTACATACAAAAATGCGGCGCGCTCCAATCCGATGTCGACGAATGCGGCTTGCATGCCCGGGAGTACCCGAACCACCTTGCCTTTGTACACATTGCCAACGTAGCCACGCTCGTGGCCGCGATTGATATGCAGCTCACCGAGCTGCTTGTTCTCCATGAGGGCGACACGCGTCTCGCGCCCCGTCGTATTGACGATAATCTCGGAACCCAAGGGAAACTCCAGTGCTTGCCCTCAAGGAACAGATCTCTTCCACGGCAACATTGCGCTGCAAAAAACAGGCAGGGCTCATGGGGTACTCCTTGAATAGGGAAAAGCGAAAAAAAGAGGGAACGGCAGTCAACTGCCGGGGGATATGAATCAGCCCTTAGATAAGGGCCCTGAGCTTGGTCGGGATGGAGAGGGATTCCATCGCTAAAAACGCTACACCTCTTCATCACACATCAGAGACCCATCGTCAACGCCCTGAGACGTGGTAGCGTTCATTCCGTGATGACCTCTCGGCTCAAATTCTCTTTACTGCTCGCCCTGCTCTCCCCTACTGTTTTCGCAGAAGACATTGTTGATCCGTTCGAAGAACCTGAGGAATGGGACCTTTTTGCTGCAGAAGAGCGCCTGGTTACCGTCGCTTCTCGCTACAAACAAACCACACGCGAAGCACCCGCAATTGTCACCGTGATAGGCAGCGAAGAAATCCGCCGCTTTGGCTACCGAACCTTGAGCGACGTTCTGCAAGGCACCTCTGGTGTCTTTCTGTCTCAGTCCCCAGAAGGCTACAGCATCGCCTGGGTTCGCGGGGTGATCCAAGCCGATAACAACAAGATCCTACTGATGGTCAACGGCGTACCCATGTACGACGGTTTCTACACCCACGCCTGGATCGATGCCTATCTTCCTCTCGACCACGTACAGCAGATTGAAATCATCAAGGGCCCTGGTTCTGCGATTTATGGCACCAATGCTTTTGCAGCCGTAATCAACGTCGTCACCCAAGACGCCAAAAGCCTCCAAGGCGGATTTGTGCGGGCGTCCACCGGCAGTCACGCCACCCGCGGCGCCATGGCCATGGTTGGAGAACGTCTTGGAAAGAAAAAACGCGCCGGAGCGTGGAGTGCCTATGCTCGTATTCTGGACACCACAGGCGACGGTATAGAGAACACACCCAAAGGACAGCGCGACGTCCAGGCCCAGCGGCCTATCTCTGCCACCAACGCCGGATTCACACTGCAATGGAAGGGTTTAACGGCACGATACGACCACGTTTCCTATCGCGCCTCCTATCTCACCCAGGCCGAGGAAGACCTTTGGCAGGTTCTGCTCGAGTCACCCGACGAGTTCAACCTCAGCTTTCGGAATGACTTCCTCCACGCTAGCTACGCCATCCCCCTGGGCAATGAAATTGAAATCAAGCCATGGGTGTTGTTTCAAGATCACGACAACCCAGGCCTGTATGGTTGGATTCAGGAGCCAGACGTCAGCCAAGACCCGGATAGCGGGGACATCAACGCGAGCTGGGCCGGGACGATGGTCGAAACTGAAAAGCACACACGCCGCTACGGCGCTGGTGTGGATTTCGAAGCCCGCCCTGCGTATGCCCATGTCGTTGTAGCCGGAGCAGGAGTGGAAGCGACCGAGGTCGTCAAAGTGGAAGACCGCTATTTCGTGGACTTCTCCCCTACGCCCACAACCCCTTCCCCCTTCCTGGTGGAGCCGGGTTCCTGGGTGGGTGGAGCGTATGCATTTCTTCAACACACCTGGACGCCACTCTACTGGGTTAAACTGACCAGCGGACTGCGCATCGATCACAACCAAACCACTGAGACACTCTTCCCGTCTCCACGTGTTGGGCTCTTCCTTGTGCCAGCATCCGGCTTATCCACAAAGCTCCTCTACGGACGCGCTTTCCGAGCTCCCAACGTCCGAGAACTACTCGTCGAGGTCGCCACGGAGGAAGACGGAACCTACAAATTTACGGCAGCCAACCCGAACCTGGTTCCGGAAACCATCGATACGGTCGAGGCTGAACTGACATGGCGGCCCACAGCAGCAATGAGTCTGCGGACTGCAGCGTTCGGCTCTCTTCTTCAGGACACGATCAACAAATCCAACGACCTCAATCAGTACGTGAATTTAGGCGGCAGTACCATCGCAGGCGCGGAAGCGGAGCTGACCGTACACAAGGGCATTCTCTCGGCGAAAGCGTCCTATGCCTACACCTGGGGACGCGACCAAGAGACCGGATTTCCGATTTACGGCGTCCCACCTCATATGGGCCACTTCCAAGGCAGTTTAGAGCTGGCAGAGAACCTATTCTTCTCCACTGAGATCGACGCTTACTCCAGCCAACCACGCCGCGACTGGGCCCCCGATTCGGGTGCGCCGGACGGGCAAGGCTTCGCACTGACGCATTTCGGCGTCTCTACCAGCCGGTCGAAGAAAGGAGTCCAGTTCGACTTTTCTGTCCGCAATGCCTTCGACACAGCCGCCCCCAGTCTTGTGTACGTGGACAAAGCGAACGCAACAAAAGATGGGCTTCGTAAGTATCCCTACGACATCGAGCGCGAGGGCCGCACCTACCGGGTCAATGTGGAGTGCGCTTTTTAGTACCTCCTACTCGCACCCTTGCTCGACCGTCTCTGGGTCGCAATCATTGTCCAGGCCACCGTCGCAATACTCGAGCTCGCCGGGGTTGACCTCCGGTCGCTTGTCATCGCAATCCAGCCCGCCAAATGCATCCGCATCGTAACCGTCGCGATCCGCATCGTAGTCCGAATCTCCCATACAATCCGAATCTACGCCGTCGTACCAAAAGTCATAGGCCCCGGGGTACACACGGGCATCCTGATCATCACAGTCATCGCCCCCGTACGCCACATCGATATACCCGTCCCCGTCCCGGTCCTCGAGGGATTCCAAGCGATCCGATACATCCTGTTCTGTGCTCAAACAACCCGCACAAATGACAAGCAGCAAAACCCGCACAACCCTTCCTCCGCGCCGACTATAGCACGGGGCATTGAGCCCTTTAGCAATCAAAGCACACCCCCGCTCAACCCAACCCTCACCGACTCACCTAAAATGACTTTTCGCGCCGCAAATATGCGTACGAAAGGCGCGACGGATAGCTGTTCAAGCGGAGGCAGAAGATGCGAATGAGACTGGGCATGTTTTCAACCCTTGGGCTGATAAGTTGTGGCCCACCCCCTGGGACTGGATCCGAACCCGAGCCCGTCACTCACACAGAGATTCATGCCACCGTATTTTCCCTTGCTACCGACGACGGGTCCCTGCCGGCCATCAAGACGCATTTCCCTGCGGCCAAGGTGGAGGTCATCGACCACGCACTCTACCCAGACGCAGCCCGACGAAGCCAGACGCCATCGAACGGATATGTTCACCTGATTCGCAAGGACAAAGACGCAAACAATATCGGGCAAGCACAGTTGATTGCCCTGAACGCTTCAGACGACGTCTTTGCGAACGCTCGGGCCGCGCTACAAAGCAGCCTCTTCAGCCATCGCTCCTTCAACGGCGACTTCTCCTCTAGCGCTAACAGTAAATCCAAAAAAACTGCCAGCCTCCTCTACCAGACACTCTCCTCTCAAGGCATTGTGGAGAGCAGCCAGGAAACCGCCGATCTTTTCCTGATCTTAGCCCCTCAAGATGATCTCACCGTGGAAGAATCCAAACAGATCGAGAAGCATCGACTGGCTGGCGGAGCCATCTTGGTTGCGCTCGAGCCTGAATCGCCCGGCATCACCGGCACGCGACTCTCCACACTACTGAAAGATCTCGGTGTCGAGATGCGAGACGGCATCGTCGCCTCTGAAGACGGACAAGTTTGGGAGAAAATCGGCCAAAAGAGCCCCGGCGACGAATACAACCACGCCACCGCAAGATTCCTTCCCCATCCTTCCAACCGCTCTTTAAGCAATCCCCGCATCAAGGGGCTTTCCGTGGTCTTCTCCAAATCCGCCGCCATCCAGCCCCGCCGCCATTCCAAGGCGAAGAGCAAGCCCACGGTGCTAAGCCACCCAAAGGCTTGGATTGAAATTGATGGCGATGGCACACAAGGCGCCAACGAGAAAAGCGATTCCACACCATTGGTCATCGCGGCTGAACATCCAGGCAAGCACAACGCCAAGTCGATCGTGTTCTCAGACTCTACCGCGCTCTCCGATCGCTGGGCACTGCACCCGGGCAATAAAATACTGATACGAGACAGCATCGCTTGGCTGCTCCCAGACACGGTGCCCTCCCCCGCAACCCAACCCGACCCCTTGCCCGAAGATGCACGCCAAGTGCCCATATTCGAAAAACAGAGTCCACTGCGCGAGATTCAACTCATTCAACCCGAACAAAGACTTCGAATCCAGCAACGAAAAGGCAAGGCCGGCAATCACAGCTGGGTCATCAAAGAAAGCAACACCGGATCCAAATCTCTTTCCTTCCGAGGCAATGCCAAGGTCGATGCAATCTGGAAGACCTTTGAGCCCCTTCATACGCACCGGACCTGGAACAATCCACCCAAAGATCGCCTACAAGCACTGGGCTTAGACCAGCCAATCGCCACACTTCGTTTGATTCGTGAGAACGGACGGAGTCATGATCTTGAGTTGGGCGGGACACCCTACCAGACGGCAGGCCGATACGCGCTTCACAAAGCGACCAATCGTGCCTTTCTTCTTTCCAAGGAAGACCTTGCTGTACTTTTTGCGACCCCACAGAGCCTTGAAGACTTCCGCGTCTTGCCCGACGACAAATGGATGCGCGTAGAAATGCCCCGAACCCGCGGCACTCAGCGCATCGAACCGCGTACAGAGCACTGGATTGTCTCTGGCGAATCCTCAACAAAGATCAATGACGCAACCGAGATGATGCAGACCTTGCTCTCCCTGCGTGTCATGCGGCCGGCAAACCTCAAAGAAGAAGTACCCGAGACAGCCATCAAGCTGACCACCCGCCTCGTCCCAATCGAAGGCAAAGCCACCAATTTCAAAATTGCGTACTGGGGTGAACAGTGGCTCGGGTATTCCGACCACACACGAATCTGGGTAGTACTTCCCCAACCGAAGACAAAGCGCGTGGTCGAGTTGTACCAAATTCTAGAGTAGATTGAAGACGGACAGTTCAAGTTCTTCGATAAGGCTCGGCATGCTACTGCTCTTCAGCGTGATGACCATCACGCACGCGAATCCAATTGAAGACCTCGCCAACACGGCCCTACTTTCTTCCCAGCCCGATGCGTACTGTCTCGACTACGCCAAACCACCGGGAAGTAGCCACATCGACATCCCAATCAACGCACAAGGAACATGGGTCGATATCGACATGCACCTCCAAGGCCCAGCCAGCCAGGGCCCCAAAGCCATAGAAGGCGGCTTGCGTTTCTCAGATGGAAGCTTTTTAGAAGTGCATGCGTGGTTAGGAAAGCAGGTTGCACCGTACGCCATCACGGGTCAGGACAGCCAAAGCATCATTCTTGGTTCCAACCCCAAAGGCAACGTGCTTGGGCAGCGATGGCGGATTGCAACAGGTCAAGCCCAGACGACCATTGCAAGTATCGAGCTGAAAAGCCGACTTAGAAATCATCGTTTGTGCATCACACAGATTCGTGTCCACAACCAGACACCGCATCCCGATCAGACTGACACCGAAAACTGGTACACCTTTGTCCCCAATGCCACACTGAAAACGCCTCCTCAGAGCCTGCCCGTCAACGGCCCTGCGGTACAAGCGATACACCGCGGCGAGGATGGTCATTTCTACAACGCATCCGCTCAGCGGGTCCGATTTTGGGGGGTCAATCTCACGGGTCCCTCCGCTATCCCACCGAAGAGCGAAGCGGACGCGCGAGCAAAACTGCTCGCACAACTTGGCTTCAATGCGGTGCGCCTCCACCACATCGATGCACCCAACAGCGGACTCCTCAACCCGAAACGGCACCAACCCGACCAGCCGGTCTTCCATCCCGAACGACTCGATGCCCTCGACTACTTTGTCTCCCGACTCAAAGCCCATGGCATCTACCTCTTCTTAGAGGTGGCCACATTGAGAGAATTGGGCCCCAAGGAGGGCCTACCCGCCCTCGGGCCACTGCCCGCCGGCCACAAGGTGGTCACAATGTTTCGCCCGAGATGGACACAGGCCTACCTCCAGGCGTTCGAAGATCTCTGGGGCCGGACCAATCCATACACCGAAAACACGTATGCCAATGAACCCGCTGTCGCTGTCATCGAGCTCTCCAACGAACACTCCTTGCTCAGCCAGTGGGGCAGCGGAATCGAAAAGCTCCACAAGAACCACCTCCTCATCCTGAACCAACTCTGGAACCGCTTCCTAAAGAACAGCTACAAGACGGATCAGGCACTTGCGCAGGCATGGAAAGGTTCGCCATCCCACGGCGGCCTACTTCAAGGTGAAAGCCTTGAGAAAGGGAGTGTTCGCCGCGCCCCCGAGCATCCTGGACTGCGCTACGCCTACCCCCACCAGCGGCTGCGCGATCTCAACCGTTTTTACGCGTCCCTCGAAACCAAATTCTACGAGTCCGTCGCAAAAAAGGCCAAGGAAATGGGGTTCACTCAACCTGTTGTCGCCTCCATGTCCTTTGGGCGTCCGCAACTCCAACAGATTTACGGGCAGTGGGATGCAGCCGATTTACACATCGAGTGGGGCCAAACCAACGCGCGAAGGACACTGGCCAACGATAGCGCTATTCGGCGACCTCGAACCCAGCGACTGCTCGAAAGCGCCATCTTCGCAGTGGATCAGCAAGCCTTCTTGGTCACCGAGCTCAACCACCCTTTCCCCAACAAAACCATGGCAGAGGCTCCGATTCTCTGGGCCGCACTAGCAAGCCGCCAAGATTGGGACGCTTTGATTTGGTTCGAGTGGCTCTTTGAATCTCCTAATCCAGATCGCAATGGCTTTGTTCACTCCCAATTCGACCTCTCTCATGCCACGGTGAAGACTGCACAAATGCCCAGCGCATCCAGCTTGTTCCGAAGCGGATGGGTTCCACCAGCCGATGGCTACTTCCCGGTCCACCGCTCACCCAGTACCGCAACCCTACAATCCATCTACGGCAAGACCCCCCTACCCTGGCAGACACAAGATGTTGATTTCTGGATTCGCCACCGCATCCGAACTGTACTCGACGAGGAGCCCCATCCCGGCGTAGCCACGACTGGAAGCTCTGGCGGCATTCGCTGGTCACCTAAAGACGGGTACTTTGTCCTAGACAACCCGTACCTCCAAGCCATCATCTCTCCCGGCCAACAGGATGCCACAGGAGAGATACCCCAAAGCACCCACTTAGAGATCCGACTCGACAATTGGGCCGCTGTTTCACTGGCCACCACCGATGGGACCCCTTTGAAGGATGCTCAATCCGCTTTACTCACCATCGCGACCACACAAGAAAACACCGGCATGGCCTGGGAGCTGGAGCACAGCGTGGTTCGCGCATGGGGTGGCGCCCCTATACTGATCCAACCCGCCGAGGGAAGCATCATCCTTTCATGGAAAGGTCGCCCAAAAGTCGAAGTGCTCAACGAGTCCGGCGAGACAATCGAGCGATTGCGCGTCCGCAGAAAAGGCCGGCACAGATGGGAAATCCCAATCGACCAGAGCCTCCAGAGCCCCTGGATTTTCATCCAAAGCCGCTAAACGACTACCACATGCGTTCCGTGACCCAATGGACGAAACTCATCCCGGTTGACAGCACCAAGAGCCACGTAAAACCGATCAGTCCCAAGAAGAGCCTTCTGCGCTCATCGGGTATCCGATAGAGTTCCGCTAAAAACAACGTCGAGAGGTAAACCGCATAAGCGAATCCCACCACCGACAGGACCTGAAGGTCGGCAAATGGCTCGGTAATCGCTCCCAGCATGAGCCCAAGCCCAACGGGAATCTGTAGAAAACCCCACAGGTGAACCACTTGCGCTCCATAGCCCACGCCACCCATTCCCGGAGCATACGCATCGGCCGACTTGTACATCGCATATGGGAGAACACACAGAACACCGCCCGTTAAAACACCCACCAAGATTCCCGGAATCAAACCGTGCCTTAGATAAGGCAGGCAAACAAAGACCGAACAGATGAGCGCAAACGGCAGAAAAAACCGTCGTGCATAGTCCTTTGTTGACGGCTTCTGGGCGAGCTCAACCCAGAACTTCTTGTTGGGCTGGGACACCACCTCCACCATTCGAACAAGAACCGCACCCCAATCCATCAAAGACTCCGCACAATCCGGAATCCCACATCGGTTCCTGAATAGCTTTCACTTTCCGCACGCCGAATACGTGTCGCCAATTGTTCAATTGAGTCCAGAAATGATCCACCGCGCAACACACGATCCGCCACCACATCAAGGCGCTCACGCTCACCATCTTCCGGAATCGGGAATGAGGCAAACTGGGAAGAGGTCCACTCCCACACCCCACCGATCATGCCAAACACACCCTGTTCATTAGGGGCTAACTCCTCAAAAGCGGGACAGCGCTCAGGACTGTTCTCTCGCGTAAACGCATAGTCTGCGAAGGACGCACTGGAATCTCCCCAAGGAAAGCGCGTCTTACGGCCACCGCCACACGCTAGCTCCCACTCCATCTCCGTGGGCAAACGAAAATGCTTATGGGACACCTCAGACCACCACTCGCAGTAAGCAACGGCGTCCCGAAACGACAGACCTACTGCCGCGTCTTCGGGTCCCGGCGAGATACTGGCGGGCTGAAACTCCGGTCGAAACGCCTGGTATGCCTCATTGGCTATACAGCTTCGACTGATATAAAAAGACCCCACATCGGCATCAAATTCCGGTTCGCCACTCAAGCCGCCACCGGCTGTGAAATAGTCACCGCGAACAAGCCACATACAGGGTCGGGGATACTTGGTGTACGGAAGATATGCCATCAAAACACTCTAACGGAAAGCAGGTGTCACGCCTCGTATCGCGCGTGCTCCACCGCGCCACGAATTGCATCCAATTCATCCGCCAAGCCCACACTTTCACCATCACCGCGTGCCTTCAATTTCTCAGCGATTTCGCCCAGGCGCTCGCCTGTCAACTTACTCTCTTCCCGGATGCTTCTCTTGAGAAATTCAACAGCGAGCGAGGAACCGAGCGCGGCAACCGCGAAACAGTAGATACCCGCCTGCGGCACAAATTCGAAATGAAAGCCATCCGCCTTGAAGAAGATCACAACCATTGCCGCAATAAACACATCGGCCATCGACCACTTCGACGTGGTCTCCAAAATGGATTGAAGTCGTCGACGGGTGGCATGCTTCATCTCCAAACCTGAGGAAATGATCAAGCACAAAAGAATCTTGGATACTGGGAAAATTACGGAGAAAAAGAAGATCGCCACAGACAGAAAGATCTCTTCGGCCTTCCATAAGTCTCTAATTATTCCAAATAGATACTGATCCCCCAGCGGAACACCAACTACACCCAAAATCCAATCTTCCATGCCTCCATGCACATCCACCGGAAGCCAACGGTCCACCCGTTCAATCCAAGACGGGAAGACCAACTCCATCCGCGACTCGAGAAAAGGAAACATAAACGCTGCAACCAAGAAGACCGCACAAACAAGACTCAAGACAAGGGCGGGTAGATGCTGCTTTTTAGTCATAGTCAATCCTATAGTCTCTACTTAGGCGTTTCGTAGCGGAACCGACTTCCACCTACGGTCAAAATGTCGCCATGTTGCAATGGGGCAGAATTTTTTACATCCACATCATTGATCATCAGCTTGGTAAACCGAGCCAATTTTTCAACGGTATGGCGACCTCCCGACCAAACAATTCGAGCAACAACGCCTCCGGTGAAACGCCCTTCTACCGCCACCTCTTCCTTCGCACCAATCCGCAGTTCTCTGTCTTTCGGGTACCAAGCCTTCCGACTATCCAAAACCGCCACCAACCGGGCTTCACGCATGACCCGTGCCTGTGCTTTGAGTCGGTCCAAATCGGCTTTGTCGATCTGAAAGGTACTGTCGCCATCCAATTGTGCGGAAACTTTGTAGGGCGGTAAATAGGCAACAAAACGGCCCTTGTAGACCTGGTCTTGTCGTGAATCACCCAAGAAGACCAAGTGAAACTTCCCGATCTGCACTTCATCGGCGGTGCGAAGAATGTGCTGCTCGCAGCTTTCGCCATTGACCAACAACCCGTTCCGGCTCTTCAAATCCTTGATATGCCACTGGCCATCTTCATTGAAAACCCGTGCGTGATACCGACTCACGGAAACATTCGGAAGAATCAAATCCCCGTCGTTTTCTCGACCGATGATCACTTCCGGCTTCTGAAAGCTGTACACCTGCTCTGCTTGGCCCGGAACACGAACCACAAAATGTGGCATATGCGGTCACCTCTCTTGCGACCCAGTATAGATCTGTTGAACCACAATAGGAGTTCACCTTGAAACGCCTTCTACTGTTCATCGGGGTCTTCTCCGCATGCGGCACTTCAAAGTCCACCACAAACGCCGCACTGCCCGTCAGCCCACCCACAACACAGACCACCACACCGGCTACGGAAGCAGCAAGTCAGGGAGTAAACGATCCTGCATTAAAGAGCATTTTAGAGGCGCATTGGGATCAATTGATGGGTAGCGCCCCGCTCTGGGCCACCTCTCTTGGGGATCGAAGGTTCGACCACCTCCTCCCCAACAACTCGAAAGCCGCTCAAGATGAAGAAAGAAAAAAACGGGACCAACTCATCGCGGAAACGTCCAAACTCAGACCAACAGAAGCACAGGACCAGATCACCCAAGCACTGTTCATCGAGCTTCTAGAATCCAGGAAAGGTCTGGACGCATGCGACTTTGAAAGCTGGAGCTTCTCACCACGAAACAACCCGTTGTCCCTCTTCAACAATCTCCACGACTCCCACCCCATTCACACGTTGGTCGACGCAGAAAACTATCTCCGTAGAATTGATGCAATCCCCGGTTTTCTGGCACAAGAAATTCGGAATTTACGCACAGGCATTCAAGCCGGCATGGTCGCCAACAAGGAATCGAGCGAAAAAGTCCTACAGATGACAGAAGCGTCACTTGAAAAAGAGACCGACGCCTGGCCACTTCTTCAGGCCAAAGCTCCAGACGGCTTCGACTTGAAAACCCCAATCCGAGAACGAATTGAACAAGTGTTGCGCCCGAGCCTCGTCACCTATCGGGATTTCCTACGGGATGAAATCATCCCAAATGCTCGGGGAGAAAAGGCCGAGGGGCTATCCCACCTGCCTGTTGGTGAGGCCTGCTACCAAGGTCTAATCAAGTACCACACAACCCTTTCCAAGACTCCTCAAGAGCTCCACGAACTCGGAAAATCAGCCCTAAAGTCTATTCATAGTGAAATGGAAACCATGGGTCAGCGACTATTCCAACAACCGACAATTGAACGTATTTTCAATACCTTAAGAACAGACCCCTCACTGCGCTTCGACAATGAATCTCAGGTAGAAGACAAAGCCAAGAGTGCACTTGCTCTCGCCAAGTTGAAGATGGCCGAGGCCTTCGATCCCGTACCTCAAACCGACTGTGTGGTAGAGCGGATCCCGGACTACGAAGCCCCCTTTACAACCATCGCTTACTATCGACCTCCGGCAACAGACGGCTCCCGTCCTGGCACCTACTTCGTCAATACCTACGCGCCTGAAACTCGGCCACGCTTTGAAGCGGAGGTATTGGCCTACCACGAAGCCATTCCAGGACATCACCTACAAATTGCCCTGGCACAAGAGCAGGATTCGATTCCACTTTTCCGACGCGTCATGCATATGACCGCGTTTGTAGAAGGGTGGGCACTGTACTCAGAACGCCTTTCTGACGAGATGGGCATGTACACCGGGGACCTAGACCGAATGGGCATGCTGTCTTTCGACAGCTGGCGGGCAGCACGCCTCGTGGTGGATACGGGTCTTCACGCGATGGGCTGGACACGCCAAGAGGCCATCGACTTCATGGAAAAAAACACGCCATTGGCTCTGAACAACATCGCGAACGAAGTCGATCGCTACATCACAACGCCTGGGCAAGCTCTCGCCTACAAAGTCGGCCAAATCGAAATTCTACGGCTCCGGAAAATGGCCAAAGATGCTCTCGGACAAGACTTCAACCTCAAGACCTTTCATCGAATCGTCCTCGGGGGAGGAGCCGTGAGCTTGCAACACTTAGAAAAGACGGTCCAAGATTGGGTGCTAAACTCCAAGAAGGAGAACGACACACCATGAAATTTGTATGCGCATCGTTAGGTTTTCTGTTGGCCGCACCCGCCACAGCCAAGAGCGTCGAAGTACCCATTGAGATCGGACTCGGACCCACCGCGCTGATTTGGACGGGACCCATCGCACAGGAGCAAGTGGTGCACTACGGCATCTCGGTGTCTGCCGCTGCGGTGCTCGACAAGGAATTTCTCCGAAAGAACAGAAAGCTCATTCCAAAGGAATATCGAAAGCAGGTCCTAAAGATGAACGAAATCCGTATTGGACACTTTTTGGTGCCCGACACCTTGATTGTGTCCCCTAAGCTCGGTGAAACGGGAATCTACGGCGCAACATGGAGCCCGCTGACACTACAAACCCCACTGAGTGCGTATTTCAAAGCGAGTGCCGACCTATTGCTAACCTACGCCTACATTTATTCGGACAATGCCGAGATTGGCCGCACTCACTTCCTACGCCCCGGCCTCGGACTTGGCGCCGAGTTCACGGTGCCGATGGGCGGGCGTTTTTCCCTGGCCGCAGGATGGCGCTCGAATCTCTACGTCCCACAGGAACTCAACAGTACTGTTGGTAGCCTTGGCCCCATCGAAAATGGAGACCTATCCCAAAGCATCTGGCACGTGGGACAGGCCTCCCTCCGACTGCATTATCGATTCCCGTTCCGAACGAATCTCTAAGGCAAGCGCAGACCGTGGTTTATTTCAACCACCCCCACCCCTGGCCCTGAAAGAATCCATCGGCCCAAATACGGGGCTGTGATTCTGTGGGTCTGGCTGTGTAGCCACCGGTCACAAGACTACCCACCCAGTCGCCTTCCGCATACACCCGATCGATTTGGGAACGAACCTTGGCGACGTCGGCCTGACTGACAACGCCATTTGACGTGGCTTTGTAGAACTGCACAGTGACACGAATTGGAAAGGAAGCATCGCGCTCTATCGCGAGCTGATTGATTTCCTTGAAAGGACCCTCGGTCGCACCCGTGCCAATCACGGCAACCTCAACATTTGATTGCATTTTAGCCCTACCACCGAGTTGCGGCATCAAGTCGTTCTCTTCTGCCATCTCTGACTTCATGTACCCGCCTCCACCCGCACCATCACCAATCCCTCCCACTCCCTGCGAACGCACAACTCGTTCGATCTTCAACGGAACCTGGATCACAAGGACCACATCCAAGCCATCGTCTTCTGTCGCTTGCGGCTTACCTTTGGATTTCTGGGTCCGGTTGAAGGTCGAAAGCCGCGTTGCTGTAAAGGGTGCACGCTGTCCATTGTCATTGAAGAACAGTTCTTCGGACATGTAGCCACTACTGTTCTCCACCACTTGGATACTCGTCCCACGCGAGGTCGCGACAATGGTGGCAACCGCTGGTGCACCGGGGCGCGACTGGTAGTTGTACAGCACCGGCGTAAAGGTCGCGTCGCCCGTCTTTGACACCGGTAAAAAAGCACCCTGTGCGCTCACGAGTACATGCTCATCCCGATCCGCCCACAGCGAAGTAGCTACCCCACCCCATGAATTCCGATTGTGCAAATAGTCACGGGTCTTGGCCAAGACATCCCGAAGGGACACGGGCCGCAGATCCTGCCCCGCTTGATTTCCGACAAGCAGTGAAAACTTTTCTGCCGAGACGTCAGCCGTGACATCACTATAGTTTGCAAACCGCATCACTGGCATTGGATGAAGCAAGCCCTGACTGTCGCGAACACCGATCGTCATGTCACTGATATTCGGTCCCCACACCGAGTTTTTCGAACGGCCCGTGTCTTCCCAGGTCACATTCATAAGACTTAGTCCACTCTGCGAAACAAGCCGACGAGCAGATGGATTGCTCACCATGGCCTCTACTTTACGAATGGTGTCGTCAATACTTGGATCTTTTTGAGGCACCTCAACAGGCGCAAGCGGTGAATGAGAAAACAGGCTGGCGACGATAGATACAAGGTTAAACATGTGGTTCTCCAAGAAGGATTTGTTTGAGTCGCCACCAGAACGATGCTCAATCGAAAAGCTTACACACTGGAGAATTTTTATTTTTGGACTACATTGCTGAACCGTAGGAGAACGACGTGAATTTAAAGGGAAAGGCCATTTTAATGGTCGCATCGCTGATGATTACGCTCTGGAGTCTCGGCTTACTGATCCAGTGCACTATCCAATCCATGCTTCGCGGTGGCGATATTGAAGACATTGCTGTCTTCGTGCCCAACGACGTCGACTTTTTCTTCGCCAGTCGAGGCATCGGTGAAACCTACTTTGAATTCGCCGGGATCGGCGATGCCATTGAGAATGCCGGAGAGCGTACCGAGTACTATCTCGAGAAGATCCGAGCCGATGACACTCTGGGATTCGACTTCATGTCGCCTGAAGACTGGGACAAGACCGGGTTGAGCTTCTTTCGGCCCTTGGGAATTTCAGTGACCGGAAAGACGGTAGAGAGCACGTACCTGACGTTCTACTTGCCCATTCGGTCCGGCAAAAAGAACGCTCTTTTGGGAACACTCAATGAGGTGTTCGAGAATCTCGGGAAAAAAGTCGAAGTACGCAATGTCGATGGACATGACCTACACATTGTCCAAGACCTGATCGACTGGTTTCCTGTCGTCATGAACTATGCCGCCCACGATGGTTACGTCATCGGAATCTTAGGCATGGACGGTTCTTTTCCAGTCCCACCGGATGACTGCCCACACAAGGCCGAGCCGGATGGAGCGGAGATGTGCGTACTAGACGCCATCTGGAACATGAAGAAAGGCGAATCCTTGATGGAAAGCCAAGCCTTCAAGAACCGCCTCGCCACGGTTGGCAATGACTGGCACTCCTTGAGCTATCTGTCGGCAACAACGCTCAAATCCTTCACGGAAATGCTCAACGACATGACCCCGGAGGGCCTCGATACAAGCGCATTACCACTCGCTGACAGTTCCGGCATCGCAATCACCAACACCACGGACACACGGGTTCAATATCGCGCGGCCCAACGATTCAACTCCAAGCTGGTAAGCCCCGAATGGCTTCGGAAAGTCAAACCCCGCGACACACTGGGTGACAAGATTCCCGGAAAGCCACTCATTACCGTTCGGGCCTCCGTGAACCTGCCTGCTATCTGGGATGAGTTCGCTCCTTCCAATGCACCCGGTGCTCAACCCGACCTACTGAGCGGCATCTTAGAAGAAGGCCTCAACATCGACTTGAAGCGAGATGTTGCCGAAAACCTTTACGGCAGCGCAACCGCTGTCATCTTTGAACCGAACTTCGCCGAGCTTCTCCCCGAACTTGTGGGCTACATGCCCTTGAGGGATTCCGAACCGATCGAAGAACTCGTCGACACCGCCTGCCGTCTGTTGAGTCTTTGGGGGGGACGCCTTGAGAAAGACGAACACGGTGGCCTCTGGTGCACAGAGCCCGGTCTGAACATCTTTGTCGGCGTGGCACACAACCATGTCCTCTACGGTATCGGCAAAGATCCAAAGCAATACCAAGTCCTCGAAAGCAATGGATTCAAAAAGCAACTCCCTCCGATTGCACGCAAAGAGCTCGATAACGGTGAACCCATCTTCGCCTATGTCGACCTCAAGCACATGCTTGAACTCGCTCACAACCAGAAGGACGAGCTTGGAAAACTCTTAGGGAGCGACATGCCTGATTTACCCCCGACGCTACCTATTCGGGGCTTGTCTATTGGCGCGGAACTCAAAAAGAGCAAAGCGGAGAACTCGATCGAGAAAGGCTTGGGCGGCACTCCCCATGATGGATTGATTGAAATCAATGCACTCGCAGAACGGGGCAGCATCACCGAATGGCTTCGCAACGACCTAGAGGGCATGGTCGTCTGGACGGAGAAGACTGTCAAAGACTTCCTCAATCCGCCAACCGACTCTGTTGTCACCGCGGTGACCGGACTCAAAGGCACCATGGATCAGATTGTAGAATGGCAGATTGTGGGCCAAGAGGAGCTTGGTGCTCCCTATGTGGCCTGCGGAAATGAAGAAAAAGCGAACTTGCTCGTCAACGGGGGGAACCCCGATACGGTGTACAGCGATGAAGACCGAGCATGCTTTGAAAATATTGGATGGACTCCCGCCGCTGGAACCGCAGCATTCTGGACCGAAATCAAAGGCTCCAGTGATGCACCCACCGGATTCACGGTCCACGGCATCGAAAACACGGCGGACGGAATCCAACGCCAGACCCAAGTCCACCCCAGCCCATAGCCGAAGCGTCGGATTGATGGAAACACGATCTGATTTCGATATTGTTGCGCGTCATGTCCGGGTTCTCTTCGACGATGTGACGGTACTTAGGGATGCGAGCCTGACTATCGAACCGGGCAAGCTGGTTGCCCTCAAAGGAAGCTCTGGTTCAGGGAAGACGACCTTTCTCCACGCCCTCGCAGGTTTTGTCTCCCTCGATGGTGGCGACATCACGATCGCTGGACAGCTCCTCTCAGGAATGGACGATGCCGACAAAGCTGCCCTGCGACGTGACACGCTGGGTTTGATGACCCAAGACTTTCACCTGCTTCGAAAGCTCAGCGCAGAACGCAACGTAGCACTCGCCCCACTGCTTGCTGGAGCTTCACCCCAAGAGGCACTATCCGCAGCACGGCGCATTCTTGATCGACTTGAGCTTCAGGCCTTCTATAGGGCCGCCCCGAATCGTCTCAGCAGAGGCCAGCGCCAACGCGTGGCTCTCGCCCGAGCACTCGCCCACCCTCGACCTATTCTTGTGCTCGATGAACCCACATCATCCCTCGACGCCGCCTCGCGACAACTCGTGATGGACTTGCTGCGGGAACAAGCGAACTTGGGACACGCGGTACTCTTTGCCACCCACGACGACAGCCTGCTTGAACATGCCGACGTCATCCACGTCATGGAAGACGGCATCATTCAGGAGGCATCATGAATAGCATCACAAGAATGCTGTGGTGGCTCTCTGCAGGGTATCGAAGTGCACTCATCAAATCCGCAATCGGCGCAATCGTGGCAATCGGCCTTACGGTCGGCATCTGCTCCCTTGGAAACGGCGCTCGAAACGCCATTCAAGAAGAGCTACTCTCCGGTGGAGGGCAATTCCGCGTCAAAGCGCCCGCCTACAACATCGGTCCCATCAACTTGTCCGGCTCAGTGGTCAAAGAGAAAGCGTTGGGCCCATCCGAGGTGGACGCGCTCTCCCAGCTCGATGGTGTCGAGCGTGTCCTACCCGAGGTTTGGTCGCGCTTCCCGGTAAGCTTTCGCGCTAAAATTCAAGGCAAGCGGGTCTTCAGTGATGGAGCACTCCTCGGCGTCAGCCCAGAAGGTATCAGTGAAGACTATCCTGCCGAGGCATGGACCTGGAAAGAAGGCGACCCTGTACCCATTCTTGCACCCCGCAGCCTACTCATGGCCTACAACGGAGGCTTTGCTCCTGCCAATGGCTTACCGAAGTTCAACGAAAAAGCAGTACATGCATTTCCGGCCATCAACATCGTAGCTGGGCAGTCAAGCCACAAGGGCCGACTCGGCAAAAAGGTCAAACTAAAAGGCCAAATCGTGGGCGTTACTGCCTACGGGGGTGCGCTGGCCGCCATAGTCCCCATCGAGACCATTCGTCATATCGAAAAAACACTGAACAACAGTAACGAGAACACCCTCTCGTCCGTGTTGGTGACCCTCCGTCCTGGAGCCAACGTCGATACAGTCACTGCAGAGATCGAAACTCTTGGGTGGGCAGTCGAGCCACTTGATGGCGCTGCGAAGCAACTCGCAACAGCCATCAAGACCGTAGATCTTGGGGTGCGGGTGGGAGGGACGCTTCTCGCACTCGGCGCTCTGTTCTTACTCGTACAATTCTATGGGGTACTCCTGCGTGAACGCACACAGGATCTGCGGATTCTCCGTTCGATGGGCGCTCCAAGAAAACTCCTCGCCACGACCCTGTTTGGTGAAGTTGCCCTCGCATCACTCATCGCAACACTCCTCGGCATTGGATTCGGTCTTCTCCTCGGACACATCGCCGCCGCTCAAACCGACGGCCTCCTTACGGAACGACTCGGTATCGACCTACAGATGGCCCCCAGTGCACCCATCGGTTTCTTAGCGACCCTACTGGTACTCGCACCGCTTTTTGTCGCCGTCGCTGCCTTGCCAGCGATCCGGCGGGCGCTCAGTGCCCAATTGATGTCCGACTAGCTACTCCACCCATATCGGTGCGGTCAGTGCGATGCCTGCCTCACCCAACAACACCTCTCCGCCGACTGGATACACCCGCGCATAATAGATGCCTGACTGCGCCTCTACCGTCACCGAAAGCTCGTCCTCCCCAAGAGTCCAAACTCCGACGGTTCCATCTCCAATGCGCCGCAGTTCAAGCACCCGTTCCGCACTGACTGTGCTGGCTTGTAGAGTAATCCGCACCGTGCCGCGAATGGATTCGCCGGGACCCACCACCTTACGGCGGCCAGCTGCCTCGATCCGTAGTGACGTCCCAGGCTCAGCGATCACGATACGCCCAGCAAACAAGGCATCCAATGGTGTTTCATCTTTTCTTACATGCACCCAAGTTACTGGCCAGCCAAGTGGTGGCGCGAGCAAATTGGTAGGATCTAACTGACCCCACTGATGGGAATCCGACCCGCCCACAGGAAGGACTCTCTTCCCGGCAGCCAAATCTTCTTCCCACTTCACAACGGCCTGAGCGTCTGTCGCATCAAAACGTGCACCGCCATTGTAGACCTCCATGGCGTCGTACGCCTCCGAGGTCCAGTCGTAGGCCACCCATGGCGCAGGACCAAAGGGATGATTTAAGATGCCATACCCATTTGCGGCATGACACTGCGCCAACGCATCCCCTCCTGTTACCGTTCCTGTTGGGCGGTCCTCAAAAATCAGCGTAGCCTCGAAACCTCGGCCATTTGGAGAGATACAGCCAATATGACCAGTCGGCTCATTGGGGGCACCAAGTGCAGCCACCGGAGAAATTTCGCTCCCCATGTAGACATTGGACGGCCAAATCCCAGAAGTGCCTTCCGGTCCTTGGTTTGGGCAAAGCTCCACATCGTCGCAGTGCATAGATCCCGTCCCGTTTGAATGATCGGTAAGCACGACCCAGTCCAACCCCGCGCGCTGCATCGCTGGGGCCAAGGCTTCGAGGGTGCCCTTACCATCGGTATCATCACTACCCACACTCGAATGGACATGCAGATCTCCCGCCAACCATTCGCCGGGAGCTAAGGAGACTTCTGTACAAGCCAACAATATCCAAAACATAGAGAGCGACCCCTGTACCGTTTCCACACATAACGGCCCCACACACCCCTCGGTCACACGTGCTAAGTCAAAGAGACCATGAAAACATTGCTCGTCACACTTGGCCTCCTCTTCTCTCTGTTAGCAAGCGCGGCAGAGGACGCGAAAATCCTCAACGGCAATACGATGATTAGCGATGGCGATCTACACGAGTTGCTGATCGTACTTCCGGACGTCGAAGCCACTGCCCAACTCAAGGTCAAATCCCGCGGGCTCAAAGTGGTTGATAGCGAGATGCTGGCCCACGGTCTCGCCCGTGTCCGAGTGCTTCCTAAAAACGTCAAACAACTCACACAGAGAAAGCTTGAGATCCGTACATCGGGCAAGAAAGACAGCAAGGCACAACTATCCATTGACGTACTCCCCGGCCCAGCAGGTCTTCTGCGCGTCACCACCGATCCACCGTTTCTCCCAGGAAGTGTCTCAGAAGCCCAAGTGCGAATCACCATTCAGGGCAGCCACCCCCAAGCACCCGAGGCCCGCAATGTGGTTGTGGAGGCCTCATCTGGCACTATTTCCGATATGGTCAGGATGCCAGATGGCAGTTTTGTCGGACGTTACACGCCGCCGAAGCGCCGCACTGCAGACATGGTCGTACTGGCGGCAGCGGACGCGCACTACCCGGACCGAATCCTCGGGGCAGCCGTTCTTCCAGTCTTAGAGACCCGAACCATTCGGGTGAAGTCCAAGGGACCGCATCCACATTTCGTGGATTATGGAGACCGTGTTCATGGGCCTTTCCAGCCCCAAAAAGGTGATTTTGAGGTTCGACTCGAAGTCGATGCACGTCACCCCACAGCCGGACTACGGGTCAAGCCCGATCAAAAAGACGACATCAAGGAAAGCATTGCTCTTCTTGAAGAAAAGCCATCCCGCATGCACTTCTTCCCTCTCCCAAAGAGCTTTCCCCAAGGAGAGGAACTCGACATTCATGTCCTCGTGCTCGGCCCCAATGGTCTTCCCCTCGACGATGCTGCCCCTCTACTTGGTGCACACCCCATGGAACCGCTCGGCAGCGGTGTTTATCGGGCTACGAAGACGGCTCCCGATGGCGAGAGCAAGTGGGTTCTGAAGGCTTTCTCCGATGCGCTTGAAGAACAAGTCACGATTCCCCTCACTGCCCCGTTTCCCAAATCTCCTCCCCTAAGCCGAGTCAAAGCCGTCCAGCGACCCGTCGGGCATGTCCTCGTGTGGCCGAAGAGTCCCCTACAACTCGGGCAGGAAACCGAACTACTTGCTGTCGCAACGGACCATTGGGGACTCCCAGTGGCAAGAGTCGACATCACTCTCAGCGTGCCAAGTGGCGATGCACTACTTCCACCCAAAGCCACCACCGACCGCCGGGGTATGGCATCGCTCAAGATGCGTGTTGGAAACAACCCCAATCCTATCGTCGTACGTATCACCGCCAATGGCGTAACCACCGAACAGGCGTTGGCCGTTCAAGCTCCCACAGCACGGTTCTACCCCGCCGGCGACGCGGAACTTCAAGCACGCTACGATGCATGGTGGATTGTCGTTCCAGACGGCACACATCCCAGACGGTCACAGTTCACGCCACCTGCTGCTGTTGAAGACGGTCCCGCCCTCCAAGCGGTAGCCGAGAAAAAGACCCGGGAAAAGAAAGAAGCCGTTCCGCTCCCTGAAGCAAAAAACGGGATCCAGTGGCGCCTCCAACTTCTCGACTTGGGCAGGACCCATGTCACCGAAGGTGAGAAAGGCAGCCTCTTTCCCAGTATCGTTCGCTACGACAAGACACTGCCCCTGGGAATCATCGGTTTCGATGCAGCCTTTCAGTGGGAATTCAAAGCCGGGCTGGAAGCGGACATTCGCGGTCGAATCTCTCTACTCAACCAGAACACGGCTGCCGCCATCCAAGGAGGCTACCCTTCCAGTCTTCAAATCGGCGTACTCAAGACCATGAAGCTTGGAAATGGCAAAGCCTACGGTGGCCTGTGGGCGCATCGATTTGACGCCTGGGTGTCGCGGCATGTGACTGCAGCCGGCGGCCCCGTCGCTCTTCTACCGATCGGTGTTTACGGTGGACGGCTCGGTCTCGGTGCGACGCAACGTGTGCAATCCACTGAATTACGACTCGAACTTGCAACGACCTTCGCCCCTTGGCCGGTGGACGTTGGCGTGTCTACAGGTATCGGACTTCCAGCAGATTGGCTGGGTCTACCACCTTCTATGCAACTCGCCATCGATTACGACTACAACTACCGACAGATGCGCTTCGCTTTAGAAGAAGATGAGGCCCACGTGCTCGGCAGCTTAAGTGCTCTCCGAATTGGCATCAGAGGGCAGTTGTAGCAGGGCTTAGTCCAAGGCGATCCACGAAGCGCCGGGAACCCCACTGCTGGGTGGAGGAGGATTTGCCCCCACAATGTACACAGCACGTCGATTGGCAAGCGAATCCACCCCATCTCCCGTGGCTTCCGCCAACCACTTCTCGCCAAAACCGTAGTAGTAAATCGGGCGGTCATAGCCGTGCTCTCGGAACCACTTGGCGATGGCTCGCGCCCGGCGTTTAGAGAGCGTCTTGTTGGAGGATACCGTCCCGACTGTGTCCGTGCACCCTCCAATAAACAGCTTCACCGGAACCACGTCACCATATTGCTCGATGACATCTTTGAGCTCTCCGAGAGTGTGCTGCAGCTTGTGGAATTGGTCCGCTTCAATCACTGCCTCGTTGCTATTGAAGTGCACATCCTCATGCGGGATATCCAACATCCATGGCGAATATTCAAACCAAGCCGAACCTTGACTGGAGTGGAACTCCACCTTCAGCAAGACCACCTCGGCCGGATTGCCAACCCACGGCACCTCCACATTCCCCGGTCCCGCATTGATCGCATAGCTCTCGCGGCCCAACTCCCGCTTTTTCGCGCCATAGGCCGTGACATCTGCCCGCTCCACCTTGGCCGTCACACCCACAGTGACCGTATGCTTCTGGAAGTCTGCGCTCGCATTGCTGTAATCCACGGACAAACCGCCCGCGTAGCTGTACTGGATCGGTACTTCCTGGATTTCCTCGTAGCCATCCTCAAAGATCGCATGCACCAAACAGCTGGCTTCCGTCACACTTGGATCTCGTGGCCACTCATGCACATGCACTGCTCCAGCCGCCATCTTCCGACGCTCGCTCGCACTCTCCTTGCCTCCTGCCCGGCATTGCACTCCCAGTTCCGCCAGTGCTCGCGGTGGTGAAACCATCAGAGCGGGCTTCTCACCTGGACCCAATGATTGGCGAAATCCGTACTCCAGATCTCCCGCCTGGGCCGTCTGCAACAACAGTAAAGAAATGAGCATAGCTGTTCTCCCGATGTGTCAACTAACCCTCATCAGCGACGAAAACTTGCCAAGCAGCTATCAAAGTCCGATTCTATAGATATGAAGACGGCACTCATCCTATCAGGCGGCGGCGCCCGCGGAGCATATTCAGCAGGTGTTCTTCGCTATTTGTTCGGCGTCTTAGGTCCCAAACTGGGTGACAAGATGCAGCTTCATGTCATCTCTGGCAACTCGGTAGGCGCACTCAATGGTTGCTGGTTGGCTGGCTACGGCTGGGACCCCAAATCAGTGGACCGACTCTCCGCGCTTTGGCAGAGCTTACAGGTCTCGGATGTCTACTCCTTTGATGCAAGAAATCTCTTTCGCACGCCACTAAAAATGCTACAGCGTGCGCAGAAAACCAAAGCACACCGCTCCCTCTTGGATGCCAGCCCGCTGCATCAGCTTGTGCGCGATGTGTTTCCATGGGACAGCCTAAGAGAACGCATTGACGACGGTGGACTCGAAGCCTTGATCATCTCCACCACACAGGTCAGCACAGGCCGACACGTGATGTGGATCGATAAGAAATCCAAGAAGAGACTGCGTAGCCCGGACCCTTCTGCAGAGCTTCGCCAGGTCAAGATTGGGCCCGAACACTGCCTGGCCTCCTCGGCACTCCCATTCATCTTTTCGCCGGTAGGCATCGATGACCACCTACATGTCGACGGCCTTCTCCGACACAATACGCCCCTCGCCCCAGCACGACTTCTGGGCTGTGACCGCATCTTGGTCATCAACGTCAAACGAAGCTTCTCACAGCGGAGCAAACGAAAAAAGAAAACACCCCAAAAAGAGCCAACCATGGCCTTTCTCATGGGAAAGGCCCTCAACGCCTTGCTTCTTGATCCGGCCGAAAAAGAACTCGATCGTGCCGAGCGGGAGAGCCGAATTCTGGAGTACGGTATCCAACGCTATGGGGCTGAGTTTCTATCGGGCTTGAACGAGATGTACCCAGATGATGCGCCCTATCAGAAAGTCCGCACCATGCTCTTGCGCCCCGAGGCCGACTTAGGACAGGTCGCTGCTGAAGTCTGGGCAAAGTCGGATATCGAACTGACACGTACCACCCGTCTACTCTTGGCCCATATCGCCGAGCGCGAAGACATCCGAGAAGCCGACTTTCTATCGTATTTGCTATTCGATAGCGCCTACACGACCGTACTTGAGCAGCAAGGCTTCAATGACACAAAGGCCCGTCACAAGGAACTCGTCGCATTTTTCACGCAAGCCGACAGTGAGAAACCCTAAGCAGGCAAGCAGGTCGAATACGACACGGCTCAATATTTTCCGGTGATATCCAGTACGTGCAGGCCTCTCCAATCGGCACCCGCGGAAGGAAGCGCCGTGAAAGCCAACCACGACCGTCCCCCGGACGTAACAACACTCGGCTCACCACACGCCACGAGACCGGTCGCGATCTCCTGACTCGAACCATTCTCCAAGGACACGATCCGAATCTTGTCCCCTTCCGCCGGGTTCGCTGAAACCACCACCACATGCTTGCCATCCGGTGTCAATGCTGGCGCGGCACGGGCAGGCAAACGCACATCGCGCGTCACGATCCGCGAACGACCGCCACTCACAGGAGCAACCGCCACATCCCATCTCCCCTCACCCCGCTCAGAGGTGAAGAAGACAACTTCGCTATCCGACACAAAACGAGGCCGTGTCTGATCGCCCGCGGCCTTGGAGATCGTATTTTCCTGCCCACTATCCGACCAGTAGAACAAGTCCTCTCCATTCCCTTTCCGGGAAAACGAGACCGCTTTTCCACTCGGTGCGAACGCTGGGAAATTCTCAGAAGCAGAAGTGTTCGCCACTTCGGTGACCGTTGATCCAGCTGCAAAGTCGATCATCATAATGTCGCCTTTGCCCCGACTGTCACCAGCAAAAGCAAAGCGCGTACCATCTGCCGCCATGGTCGGAGAGGAGAGATTACCGGCCTGCGTATTCGAGTCGATAAACTCATTGGGAGAAGCACTCCCCGGCATCGCGTAGTAAATCCGCAACAAACCGCCCGCATTCGAGCCTTCAAAGAACAGCATTGTCTGCGGTTTACTTGTCCATGCGGGAGCCGCTACTACTGTTCCCCCAGCACCAAAACCGCGTGATGCTCCGGGAATGCGCAACTGCCTCGGCTGGGTGCCCATGCCGCCGTCAACCTTAACCAACCACAAGTCCACGCTGTTGGAGAGGTTGTTCACCTCATAGGCCAACCAAGCGCCGTCTGGCGACCAGACTGGGTTCTGAACATGTCCTTTGCCACTCGTCGGAATCTCTGCGGACTGCGCCACGCTCGCGGTCAACAGAGCACCAAAGAAAAAAGCCAAGCGCTTCATTGCGTCACCTTCCGTGGAACGGGGGCAAGCGTCAACGCAACCTGACCCCAAGGGTAGAGTCGCTGCGAATCATGCTGTGCACCGCCCAGCAAGGACACCGCTGCCGCCAAGTCTCTTCCCATCGGAAGAATCGAATAACTCACAGCAACCTGCCCCCCGACTGTCGCCATTGGACCACTCGTGACCCACATGATGTTCTCACGATCTGCCTCGTCGGTATTGGTGGCCTGAGCCACGCCAATACTCACAGTAGGCCCCACATTAATCCACACCGGATCGAAGCGAATCGTGGGACCTATCGACAAGAAGCCGGTGCGTAGCTGATGGCCTGAAAAAGCCCGGCCTTCCGCCTCAAGTTGCGCCTTGTCACTGCGGTCCACCGAGGCAGTGAGCCCGTGATAGCCGACTTCTGCATAGAGTCCGATCAGTGGACTAATCCCCATTTCCACTCCTGCAGATGCCCGAGCGCCCATTCCGGCGAATGCCGGAGGACTACTGACACCAGCGTCGACACTGGGCTCGCCGCCCAGAGTATAGGCACCACCCAAATCCACACGTGGCCCCACATACAAGAAAGAGAAAGGCTCACTTGGGTCACGCCCTACCAGGGCACTCAGTGATATTTCAACCACCGCGGTGCCTGCGGAAAGGACGAATTCTTCCGAACCAAAGGTATAGGTTCCGGCAGGAAGGATGCCCTCAAAACTACCCGTATCCACCACCTGCTTCTGTGCATTCTCGATGGCCTTTTTCTGGTCCGGAATAAACGGCATCATGCTGGGACTCAGCGTGGGGTCGAGGCCTTTATCGGATGAAAGGTCGACCAAACCATAGGTTCTATCGATCTCTTGAAGCAACGCGACAGCCTCTCGATCCGGATTCAGACGAACCGAAGAAGCAAGACGCTCGCGACACGCCGTCATGTTGCCAAGCGCCCGGGCGGCCTGAGCACCAAGCAACCAGTCTTCATCCGTCAGCTTCTCCCCTTTCTCCTCCAACGCCAGCATCAATTGAAAATTGCGTTCCACACCCGACCAGGCATTTCGCGCCGACAGCTTCCGCATCTCTTCCAGGTAGCGTTGGTGTTCTGCTGCCTCACGTTCGCCACCAAAAGCGGGATTCGAGCCAGCAAAACTAAGGCTACTGGTAAGGATGATTGCTGAGAGCAAATGTTTCATTTGGGCTCCCCTTTATCTGAAAGCGTATCGGATTCGGTCTCGGATGTGTGCCCCACGGCATCACCTTCGCCCACGGAGTGGGCCTCGTGCAAGCCAGTGGCATTTTCTTGGCATTCTTTGTCTTCACTCGTGGCCGGTGCAGACCCAACCAACTCTGCAGCAGAATCAGTAGAAGTCGGCGCACCCCGTTGAATCGGGAACGCCCATGGGTCAAACAACATGCGGGAATACGGGTGGGTCGGCTGTTCGGATCGCAGATCCAACTCTTCAATGATCTTCCCCTCCAACATCACCAACACCCGGTCTGCCCAGCGGCGCGCAGCACTCATGTCATGGGTGACGAGTACGCAACCCGCCCCATCCGAGAGGTTGCCAACAAGGTCTTCCAGTACCGACTCACGCCGGTCTGGCTCAAGCCCAGAAGTTGGCTCATCCGCCACCACCAAACGGGGTTTCAAGGCCAATACGCGGGCTAAAGTCACACGCCGCTGCTCACCACCCGACATCTCACGCGGCAAAGCGTCATACCGCTGTTCGAGGCCAAGGCGATTCAGCATTTCCTTCGCCTCGTGTAGGGCATCGTCCCGACTCAACTGCCTCAGTACCCGAAGTGTCTCCGACACCGCTTCCAATGCGGTCTGCTGCGGATCGAGTGCACTCATCGCGTCTTGTGGAATGTATTGATACGGCAAGCGATGCGGATGCCGTACCCGCTCGGAGAGACCATCCCACCGCATATCGTCTAAGTGAATACTTCCGACCGTCGGCTCTTCCAACCCAAGAATCATTCGAGAAAGCGTGGTCTTTCCAGATCCAGACTGTCCAACTAGTGCGACAACCTCACCTTCCTGAACCTCCATTGAAACACCGCGAACCGCGTGCACCTCTGTCTTTTCTGACCAAGGCCATGTGCCCGGCAGCAGAAAACACTTCTCCACATTGTCGACCTTCACGATGGCGCTCATTCTGCCCCCTCGGGTCGCGTTCTGACCACGTTCGCGCCGATGCGCTCAACCGTCTCGTCTTGGTGAGAAATAAGCAGCAGCCCACATCCTCGTTTCACACAAACATCTAAGAGCAACTCCGTCACTACACGGGTCAAGACCGGATCCAAACCGGTCTCAGGCTCATCAGCGATGACCAGCTGAGGCTGCGGGGCCACGGCAATCGCAAGCGCAGCGCGCTGACACATACCACCCGAGAGTGCCGCTGGAAGGGACTTCGACACATACGTAGGAAGATCAACCTCTTCCAAACAAGCACGGACGGCAAGGGCAAGATCCTCAGGTGGTTCTTCTCGACGCGCAATTGCCATCGCGATCTGTGTGCCAATTGTCCGGGATGGATTGAGGGCCGAAGACGCCAACTGGGGGGAATAGCTCATGTACGCGCCACGCAAGTGGCTCGTCTTCCGAAGCATATCAGCGTTGGCTTTGTCTCCTTGCCCCACCACACTCTTGAGCCAATCGATGGCCTTATCGTCCATTTCATTGGCTGGATAGCGTAGAGAGCCCGCGATCACCCTCAGCCCTGCATCGACCTGTCCCATGCAAGCACGCGCACTCAGTGTTTTACCGGACCCGGATGGCCCCATCAGGGCAGTGACCTCACCGGGCCGCACCGTCACATCCATCCCCTCAATCAGGCTTCGACCTTGATGCTGGATGTGGAGACCGCGCATTTCGAGCAGATTCTTCATCGTGCCCTCCCCGCGTATATTGCTGCCCGAGCCGACCCGAGCACAAGAGCTATCAGCCCGAGTCCTACCAACAAAGCGTGCCCACTGGGCTCATTGAGTGGCGGCACCCACTTGTAGCCCTCCACCAACACATGGGCCCAACTCATGGCATCATCCGAAGCCGTGGTCAGCGACGCCACATTATTCATCGTAGCTGTCAGATAGGACAGCGCGATTTCGAGCAAAACCACCTGACTGAAGACTTCCAGTGCTTGGCGAATCAATACAGGCCGCAAATTGAAGCCAATGACATGCACAAAATAAATACGCCATTTTGAGAAACCATGCGCACGCATCGCCTCCACGAATCGCGAACCGCCCAGTCGCCCAGCGACAGAGGCTGCTTCATCCATCGCCCCTGGAGCGGAGAGCAAAGCCCAAACAACCGCTATCGGTAAGAGACTCCGACTCTCTTGGGGTACCAAACGAGCCACCACGAGCACCACCACCAGTCGGGGCAATGCACTGAGCACCTCGCCCAGCACCTGAACCACTGGAGCCACTCTTGTGGATTGAGTGCAGGCCAACAGGCCACCCAACACCCCAAGGACAAATACAATCAATGCCGCAATCAAGCTCGGCACAATCACAATGCTGGAGCCTTGTTTCACCTGATCCCAAATCAGACGTCCGGAGCTGTCGGCCCCCAGGGGCCACGCATGAGAAGGACCGAGTCCTTTACGGCCTTCCGGCATTCCGCCCGACATACTGTAGCCCGCAGGACAGGAGCCAACTTTCGGGCTTGCGTGTGCCGCACCGTCTTCTGGATGGCAGGTATCATCAAAGCCTCCACCCTCGTATCCGTCTGGACACAAACCGCGCTTTGCCAATGCCTCGGGAACCGGACCGCGGCAATAGCCTCCCTCCATGGTAAAGCCCGCAGGGCAGAGCTCCGTTTCACTCTCCGTAAGAAAAGACGCATTCGGAGAGGCTGGCGCACATGTTGCCCCATCCTCAGAGGGCGCGTAGCCATCTGGGCACTCCCCGAGCCGGGTCACATCACGTGCCTCTTCAGCCACGCAGTAGTCCCCTTCCGACACAAATCCAAGCGGACAGAACTCGTCGACCACCATCGCAAACCTAGCAGAATCTCCAGGGTTACAGACCTCGTTCAGCCCCTCGATATAGCCTGAGGGACAACCAAACTGTCGCGGTAGAGCTACTGGCTCACCGAGCGGATCCTGAAAGCAATACTCCGCACGCAGACTGAAACCCTCTGGACATGCCTCCGCTTTAAGCGTGACAAAAGCGGCATTCGTTCCAGGATCGCACTCTGTTCCCGTAGTCGATACTGTATATCCCTTCGGGCACTCCCCGCGTTTGGCCACCGACACCGCTTCTGCGTTGCTATCCGCGAGACAATATCCCTCAATCGTCCCCACGTGTTCGGGCGCAAAAAGGCCCGGTAGCATCAAAATGCTGAATCCGAATAGCGCTAGGGCGAATGCAACGCGACGGCTCATTCCACAACCCCCTTGGGACTGGAACGAACCACCATTGCCGTGACAATTTCAGCGACTGCCTGAAGTAACAACAGTACTGAAGAAATCAGCACAAAGACGAACGTGCAGCCGAGCACAAGCCCGAAATCTTGGTCCACCGCTCCTTCGAACAGCAGTCCTCCGACACCATTGATCTTGAATACCAGCTCAATGATGATGGAGGCAGAGACAAGATTCAGTAAGCGTGCGCGAAGCTGTCCCACGAGGCTCGGAAATGTATTTGGAAGAATATTCCAGAGTGGCTTTTCGCCACGCAGCACACCGATCTGAACATACCTTCTACGGCTCTCGGTGCTCACAATCTCATCCGTTCCATCAATACTACCGGACAGTGCCGCATCCGCTAAGGCCAGCGACAAAGCCCCCAATAGAATTTGGACGAAGGTCGTCTCATTCGTATTGGGATCGAAATTGACTGTGTAGAAGGCGAACGCCCCCAGACCAAGCACCAAGGCCGGTATGGTCCCAATCACCCGAAAGACAGCTTTGACCCAAGACGGTATCCGACCCATCGCACTCAAGAGCATCCCGATGCATAGAAACAATCCACTCAAGCCCAGGAGCATCAACGTATTGGAAACGCCCTCCTGCTCAAAGAGAAGACTATTGACCGTTGTGCCAGCGTTCTTCCACGAGTACCCCAAATCCCCCGAGAAGGCGCTGCCCATCCAATCCAAGTAAAACTGCTGGGGTCC
>Ga0163179_10000410_pt1 | contig 31079 bp, 15 predicted proteins | sample AtlANTMetagenome_FD_109643 | JGI IMG/M metagenome (GOLD analysis project Ga0163179, IMG submission 109643) | Marine eukaryotic phytoplankton communities from the Atlantic Ocean - Atlantic ANT 2 Metagenome | ecosystem: Environmental > Aquatic > Marine > Oceanic | place: North Atlantic Ocean... | reverse complement strand
AGTGGAAGTACGAATGTTAACATTCGTATTCAAAGCATATCGGATACTAATTACGGATACGATACTAATTTAGAAGATTATGAACTAAATAAAGTATATTCGGTAGAAGATTTGAAGTCAAATCGCCCTGTAGAATATTCAGAATTTGAACATGGGAATTATTTAGAATCAGGGTCGTATGCTATGCTTATTTATTTGGAAAATCCAGCAAATGATTCAAGTAATATAGTATGTTTGAATAGAAATTCAATTGTAAATATTGTTTCAAGCAACGGTAATAAATACGTATTCAACAACTTATCTAGTTATGATGAAACTATACAATTTGGATTGTATAACGGAACATATATTATAGAAAACATACCAGAAGACCATCCTATGGCAATATTAAATGCTGGAAAGGAAGCAAGTATATCTTATACTGGAGATTCTTTGAAGGGTACTAAAGATGTAGATGGCAATATTTATAATTTTTATTATGGAGATATAACTATAAATGTCACAGATAATTTTGACGTGATTAGTGTATATTGCCTTAATCACGGTTACATGGGTGGTCTAAACTTATTTAAATATACAGATCAATGTCATATATCGACAGAGAATATTTTTTACAAATTCTTTGCTGAAATGAGAGAATTAGAACCTGAACCTGAACCCGAACCAGAACCAGAACCTGAACCCGAACCAGAACCGGAACCAGAACCGGAACCGGAACCTGAACCAGAGCCAGAACCGCTGGCGGCGGACACATATGACCCCGTGGACACTTTTGATTCTAGCAATATGAGCATAGGTCCAGTCGCCACGATAAAGAATACCGTGTTAGGGCAAATTTACGTCGAGGCGGCTGAAGATTTTGAGGGGGCACCAACGGGACCAACAGATGAAGGCCAATCCTCTGGCTTCTGGGGGGCTTCCGGCATTAGTTGGTTTCTACACTTATCACAGGGCTGGTATTTTGTTCACCCTGCTATTAGACTGGTTAACCTAATTACGCTAGAAGAGGTTGAAATTTGGCCTTATAATAGTTCGGGCTACCTCAGTTATATACTATGTGATAGATTTAGCACAACTAGTTCGTACAGTAATACGGATTCTTCTCCTTACGAGCCAAGTTCTAGTTGGTTTGTCGGGAGCTCTTCTTTGGAAACAGCGTACGGAATGTGGGTTGCCGCGTACATTCCATCACAAGTTACCGGTGGAAGATCTCAAATCCACAACAATTTATATGATAACAATCACCCAGGGGGCAGCGAGTACTTTGACGACGTAATCATGTATGATTATACTAGTGACAGTGACAAAATTGGAAATTCAAGAAAACTAAAACAAGAGTATTACATGAATCCTATTACTAGAGCATCTCTAGGATTGCCTCCACTCAATCAACCTGCTTATTACATGTATTTAACACGCTCTTCTGGTAGATTATATTGGCCATCAGACGCGATTCTTACCCAGGTCGATTGGGATATCCACTCAGCATAGATGACCGGCTACTTAGTTTGGAAGTCAGGAAGTATTCGAAGTTTATTTTTTATACAAAATATATAAAAGACGTAATTACACCAATAACGTCATTATTTAAGATATGTAAATCTCCCATTCCATAATTTTGAATAGTGTATAAGAAATTTTTTTTAGTAGACCACCCGATACACAGATTAATGGTATCTTCTACATGAAGTTTATTTTTATGGATGTCTAATACTGGACTTATATAATACAAAACACTACAAGAACTGAAACGTTTTTTGGTTTTCGTTAAAATATTTAATAAAATATTTTCATCTAAACCATATTTGTAGCACATTTCAAGAATTTTAATAAAAAAAATTTTACTATGATAGTTATGTTTTAACACTAAATTTTTTATAAATGTTTTGTCATTAGGGTTACATCCTTGTTTTAGTAAAAAACGCAATAGTCTTAAGGCCAGTCTTTCTTTACGTTCTATTCTATCTCTATATGTAGGCCAAAGGTTTGGTGCAACATCGTTATGACGATCTATGTTATAGGAGATCATATCTATTTTGTCACTTTCTATACCATCCCACTCACAGTGTTGTGTATAATTATAATTTTCTGTTAGAAAATAGCCATTTACGGTTTGATTAAAGAACTGATAATCATGGTAATTTCCACGTCCTTTAAATTCAAACAATACAGCCAATGCATGTTTTATTAAACCTAAAGGATTAATGGTATCTTTTCGCACCATTTTTTTAACTGCTTCTACATCTAGAGAACATATTCGTCCATATAATTTATATTTGTATGTTATTCTTTTTGTTGTATAATTGCGCCAACAATAAATAACATCCCATAATAACATATTACTATTAGTTTTGTATGTGTGTATCATTATTGTCGAGCCACTTAGAATTAAAGATCAGTTAAGGATTCGATTCCAATTCTAATTTGGAACCTTGTTTACAAACAATTTACTGTTTTATGTGTAAACAATATCGGAGCGTACCGTTTGCCTTATAGTAAGTATATCGATTTATTCTTATACTATTTTTCAATGAGGTGTTACATAAAAATATGAAGACTGAAGACAATGGTTAGACGAATAACTCATTATTGAATGTAACACTGATATTGATATAAATAAGTTTAAATAAGAGATGCGTATATAATTTGATATGTTAATGAACGATACTGTTGAGATTATGTATGTATTGAAACGCGACGGCACAAAAGAAACTGTATCTTTTGACAAAGTTTCAAACAGACTCAAAAAATTAATACAAATGAAGGGTAAAACTCTTGAAATAGATTATATAAAACTTGCTCAAAGGGTATGTGCCGATATATATCCTGGAGTAGATACGTGTGAATTAGATGAACTTGCTGCACAAATATGTGCTTGTATGATAACTGAACACAGAGATTATGGCGAATTGGCGTCGCGTCTTGCGATTTCAAATCATCATAAGAAAACATCACCTTCTTTTTCGGAGGTAATTGAGCAATTAAGATGTTCTAAAAATTCACGAGGGGAGTTGGTTACAATAGTATCGGATGAGTTATATAATATTGTTAAAAAGAACAAAGATAAGTTGAATCAAGTTATTGATTATGATAGAGATTATTTAATTGATTATTTTGGTTATAAAACACTTGAAAAGAGTTATTTGTTGAAATCAGATAAAAAGATCGTAGAGCGACCACAACATTTATTTATGCGTGTGGCCTTAGGTATTCATGGGAGTGATTTAAAGGATGCGATTGAATGTTATCATTATTTATCATTAAAGAAATGTATACACGCAACTCCAACACTTTTTAATGCAGGAACTACTCAAGGTCAATTAGCATCATGTTTTTTGATGGGTATTAACGAAGATAGTATTAACGGTATTTATGATAGTTTGAAGGATTGTGCATTAATATCAAAAATGGCAGGTGGTATAGGTATTCACATTCATGACATTCGGAGCAGAGGATCGTTAATTGCAGGTGGGATGGGTATTTCGAATGGTATTGTACCTATGTTACGTGTGTTTAATAATACAGCAAGGTATGTTGACCAAGGTGGAGGTAAAAGGAATGGTTCTTTTGCTATTTATATAGAACCATGGCATGGAGATATATTGGAATTTTTAGAGATGAAAAAAAATCAAGGAGCGGAGGAGGCTCGTGCGAGAGATTTATTTTATGCTTTATGGATTCCTGACCTTTTTATGAAAAGAGTTCAAGAGAATGGAAATTGGACTTTAATGTGCCCACATGAATGTCCAGGGTTGCCAAATGTATACGGTGAAGATTTTAATAAATTATATACAAAATATGAAAGCGAGGGTAAAGGAAGATCTACTATTCCTGCACAAGAATTATGGTTTAAAATTTTAGAAAGTCAGATAGAAACAGGAACACCATATATGTTGTATAAAGATGCATGTAATAAAAAATCAAATCAAAAGAATTTAGGTACAATTCGTTCTTCGAATTTGTGTTGTGAGATTGTAGAATATTCAGGAAATAGAAATTCATCAAACGAGACTGCTGTGTGTAATTTAGCAAGTATTTCACTTCCTAATTTTGTTATAGGTCCAAAAAAATTGAATGGAGCAAAGATAAAATTGTCTTCAAAAAAGGGGTGTATATTTTGTAAACTTGCGGAGAGCTGGTGTCAGAAATGGGATCTTTCTTATGAAGTTGTTTTTAATGAGAAACATGCGTTATATCCACAAATTTACGTAGAAAAGGATGGGAATAAAGAGCATGTGGGTGGATATGAGGATTTTGTAGCAAAGTATCCAGCGGATTATGATTATGATGGACTAAGAAAATCGGCAATGATACTTACAAAAAATTTAAATAAAGTGATTGATAGGACAACATATCCTGTTGATAGTGGTAAGACTTCTAATTTATTACATAGACCAATTGGTTTGGGGGTACAAGGGTTAGCGGATGTATTTTTTAGAATGAAAATAGGTTTTGATAGTGAACGTGCAAGAGAAATTAACTCTAAAATTTTCGAAACGATATATTATGGAGCGTTAAAGGAATCATTGTCTATAACAAAAAAGCGAGAGATGATGATAAATGAGTTAATGTCTGATTCTACACGAACAGATCTTAAAAATAATTTAAAATTGATTCCAGAAGAACTCGCAAGAATAAAGGAAGGTAAAAAATATATAGGTGCGTATTCAAGTTTTGAAGGTTCTCCTATGAGTCATGGTAAATTTCAGTTTGATTTATGGGATGAGAAACCAATATACGGTTTAATGGAAGAACATGATTGGAATGGGTTAAGAGAAGAGGTAATGAAACACGGAATAAGAAATAGTTTACTTGTAGCTCCTATGCCAACTGCATCTACCGCACAAATTCTAGGAAATACGGAATGTTTTGAAGCGATTACATCCAATATATATGTGAGGAGAACTCTTGCTGGTGAATTTATAATCTTAAATAAATATTTGCAGGAAGATTTATATACATTAGGTTTATGGGATGAAGAGATGAAGAACGAGATTCTTAAATATGAAGGGAGTGTTCAGGAGATTGATAAGATACCTAAATATATCAAAAATATTTATAAGACAGTATGGAATATTAGTCAAAAGACTATAATTGATATGGCAGCGGATAGGGGTAAATTTATATGTCAGAGTCAGAGTATGAATTTATTTCAGACGGATCCTAAATTTGATACGCTAACAAGCATGTATTTTTATGCTTGGAAATCTGGTCTTAAAACAGGACTCTATTATTTAAGAATCAGACCAAGAGGGAAGGCACAAACATTTACAATAACTCCAGTTAAAACCACTACAAATGATAGTAATGACAGTAAGTATGAAATATGTGAATCTTGCAGTGGGTAAGTTATTAACAACTAAACTCTAATAGTAAATAAAATGATTTCTAGATTAGTATATATATTATTTTTAACATCGCAGTGTATAACAAGGACAATTCAATCAGAATATTCGTATAATTATACACAATTGCCAAATCTATACGAGTCAAAACCCAGTGCACAACCAACGGTTCAAGAAACATTATTGAATCCGTCTTTAGAAATAACAGCTACCAAATCATCAAATAAAAAAAAGGAATATGTCAAAACAGAGTCCTTTAATGATATGCTGTTAATGATTCTAATTTTATTATTAGGATTTATTATAATACTATGTTTTTATGATTCTTATAAGAAATATGTAAATGAAAATAACATTACACACGAACATTCAATGGAAGTGTTAATTGAATAAATTTATTGAGCATGATCTTTTTTACAAGCCATGACGTGTTCTTCTCCCATTGCTTTAACAACGGTTAAAACAAGTTGTTCTCCTTCATCAAAACCGTTTCTAATTGATTTACATAATACTTCAGGGAAAGTAGGCATTTTTAGGTCTTCTCTGGTTTCTCCAGAATCTTCCATGAGTGTTAAATAATCTTCATCTGTAATATCTAGTAAAGAATATTCACTTTTCATTACATTTGGTACGGTAGTACCATGCGTCGAAGGTACAATATCTTCAAGTTTTTTACCTGTAAAAATATCAGTTGCTACAAAATTACATTTTGCGTGACCATGTTTCCCAGTTTTTGATGTAGATATTGATATGACTTTACACGGTCTACCTTTTATACATATATACCCACCCTTTTTTATCTGTCCTGCTTCCATAGGGATTGTTTCAGAAGCACCTGCATCAACCGATTCAAAAATTTCAGTATCAACCATAATATAATTTATAATTAGTGTGGAGTTTTTATATGTTCAAATTGCGAAAAATAATGATTGAAATTATTCTATTATATGTTTAATGCATCCTAGATTATTAGAATATACTAAATTATTATCACAAATTCCTAAACCAGTGGGTTCTTTAAAATTTTCAAAAAAGGGGAAATTAGTAATTTGCTTAATAGAGTTTAGGATACAAAAGGAAATTGAATGGGTGATGAATGCAGTATTGCGTGTTTATTCTCCAGAAGAAATAGGTATAGCTATGATTTATGGAACAACAAATGCTGAATATGTAGAAGAAACTTTTAAAAATTGGGAAAATATGTTGTTAATAAAGACAGAACATAAGAATTTAAATAGAGGTACATATTCAGCATTTCTAAAACAACCTCAAATTTATGATAATTTTTCTAATTTTTCACATATTTTAATATATCAAACAGATGCATTACTATATAGAAAGATACCCGATAGTTATTTTAAATATGATTATATAGGTTCACCTTGGAAGTTAGACAATCAATGTGCGAAATACCCAGCTGGAAATGGTGGTTTTTCTTTAAGAAATATAAAAAAGGTTCAGGGTGCATGTAGTATGTTTAAAAATGTAAAATTTCCAAAAGTTCATAGAGGAAATGAGGATATTTTTTTTTGTTCACAATCTAACTTTGAGTATCCTAAATTCAATTCAAAATTTCATAAAGCATTTGCTATAGAGCGGGTTTTTTATCCAACACCGGTTGGATCGCATCAAATATGGCTTACTCAAATGACTGTTCAAAATTGGAAGGATTTTGTGAAAGAGAATATAGTTGAAGGTTTATACAGAAAGAATATTAAAGAGCATATTGTGAAGGAAGAAGATGAAGATGAAGATGATAAAAATAAGAGAATAATGGATAAATCATTTGAAGTAGAGAAAGAGATTATATTAAAAACGAAAACTGAATTAAAGGAGCTATTAAAAGTAGAGCAAAATGTAGGTCCTTTCTTGGTAGAACATGTTGATTTACGACAACATAAGTGGGAAATAGTGAGTTCTGTGAAATATGATATATTATTTTGTAAGAATGAAGATCCTAAATCAGCAGTTGTTGTTCATAATATTGGAAGACAACATTGCGCGGTTGTTCATAAAAAGGGTCCTGGTTGTTTTCATTTCATTAGAGACGAATATATATATTTGGGTTTTAAAGGATTTCCAGAAGGAGGAAGGTCATATGCAGATATACAAGCTCCGGTTGGGAATTCATTTTCTCATGCGAAAGGGTTACCTCCAAATGGGATCATATATTTAAAGGCAAAATTTGGAGAGGAAGCTCCAGGAGCAAAACGCAACGATTATAGTTTATCAGAATATTCAGATAAAAATATAACAGTTCCTGAATTAGTTTTTGTGTTGTTTACGGGCGTAGGTTATTACAACCAACTTTTTTCTTTAGAAACGGCGGTATATCTTGCAAATATATCCAAAAGAGCATTACGTTTATTTATACAACATCCTCTTGTACATTGTGGTCAACCTAACAAATGTTATGGTGTATTGATAGATTATATTTCAAAAAAATTTGAACGTCATTTGCAATATGGTTTTTCTGTTCACCCATATAAACCAATTCCAAATTGTAAAAGGATAGATTTGAAGACAAAATTAAGTAATATTGTGTTTATAGATAATGAATTTGTAGATCAAAAATATGCAAAAAGTAGAAATGCATTTGTACATTCACGTTCGGATGTGGACCCATCTATTTTAGATGATTTGTATAATTTAGAAATAAAGCAAATAAAAATTGATAAAAGCAATGCATCGCGTTTTTTTACAAATTTTTATACAACAAAAGAAAGATATTTACTTATGAGTCAAATCGCAAATGATTTATCTGAACAAATCGAACCGATTGAGAAAATATATAAAGAAATTGTGAAAAGTCTTGGTCCAAGAAAGAATATATTAGCAATACATTTAAGATTCGGGGATGTTCACAAATCTTTGAGTGCAATTAGTGGAAGTAATAATTCAATTGAAAAGAACATTGGAGAATTAGTAAGAAAATACAGCAAAGTGTTGATTATGACGGATAGAAGAGATAATCCTTTTTTTAAGAAATATAAGAACAAGTTTATTTTTACGGAAGATTTGATAAAGGGGAATCATAGAAATATTTTAACAAAGTATTTTAAGACAACAAGTGTAGCTGAATTTATTATCCAAAAAAAAATATGTGAATATGCGGAGGAATTTATTGGTTCACAAGGTTCAACGGTATCTATTCATATCCAATATAGAAATTATATAAATGGCAAAGATTATGAGAAATATACTCATATGTCATGTGGTCATTATAATAGTAAACTTCTTTCTTTAGAGAATAAATCTAAAGGAGAATATACATGGGTCAAAAAGAATTATCTCAGAGGTCATCCGATGGCATGGAGTATGTTTTTTGAAGATAATGTACATAGGTTTTTATTTTATAATGTAGACACATGGTTAGATGCATCAGATACCTCGATAACAAATAATAGAGTAAAATTTAACCATTCTCAAATCAATGGCGGGATATTATTTATAAAAACAGATTTACTCTTTGGATATTTAGATGAATTAATGAAAATTAAAAAACGTTTTGTTTTGATTACAGCGAGTAATGACGATCATTGTGCACAATATATGGAATGTCCTAACAATGACAAAACTATATTAACAAAAATAAATAATTTTTTGAATAAGGAAGAGTTAATATCTTGGTATTGTAAAAATGCATGTATTGTTCATAAGAAAGTGATACCATTGCCACTAGGCCCTAAAATGCAATGGTATACAACACAATTTCACGGAGAAGATATAAATACACATAACCGGTTATTTAACAGATATTTTACTAATCCAAAAGAAAGATTTTATGAAGGCATATCAAAAAAGAATGAATTGTATTTTAATTTTAACAATACTACTTCAAAACCATTTTTTAAAATTCATAAGGATATTAGACCAAAAAGTATGACAGAATTGTCTAACAATGGCTTTAAAAGAGATGAATCACTGGATTTTGAACAATATATTGAAAAATTAAGTGAATATAAATTTAGTGCGAGTCCTCCTGGAAGAGGTATTGATACACATAGAGCATGGGAATCGTTGCTCGTAGGTACTATACCTATAATAATATCATCACCTATAGATGCTGTATTTGATGATTTACCTGTAATACTTGTAAAAGATTACAAAGAAATAACGATACCTTACTTGAATAATAAGTATAAAGAATTGATTTCTAGGAAAGATTATAATTTTGACAAGTTATACAAAAATTACTGGGTTGATAAAATAAGAGCATCATATAATGAATGAAACTGAGATAGAGACATTATTCAATACATATGATACAGAGAAGAAGAAAAATATATTAAGGTGCAAAAAGATTGTACAATTTGAAGAGAATGAATTTATAAAAACTGTACAGAAAGCGTTTGTAGAAATATTAAGTATTTTGGCAAGATTATATTGTTTTAGAATGATTATTGAGAGAATTGAATTATTGAGAGGTTATTATAATGAGACTGATCTTGCTGAAGAAGTAAGTGATTTATTATTGAGATGGAGTGAAATCAATGGAAGAGTAAAAAATTTAAATAAGATGTTACCGAATATGTATGAAACTATATATATCTCTAATAAAAGGGGGTGGATAGATGCTTCTACAGTTGTAGTAGATAATCCACAAAGCAATGTTTATTTGAAAGTATCGAGTGTTGTTTATGATGCAACATTAAACACAACAAATGTGGTGTTTACAGATACTAATAGACATATTACATTGATAAGAGATACAGCGTATGATTATATCGATTATGATGATATGACTCGAATAATTTTTCCTTTAAATATGGTTTATATGATTGATGACGAAATATACATAAGATATCAAGCCTCATTCTTTTACAGAGAGTTAGAAAGAGCTCATGTTGGGAAAAAATATAACAATATTGAAAAATTAATAGGAGATGAATGGGTAGAATTATTTGATAGAGAAGTTTCTTCTGTTAATATTAGGGAAGCATATTATGAAACAGAGAAGATAAAAGGAGAACTAGAAGAGATATGTCATTTTTTTGATGTAAATTAGACACGATAATAAAATAGTAATTGATATCCACTTGAAAAACTAAATGTTTCAATGAGTTCTGGACCAGTTTTCCATTTTTTCTTGGTATTTATATAGTTTTTCCAGTCATGTTGGTAAAATTTATTAATAGCTCCTCCATCGAATAAGTAAGAATTACCATTGCATGTTACATATGATGAAAAGTGTTTTTGATCTTTATCTCTTAAAACAGCACTATCCAAAACCCATTTTGAATCTTTATATTCAAACTCGGTAGGTATGTCAAATGAGTTTCTTTTTCGTTTATAATAAGCTGTATCATAATATTCTGCCACAATTATGTGTGGTAATTTTTGATAATTACTTACATGCCATTCAATATGATCATTAAATTCTTTAGGGTTTTTACCGCTAATAGCCAACATAGAAAATGGTTCAAAACCAATTAATTTCAAAAGACTTTTATAATAAACATAAGGATTTCCCGCTTGATCTACTTCATAAAAGACTGACCAAATACTTTTTGTTTTCTTATTTGCTACGTCAAGATATGTAGAATAATCTGCTTGTTCATTTGGTGGTAGTAATTTATAATGTTTTGATATTTTATCTATAAATTCATTCGTATCTACTCTATTGGCATATTTTAACTTATTATTTGTTCCTAATAGAAATGAATCAATAAATTTATTCATATTAAAAAAAGGTTTTTTTAGATTTTTGTTCAATTCTGTTCCATCAGGCAATTTACCTGTTATCATTGTTTCTCTTAAAATTCTAAAAAATTTTCTACCTTTATCACTTATGAAGAAAATCATAACAAATGAATTAAACCAACAATTTGAATTTCTTTGAGTTGGTGGAATAATTTCTGAGCATGGTGCTTTAAATTTTGTGTGTAGATTTGTTAACATAGCTTTTTGTGAGATTGGTGAATCCCACGAATGGCAATCCCATCGATTTTTTTCATTATTTTTAACTGCGATGTCGTCAGGATCTGACTCGTAACAATTAAATACATCTGGGTCTGGTTCTGTTGATGATAATGATTTGATATTATATTTCTCATATATACTTGGTAAATATGATTTGAAATTTGATTTTTTTGGTTTATTTGATTTTTTATTTTTCTTTTCTAAATTTTTAGAGCGACCTTCATTCTTCGGATATTCGGGGATTTCACCAAAGGGGGTTCTGATAAATGAGTATATAACATCATTATTTTTTATATCTAATTCTTCAGCAGTTTTTTTATATTGATATTTTTTAAGAGGAGAGTACGAATAAAACCGAGTGCCCATGTTATGAAAAAAACCGAGTGAGTCAAGAGTTGTATTATTTTTTTTTGCATATATTTTTAACATTTTTTCTACTTTGGTATAAGTCATAATTTTAAATTGTAGTCCTTCTTTGACGTCGGGGTCGTCTACAGATGTAATCGTAACCAATATTGATGTTTTCACGGGGAGTGTTGTTTTCTTAATAGTTTTTGTTGGAGGAGATTTTTTTGTACTTTTTTTAGTTTTATAACAACAATTACGCTTTTTATTTTGATTATAATATTCAGAAAGACCTTCTTTGCAAGGTGGATTTGGGTTTCTATTACTACAATCTGAATAATCTTTTTTAATTTTGTAACAACAACCTTTTAATCGAGACTCTGGTCTTAGTTCAAATCCTTCTTCACATGGCGGAGATGGATTTCTGTTATTACATTTTTTAACAGTTTTTACTTTAGATTTATAACAACATTTGGTTTTTTTACCAGATTTCAATAATTTTTCCTTTTTTATAAATCCTTTATTGCACGGTGGTTTTGGATTTCTATTATTACAATTTGTCATTACATTATATAATGTTATTACACAGAGTAAGACAAATTATAAATCCTGTTATAAATTAAATGAATGAAACATTTGGTCGATATAAGATAAGTACAATAATTACAGGTAATATAACAATTTCATATTACAGTGAAACTCAAAGATTATTTTTGTTTAGAAATTTTATACCACTTATGAAAAAGGCAGAGTATGTTTATTTACATTGTAATAATTTAGATAGAATAAAGGAAGTAAGAGATGAATTATTATCAAATCAATACAATTTACGTATGTATTTTGTAAGAGCTTCAAAATTTTTGGAAACAAGAATATATGAACTAAGAAGAGAGAGACGACTAAATAGGAGGTGTTACGATACTTTATTTGGTAATTTTATAGATATGATGCCACCTTCTCTTATACTAGTTTTAGGAAGAGAGTATGGGATTTATGGAGTTGCTAAAGAAGATGTTATTGATATTTTAAAACAAAATAAAGTAGATTTAGATTTGAATCTAATAGTAAATCTAATAAAACATATAAAATATCCAAAAAAATATATTAAATTATTGGGAGCAAATGTAAAAAGAAATGCGAGTAATGATTCTATAAGGCAAGGATTAATACATAGATTAAAAGAGATAGATTATATGAGTAAAAATACAAGCATAATAGCATGTTCAAAAAACATTCGTAGCTTACCGGATGAAATTAAGTTATTAATAAAAGAATTTATTGTTTAAAATGGCCACCATGAAGAGTTCATTTTTTTATGAAGATCTAAATGAATATCTTCAATATTTTCTGAAGATTTAGAATAATTACTTGAATATGCGTTTCCTCGTGAGCATCCATATTTTTTTGAGAGTATGGGATCTGTTTCTATACGTGCGAGAGATTGTATATGATTAACTTCTAATGGGAATGGTAAATATCTAAAATTTGATATCATACCATTTATTCTTGATTGAGTTCCAAAAAAGCGAAATTGTTTTGTTTGCGATTCAGAAGGTCTTTTTCCTTCAAATATTTTTGTATTTTCTAATTTACCATTTAAATATACATCACATCTTTTGGATGTTAATGTTATTGCTAAATGGAATGGTTCTCCTATAGGAATATTTTTAAGAGAGATTGATTCAACTGCATGATTTTGTTTATTATCTTCATTTGAGCAGTCATTTATTGGTTCATTTATGTTTACTCTTGTACATTTAGATATAGAGTTAATCTTTTTATTTTTTATAGCCCATAATTTTGAGTTTGAATCATATGGAGAATCAATTGATTCAATTGGGTCATCCACAATTGTATTTTTAACTAACAACCAATCATCAGAGTCGTTTTCTTTAGAATAAATTTTTTGACTTGAATTTTCCTTTTGTGTTAACCCCCATAGTTTGTTTTCGTCTGAGGAAATAGATTTAAAATTATAGTTATAGTCACCCTCAATTTCGTATGAATTGTCGTTACATGGTTTTTGACATTTAAATAATGTACCGGTATCATTTATTTTATAAAGGGAGTCTTTGGTACTTATAGGGAGAGATAAATTATTTGTTGTTTCATATTTTATATCACTTGACGTATTATTTTTAATATTATAATCAGAATAGAATGTTCTATCTTCATCATCGCGAAATGTAAAACGAATAGTGTTATAATTTTCGTTATCAATTAGAACTGCAGAGAATTCACTACAATTGTATTCATTTTCTACAATAGGAAGAAGTGATGTTTTGTCTAAATCAATGAATATAATTTTGTAAACAGAAGTATAAGTGTTTTTAGTGATCATTATGAAAATATCATCTGATTTTTTTAAGAAGGAAGGATAAGATACGACATCAATATCTTTTATTTGATCAGAGATATTAGGTAATCTTACATGAGACCAGCAATCAGAACCATCGTTTTTACGAGTATATAACTTATTTGTTTGATTGGCTTTATTTGCGATCATCCATATTCTATTTTTACCAGTTGCAACGTTGTGAGCATTGTATGTATTAATTGATGTCTCACATTCCTTTTGAGTCTTAACATTTATTAGAATATCATTCTTTTCACCATCAAATTGAACATTTATTATATCATTTTTCTTAACGTCGCAACATTCTCCCATTCCATGATGAAATAACTCTTTTTTGCTATTTGAATGAGTGGGGTCCCATTCTATTACTTTTATAAGCATTGTATAAGTCATTTGGTTATCATCTGAACTTGGAGCATATATCTCATCCGTATTTGTTTTAAATGTTCCCATTGTTGACATTGGACTATTTTGCCATAAATTGAAAGCGAGTTCATTATTGAGAATATCGGATACATTCCTAGAATCTGTTTTATAATAATTGTATAATCTAGTTAAAATTACAATAATTAAGATTGCAACAAACACAATAACACCAATTTTCCATAATCCATAATCTTTCATATTTTCAACTATAGATTTTGGATTTTTTATCAATTCTTTTGCAGATTCGGTAGTTTGTTTGATTTGTTCAGATGCTTGTGAGACGGTAGATTGTACATTATTGGTTACTGTTTCAGCGGTATTCTTTATTGTATCTGTAACTTCGTTAATATTAGGTAATTCATTTATAGCATTCATTAATAAGATCAAAAAAAAAAATTTTTATTTATTTATGTGTTTTTTTGGTTTTATGGTTTTATGTTTTATGTTTTTTATGATTTTTATGTTTTATTTGGGCGTAATGTACTTAGACAGGAATGATTTTAACCGCCGTTAGAAGAGAGGGGTTGATGTTGTTGCGACCGACTTGAAGGCTTACGTTTTGACCTTCTCTTAAATAGGAACTATACGGTACACGCTTAGGCTTTTTGACGTTTTTGTGGTGAAAGAAGATATGGTAATTAATATCTCCAAAATCATTATACTTGATAACACCTGTTCCCATTGTGTTATTGAATGATTCAATCTTACCATAATAACGCTCCATTCCTCCACAGTTATCATATCGGTTTGATTCGTTACACTTAATCTGAACTGGTAGTTGAGAATAAGGCTTATTTACATTAGCAACCCGATTGCACTCTATAATATCGGATGCCATAAGGTTGTCAGGGAATTTAGGATTAGAGATAAGTCGAAAGTTGACAGCCCCACGGGGATAAGTAGTTAAGAATCTGAATTCAGTACGCATACAAAAGATTGTAAGGCGAGGTCCATATTTATCCTTAGGGAGGTAGTCAAATAATTCATCAGATAGGTCTAACCTTATAAATCCAAACCCTTTGTTTAGGAACCATTCAGATATCCATCCCTTGAAACGCAGTGATTTAGTGTTTTTTAGGTTTTTGATGTAGTTGAAAAACTCAACCCGTGCACATTCTTCCAATGAACTTTTAAGCCACAATACACGTCTTCTTGCTACAAACCCGCGTATAATGGATTGTATTTTACGAATACATACCCCTAATTTAAAAACGACCTCAAGTGAAGCTGTTTTACTATCGGTGCTATCATTGTGACGTGCCTGTTCGAAGCCTGCTTGAATAGCAGTATCTTTACGAGATAAAGACTTGAACGTGTACGTTTTGAGTAATACCCATGATGCAGGAGTTAAATATGTAGACATCTTATATCTTATTGGTGTTATGATAGATAACTATCCAGGGAAAGCTTGTGATTGTATATGTTTCGTAGATTAATAACTTAAGGACTGTGTGTCATCATTTTTTAAATGGCGGACCGTGTGCGATCATTTTTGAGTAAGATATATAGTAAATTATATTTTAATATGGATGTTTGGGGATTATTTGGGTTATCAAAAGAAGAATCAACTCTTCAAGATGCCAAGAAGGCGTATTTTAATTTAGCATTGCTTGTTCACCCTGATAGGAATCCTGGCGTTAAAGATGAAGAGATGCATGTAGTCATAGATGGCTACAAGACTATTTGTAATGAAATAAATAAGCGAGATATAGAGACTAACATAAAAGCATGTGACGATTTGAAGAAATACAGAGAGGATGAAGTTAAAAAATATGATTTAGATACTAGAGAATTACCTTCGTTCATGGATATATATGAAGAGACACACGATGATATCAAGAAATTTAATCAATATTGGGAAGAGATGGAATCTGGAAAATTAAAAGATGACGATACTGAAAATATTATAAAAATGGCTAGTAGTTTTGGATATAATACTATAAAATCTGAATATAATTCAACTGATGGTATTGTGGGAGATGTTACTTATAGTACTAAGATAAATTGCGAAGAAAATATAATTGATGAAGAATATGTTAAAGACGAAAAGGTAAAAAACGGCATAGTAAGTTATAATACGCATAGTTCATTTGGGACATCTATTTTACAAAATAATAATAATTTCAACGACGGTAAACATGGTTATGATTACAAAGACGCACACGTTATACCGGGCTTATTACACGATAGATTAAGTGAAGAAGTTATAAAGATGTATGATGAACATTTATTGGGAAATGTTAACAAATTATATGATGATAGATGCAATGAATATAATAAATAATTATTTGAAGTTGTAGATGTGTATAATCTTTTTGAAAAAAAGAGAAGTTTACTATCTATATTCTATGAATTTGTTCATAAAAGTAGCACTTAATACATAAAAATTATTTAATAGTGAATTGTATTGTATTTAAAATTTTATATCAATATTTTTATATAAAATGTATATGAATATGAGTAATACAGTGTAACATGCGTCCACAAGAAGTTGCAAAATATAGTTTGGAAAAGGACAGTAAAAAAAGCTTCGATGGTAGTATTTATGTTTTTTTTTATGGATATGTCGCAATAAGAATTCCTGATTTGAATGTGCCTGGTGTCGATAACACTTCACCTTATTATTTGTTTTTAGTAGAAGATTTTAATAAGATATTACAAATATATGATTACATTAGATGTTACGGATTAAGCCCAATAGAGTTTTTTTTCGGTGCAGATAAAAACATGGAAATAGGTAATACTCATAAATTAGTAACATTTGAAAGGAATGTTTCCGAACAATTGTATAATACTGAAACAAGTATTAATTTCATATGCAGTTTTTTGGAATCTTATAGTCATGATATAATTTTTAATTCAAAAGATATATATTTTATAGGAGAATTGGGATCAAAATATGATTTTTTAAGTACAAATACATTTAATATATATGGTTCTACGAGTTATAATTATGATTCTATAAATACACATGTAAAAACAGGAAATCTTGTACTACAATCAATAAACGATGACGATAATGTAGGAACGATTGTATATTTTGGCCCTATTAATCAAAATGTAACAGCAAGTTCGATTACATTTAATGGTTATGTTTCATTAACGAATTTATCATTTCCTGCTTCTGATTTGATTATTCAAGATGGGTATACAAAAGCGAATGCATCGTTTATAAGAATCAATACGGATGAAAAGAACGATGGAAGAAAAAATGGTATATATTTTGATTATAATGGTGATAATGCATTATATAGTGTTGATAGTTCCGGATATACACCAGGGGGTGCAAACCCAACTGAATTATCAACTCTTTTAGGTAGAAAGGTACGATTCAGAATTGGTGAATTGAATGGATTTGGAATTGAAAATAATGATAATGTATTATTTTTTGGAGATGGTAGTGGAAACTTTAAGTCTATAGGAGCATATGTATTTGAGAAAGATTTAAATGTTGGTAGTATAGGATTTTCTTTTGGAACTGTTCATAATGTAGAGATAGGATTAAATTCAGATGTTACTTTAAAAACATATGGAATTATTGATTCAGATGAATTAATAATAAACGCCTTGGGGTTTGATTTCTCATTTGGAGAAATATATGTGACAAATCCAACTAATTCAGTAACTGGTCTTGCTATACCAGAAGAAGATTTAGATGAATATAATCAATATAGAGGGAAGGTAAGTGTTTATAACTTATTAACTCAAATAATAGATTTAGAGCATACACTATTAAAAACGGATTTTACTACAAACGATATACAAGGTAGTTTAAGTGTTACTTCTAACTTTTTAAATATCTCTGGGGATGAACTATTCAATGTAAATAAACTAGAAAATAATGTACTAAATGCATTTAATGTCGAATCAAAAACATTAAAAATAGGAATAGACTCGAATAACCCTATCTTTATAAACAATAATAATGAAATTAATGGATGCATAGAAGCTCAATTTGGTACAATGAATATAGGCGGAAATGGGTTTTGTTCAAATATAAAAGGTACTTCTGTTAGACTTTTAGATGATGAAACAGATATAGATGATAATTGTAGTATAAAGGCAATTAATGCAAGTGAGATAGTCGTTTACGAATTTGATTTAATTGGATCAAATTTTAGTATTATTGGTAATATTATAAATGGAAGTTTATATTTTGATTATATAAGATGTTATGGTATTATTACAAATAATACTAAAATAGATGACAACATAGTAGCAGATCAACTTACGATAGAAAGAATATATTCAGAATTTTTTGATATTAGATTTAATATTGTTTCGAGAAGTAATACAATTGTACAATTTACAAGTAGTGGTTCAGGAATGAGGTGTAAAGGACTTGATGTTGGATTAACAGGCGTATTATTAGAATTAACAGATTTCGATGGAACTGAAGCTTTTAATATACCATTAAATTGGTTCCGTGAATTTTCTAATATAGGTGATGTAACAAGAGTTGCTATATGGGGAAGACCAGATGATAAGTTAAATCTTAATTCTGAAAATGATGTAGTATTTTTAACTTCAGGTGTATATGCTAGTGTTAAAATTATTGGAGTATCTTGTATATTTAATGATGGTACTTTTGGGGGTAAATCATGTGACATAACTCCTTTTGTTGAATTGGTAGATGAGTATAAAGAATTTGTTATAAAACCTAGAAATCGAAGTATAAATGTGAATGATGACATATACATTTCAGGTGATGTGAAATGTTCTGGTTTGAATATTGCAGGTAAATTAAATACGAAGGAGACTCCATTTAATTCGATTGAGATTGGTGATAATGTTCAACTTAACAGCAGTGGATTAATTTTAAATAATGAGATAAATGTATCTGCATCAGAAATTTTATCTAATTCGGAATTGATTAATATATATTCTAATGAGATAAATTTAGATGGTCATGTATGGGATTCTTCTGGTTTAATTGTGAATAAAGTAGAATTGAACCATATTGACATTGAAACATTTGAATATGTAGGAGATGTAGTTATGGATAAAGTTATATGTGCTGAAGATGAAGATTCAATAGGTGGACTTAAAACATTTACGAATATAGAATGTAACAATTCATCTGCAGAGAGTTGTATAATAGGTACAATTACTATATTTAATGATAAAATACAGTTATCAAATATAGATATTCAAAATGATAGTATTAATTACAATAATTTGGATATAATAGTAACTCCAACTAAAATCAATAGTATTGATATTAATAATCCTATAAATTTATCTAATATTCATTCGAATGATTTAAAGACTGACAATTTATTATATGAAACAACAAGTATTACGAGTAATTCTTCATTAGATACAAATAATATAAGTCATGTAGTAACTTTTGACGATGAACCATCATATTTGAATGGTCCGGAATATAAGATTATATTGAAATGTACATTTCAAATACCAAATGTTGGTTTTGAAAATAGTATTGTAGGTGGGTTACCTTCAAATACAATGATCGAGCATATGTTTTTTGCAATATATACTGTTAATTTAGGAACGTTACAATCAAAAGAAATATACTTGGAGGGGACAGGTTTAAACCCTTCACAACCTGACACATTAGATTTTTATTATGAGTCATTTCATAATACTTCTGATATATCTAATGGAGTTCCCGATCTTGGGCAGAATGACGTGAATATAACATTAGAAGATGTTATTTATAAAAGAGATGCTTCATCGGTAACATTTGAAGTGAATAGTAATTGCAATGTTGATATAAAATACTGCAAAACATCATATGACTTTTTTTCACGAGATTTAATTGTAGATACATTACCTTCTATTGATTTGGTCGAAGAAGCATTAATATATTTACATCATTTGAACGATGGAGTATATATCGATATGTCACATAGAACAAATATAACAATTTTAAATTTATCGTTGCGTTTTACAGGTAATAATCAGCAAGGGTTTATTGTAATTGATACGAATGTAATGAATATAACAAATATAGAAGTAGATAACGATACAACAATTTATACAATATCATCTGTTAATGAGAGTGGTGTAACATTTGATGAGAAGACGAAACTATTACATTTATCATATTCTGAATCTATGATAGTTGATGTTGTATTGAGTAATATCATATATAAAGGAAATCAATTAAATAGTACTGCAAACACTGTAATTATAGATAGACAACCCGAACCCGAACCAGAACCTGAACCTGAACCCGAATCCGAACCAGAACCCGAACCAGAACCTGAACCTGAGCCAGAACCACGAGAAGATGCGTCGTTCCATTTAGATGGCAACAAAGTTGTATTTGTTGGATTTAGGGATGTAACTTCAGTAACACTAAAATTAATTGGAACTCCGCAAGAAATTCATTTACATGGTGGAAATACGTGGAATTATTCAATATATTCTGAATATGGTACTCTTATATCTGAAGAAGATGAAAATGTTGTTCTAGAAGGTGATATATGTAACCTAATTTTATGGTGTGATTCGATAGAACATTTTACAATAAGTGGGGCTGTTATTTGTTCATTCGAAGAGTCTTATTCGGGTGTTTTATATGATATTGTAAACTGTTCTGCCATAATAGAAGGTGGTGGATTATCAGAAGATATTACAGAAAAATTACCAACACCACCAGAACCAGAGCCGGAACCCGAACCGGAACCACAACCTGAGCCAGAACCCGAACCAGAACCTCAACCCGAACCCGAACCGGAATCCGAGCCTGAACCGGAACCCGAACCCGAGCCACAACCCGAACCCGAACCCGAACCAGAGCCTGAACCCGAACCCGAGCCACAACCCGAACCCGAACCCGAACCAGAGCCTGAACCCGAACCCGAGCCACAACCCGAACCCGAACCGGAACCTGAACCTGAACCCGAACCGGAGCCAGAACCCGAACCCGAACCGGAACCGGAACCAGAGCCAGAACCAGAACCCGAGCCAGAACCGGAACCCGAACCCGAGCCTCAACCCGAACCAGAGCCAGAACCCGAACCGGAACCCGAACCCGAGCCTCAACCCGAACCAGAGCCAGAACCCGAACCGGAACCCGAACCCGAGCCTCAACCCGAACCAGAGCCAGAACCTGAGCCCGAGCCAGAACATTCATTTGATTTGAATTTGATTTACAGTCCAGTAACTACATCGGTCTCTTTGAAAAACAATATAGAAACTGCAAAAGATATAATAGAAGATCTTATTATTGGATATGATGTAACAAGATCTGAATATGTTGAAACACTGGCAAATACTCCTATAATAATTAAAGAGGAATCTCTTTCAAGCAATACGTTGGGTACAGCGAATCCAGGAACAAATACAATAACAATAAATTCAGACAATAACTTATTTTTCGGGGGAGATCGTGACAATCCATATTATTATTGGTTAAATAACAGTAGTAACCAGGTTCACATAGATGTTCTTGTTCTTATTCATGAGATTATTCATATGTTAGGTGTCGGTATAGATGATTTTGGTTGGACTAATAACATTACAAACAACTTCTATACTGGTACAAATGGGTTACGCGAATATATAAATATCTTAGAGATATATAACTTTCCTACGAGTAACATAACGGGTATACCTATTGAAGGGCATTTTGGACCAGGAACAGCAGATGCTCATTTCGAAGAGGGTTTACAAGATGGTTATGTTGTAGAATATATTTATGATAACAACCATGCTCATCCTGTTATACCAACTGAAATAATGACGGGATTGATAAATCCAAATACAATTAATCATATTAGTTCTATGACGTTGGGTGTTTTAGAAGATATTGGATATATTATAAATTATGAATCAGAGAATTACGATAATAGTACAATAAATATTCATTATGATCCTAATTATGACATAAATGACACAAATAACAACAATTAATTTTTTACATGTGAAAGATTTAAATAGAATGTATAAATGTAAAATTATGAATACTTAAATATTGACTTGAATAATAAAGCTCAATGGTTAGGAAAAGTAAACTTCCCGAAATATCTTTGCATCAAGATAATAAAAAATTATTACAAGACAGTCTAAGATTAGCACAAGATGGAACAATTAATATATATCCAACACAGTTAGGAGGTAAATATAGTGTGACAACTTTACAAAGTGTATTGGAATCTGAGGAATATATAAAATATGATGACAATACTAAGAAATTAACATTTGGAGAACTTCCAGCACCTCAATCTGATTCTATAGTTTCAGGAGGCCCTGCACCACCAGCAGAATATGTAGATAATGTAACATTATATGCAAATAATAAAATACAATTTGGAGAATCTTCTGGAAACAATACTTTATGGGATTCATCTGGACAAATATTGTTAGAGTCGAATTCAATTGATATGAATTGTACTGGGAATGTAAATTTTTTGGCTGAAAATATAAATATTAATGCTGATGTTTTTGCAATAAGTTCATTACAAAATTTGAATATAGGTAATGATTCGTCTGGTAATAATATAGCAGAAAATATAAGAATAAATACAAGTAATTCATTGCAGTTTGATGCTAGTGGATCAATTGTTGTAAATGGTGATACTATTCAATTGAATGGAGAATTGCTTGCATTTTATGGAACTTTAGATTTTCAAGCGGATATGGTTTTTACGGATCAGTTAGATTTGAGAGGCGGTAGTTTAATAAAACTGATGACAGATTCCAGTGGAAATCAGTTTAATGACGCAAGAACACATGGGATATATTTTGATTCTTCTGGTTATAATTGTTTATATTATGCAGATAGTTCAGGATATACGCCTGCAGGGACGCATCCTCCAGATGTTTCAGATAATAATCAAAAAAAAATACGGATACGAGTCGATACAAGTGGTGGATTTATATTGGAAAATAAGAACGATGATATATTATTATCAATAGATGGAGATAATGGAGATGCGATTATTAAAGGTAATTTAGATTTATCAGGAAGGCTTGATTTATCTGGAAATATTGTTATTGGGGGAGATATAACAGCTGATGCTATAAGAATTGATTCATCTGGTAATATAGATAGTTCGGGTATAATTAATGCAGCAACTTTTAATTCGAATAATTTAAACATTATTGGAGATATAAGTGGAACAGGAACTACAATTACTTGTAATAGTGTTAGTTCTAAACAATTAGAAACTGAAGGTATAAGAATAGATTTATCTGGAAATTTTGATTGTTCTGGTAATATTTTTTCAAATTCTGTAGTTACGGGTTCTTTAAATATCTCAGGTAATATTTTAGATTCATCTGGGTTAATCATGAATGAGAATACCATATGTACATTTGATGAGTTGATACTAAATAAATATGAGACAGATACGGGTGGTATTGTAATTGATAATAACACTATAACATCGGTAGGTAGTTTGACAATAGGTGGTGATATAACATCAACTGGAGATATTAATTGTGCAGGTGAAATAAAATGTAATAATATGGATTTATTCGATTCGTCAGGTATTTTATATGCTCAATTCAATACTGATGGACTTAATATATTATCGGGGAACATATCATGCGATACTTTAACAACTGGTATTTTATCTATTGATTCTGGTATATCTATTGACGCAACAACAGGTATAATTAAAGGACAAAATATAGAAGTGAGTGGATATGTCGAAACGAATAAAATAACTACAGACAACATAACTATAGATTCAACTGGTATTGATTGTACTGGTGAAGTTAGTGCTAGAATTTATAATATTAAAGACTCATATGGCAATATTAATAATTTAGTCGATGGTTCAGGAAATATGACAATTCCGGGTTTTTTGTCAATTGGAGGTAATGTAGAAACATTAACAGGCAGTGTTACTGTAGGTGGTGATATTGATATTGGTAATGGGGATCTAACATGTAATACTGTTTTTGTACAAAATATGACATTAGGCAATGCATCTTTGGATGCATCTGAGACTGGTACTAGTAATTTGGATTTATCTGGTTGTTTACTTATAAAGGATGCGGATAAATATTCATACATTCAATCGGATAAAGTTGTATGTGGTGATAGTAGTGGGAATACATTGCAAATATTAAATGACAAAATAGAATTTACAAACAGTTCACATTGGGATTCTTCAGGATTTTATGTTCCTTATTTAAAAACTGATGTATTAAACGTTGTGGGTTCGGAATTAAATTTAGATAACATAAACACAATGAATGGGTCATTAGCAATAACAGGTGATTTAACATCAACACATTTCAGTACAACAGGGAATTTTAATGTATATACTTCAACTGAATCAAATAATTATGATGAATTTACAACCCAAAAATTTATGACATCAAATTCTTTAGTAACGATAGAGAGTGATTCAAATTCAGGAAATATTTTAGTTAAGAATGGTTCTTCATCAAATGAAACCGTTATAAATTCAGAATCAATAGAATGTAAAACTTCTTCTGGAAATTATACAAAAATAGAATCTGATAAAATAGATATTCAAAATTCAAGTGGTGATTCTATATTAATAACAAGTACGAGTTTAACAGGTACGTCATTAACTGTGAATGATATAAATGTAAATGGTCATGTGTCGTTTGGAAGTACATATACACACGAGGTCTTTCCCAGTGAATTTGATCCACCTTTAGCACAAATAACAATTGAGATAGATCAATATATTTCATCTTCTGATGAAACGGAATATGGACCCGAATATAATGTTATATTAGAGATTGTAGATCTTTCTGATTCTAATACAGATTCTAACTATGATTCTAATGATTCGAACTCAAATTCAAATAAAGCTATAATTATTTTTACAGTCAATTTTGGAAGTTATTTCAAATATACAAATTTTGCCAATAACCCTAGTGTATCTGGTGGAAATCCACTTATTAAGGGTGCTCTTGGAGATAAATATTTGAATGGTCCGGATCGTATTAAAAATATAATATGCGACGATGAGATACTTTTAGGTAAAATAAAAGAATTAAATTATTCTCGTGGGTTTAATAATAATTTTATAGTAATATCTGGAGATGAATTTTCAGAAATAGGAAATTTAAGATACACTTATTATTATACTAAAGGAGTTGGGTTGGGATTTAAATAAATATATATTTTAATTATAAATGGGCAAGTCTAAATCTAAACAACCTGTTAACAAAAAATCTAAGAAAGATGTTAAAAATAATAAAACCAGAAAAAAAAATACAAAAAAGAAAGAATTGAAAGAGACAAGTGATAAATTTATTGGAGTCACAAGAGAAGGAGTAATAAAAACGACAAAGAAATCTATCAATAAAAATATTACAAATTTTATTATTCCAGGTATGACGTATTCTGGTGCAACTCTTGTTGATATATTAATTACTAAATACATGCGAGCAATTGATTTATTAGATGCTCAAACAGATGATTTCGAAGAAGTACTACGTGAAGAATTATCACAAGAAGAAAAAATAAAAAGAAGAGGTTTTTATTATAATTTGATCAGTTTTAACGATAATAAGAAAAAAGGTGGTGCTGTTACTATTGGAGGTATAGTTGGAGGTGCATCTGACTTAACTACTGATGATCCAGTTAAAGAAGGAGCAACAGGTATATTCGAAGATACAGAACAAGGAGCAGAAGGTGTATTAGGAGATACAGAACAAGGAGCAGAAGCTGTATTAGGAGATACAGAACAAGGAGCAGAAGATGCAGCAGATGCAGCAAAAGATGCAGCAGAAGATGCAGCAGATGCAGCAAAAGATGCAGCAGAAGATGCAGCAGAAGATGCAGCAGATGTAGGAGAAGATGCAGCAGAAGCTATAGAAGATGCAGGAGAAGATCTAGGAGAAAGTGTAAGTGAAATTGTTAAAGAATCTTCCTACCAAGTATTCTCAGGTATGAGTGAGATAAAAGAGTTAGTATTTAATATAATACCAGAATTTTTAGGATCTGCTGCTTATTTATCAATAACAGGAGTTGCTGCTGGAGTAGGTGCGGGTGCAATTATTCCAGTTACAAAATATATTGGTTCACAAGCATTTGGCGACGATCCTCCAGGATGTAAAAAAGTTACATTAAATCAAACATTGCAACATGTTATTCTAGTTGGTGGAATTCCATTAATGATTGGTCCTTGGGGTGTACCATTTGGTCTAACATACGCAACTGCTGCAGGTACTGTATTAGTAGGAAATGCTATAAGAAAAGCATTATTTTCTAAGGGGTATAGAAATCTGAGAGAAACTGCATTAAAATGGTCTCAATATTTAAAACAGGTATCTGCACCATTATACAATAAGAAAGCTGAAATGAAAGATGTGTGGAGATTATCATTTCTTATAATATCGTTTATAAATGCAGTAAGACATTCAATTAATGAAACTAATATATTTTGGGTAGGTGGTTCAAAAGAAGCATGTGTAAATATCCTTATTAATCATATAAACAATAAATCTATATTTAAAACAAGTGGTAAAAAATATATTATTGCGGTATGTGTACAAATATTAGATGAAAAAAATAACCCTAAAGATGTAGTCCCAGATGAATTAAAATATGCACATGTAAAAGAGAGACGAGAGCAATTTTTTGATACGTGTACTTATATTTTAGATAATTTAGATAAAAATTTGCATCTAAAAGATAAGAAATAAAAATCTACATTAAAACTATTTAGAGTAAATAATGGAGGGTAAAGTTAAAATTAATACAAATAATTTCACACAATGTAATATATTATGTCCTATTCATTTTTCTTATAAGAGTATATCAATTGTATATGAATCAGATAATTTAGGTAAAAAATTTATTGTAAAAACGAATAATTCTGATTCTTACGTGTCTTTCAAAAAGGTAATGTATCAATTGAAGGATCTACGTATTATTCCTCAAACACACGCACTTACAAATAATGAAGATGATGTGTTGGGTGAATGTTTACTCATTCATGAGCAAACTGGGAATAGTAATAACAAATTGTTGGTATATATTCCATTAGAAAAATCAGTTTCAAATTCTCTTTCACAAAATTTTTTTTCAAAATTAGATGCATCTGATGAGCTTAGAAATGGAAGTATGGAATTTCAATTAAATGATGAAAGTCTTTTGGATTTGATTCCAAATAGACGTAAGTTTTTTTGGTATGTATCGAATGAAAAGGGTAATGGAACAAATACATACATAATATTCAATGATTCTATTCCAATACAATATAAAACATTTAATTCTCTTAAAAACAATAAAGATTACTACAAAACAAGTATAGAAATTATAAAATTATATGGAAATGATGGTTCTACATTGACAATAGAAGGTGTTGAAAAAACGGGTGTACAAGTAAAATGTAAAAAGGTTACAAAAACGAAAGATATAAATTTAGACAAAAAATGTGCAGACGATGAAGATGATTATGATAGTGATGATGATACAGATAAAAAGAACGAATTTGATACCAAAGATATTATAACATCATTTGAAGGTAGAATATTAGTTTTTCTAGCAGGTTTTATAGGTTTATTTGTTATAATTTCTTTATTCAAAATTAGCGAGAGAGGGTTTGGAATGGATAGTCTTAAATTAATTCTAAAATTGATAGGTTTATTAATATGGATTCCAATTCAAGTATCATATATTTATGTTGCAAGATTTATTACAAATATTATTTTATTTATAATTTGGTGTTTAGGAACATTCTTTAATGCTATCACAAACAGCGTAAAAACAATATGGTCCGACCCAAGTCCTGGAGGTGAATTCCTTTCAAGTACAATGAATTGTATTCAAAGTGCTACCTTTAATGGTCTTAATTGTAATAAAACAAAAAATTTAAATTTTATTATTGCTATACTTACATTAATTTATTATTTTATGACATTTTCTGGTTTTATAAGATTACAAAATAAGAAATCTAAGAAGAATGTAAAGGTCTGTTTAAATAAAGTTAGAACATTAGGTCCTGGTTTTCAGATAGATAGATGTGAATTAGAATTAGATTTAGATAAATTTTTTACCGCTCCTCCCTTATCAAGTTTTTTATTTAAGAAATATTTAAATGAATATATTGATAATGGTGGATATAGTGTAAAAGAGGGTATTAAATATGCAGCCTTTAAAATGGATAAAAGATTTACTAAATTACGTAATTATACAGTAGATACTAAGGGAGCGGATAGTATAAAAGTTAGATATGAATATAATTTTTGTGATTTATTTAATCATGTAATAAAAAATAAAGGATCTGACTTTCAACAATTTTATAAAAGAAACAAGTGTGCAACCGTTAAATTCAAAGAATCTTCTGATGTTCCATCAAAAATTGAATACGATAATACTATTAATTCTGATCATATAACTTCGGATATAGTAATAAACACCACACCAGTAGAACAATGTGATGAAATTCAAGGTGATTATCATTTTGAAGTTGAAAATACAGATGATTTTGAGAATTCACTTCTTATTACTAAAGTTTTAAACAAATCAAAAATTGATAATTATTATGAAAAAATAGGTAGAGAACCAGATTACAAAGATATAAATAGTTCAGGAACGGAAATACCATTAATAAGGTTTAAAAGATATTGTATGAAAGAATCAGTGACTGGATATATATTTAAAAATAATAATAAAGAATACATAAAGTTTGAATTACAAAATAATTCTTCTAAATTTGATATGGGAACAATGACCGGTTATTACAAAATAGAAGAAATAGCAGATTACATTGAGAATGATTATAATGGAGTACCTTTTTATATTGTAAAAGATAGGGCAGGTAGGGGCGGGAGATATTTTTACCATCATGGGCAATACAAGCTGGGCTCCTCTCTGGTCTACCATTCTTATGAAATAATCGGAAAAGACAGGAACAATGAAAATATAAATAATTTAGTAGAAAAATTAAATTTGGGAGGAACTTATGGAAACAGATTAAACAATTATTATGATAAGACAACGTTTAATAAAATTCCATCTTCTAGTGATATATATATGGGTCCAGTTGTAGAAATTAGATTATCACATACAAAACATCCTGATAATAAACCAATTTATGGGCTATTATATTGCAGTAACGATAGGGAGACTTTGTTTTTTGCATCGTTTGAGGAACTTCAGTTTGATAACCACAATGATCTTAAAGAGGAACCATTTTTTATTGTTCAGGTATTTTATAACAACATATATCTACTGAAAAATGATGGAACATTGAAAATTTTAAAAGGGATGGGAAAGTGGATCTGGGCTTCGCGTCGGGCGACGTCGATCGAGATGCGGGGTATTGAGGATTTAGATTTAAACCAAGATTTTGAAGATATTAATTCTAATCATATGTCTTGGCTAAACGCAATAGATATAACTAAATATCGGGGAGAGAATGATTTAATAAATAACAAACTTAATTTTATAAGTGAAGAAAGAAGTATCGTTAAAAATGGCCGCAACTTTCAAGTTGAGGGATACAACAACTCAAATAATGCTACATTTATAGTAAGTTTAAGAATGAGTAAACGGCTTGATGGTGCAACTGGATCCGATAAATCAAAAATACTACATGAAATACGTCAAAAATTCATCTAGTCAAGTCGCAAAAACAAGTGTAGTAGTTAATAAATGCTGCATTTATAGTAAGTTTAAGAATAAGTCAACGTACGGATCCTTTATCTGGTTCTCATATATCAAAAATACTAAATTTATAACAATAAAAAATTTTAGTAGCAAAAAGATAAATTTTTTTTTATTTGGAAGGACTAATGAGTAATGCACCTTTATTAATTAATTCTACAGAAATATATCCATGTAAATTTCTATGTGATTTAAAAATAGAATATAGTAAATTAACTTTTAAGCATGACTCTTCTACTGATAGATTTCTTATAACTAGATTAGAAGGTTCAGAACTTCATGATGTAATATTCAGAGAAAATAAATATAAATTGATATGGTTTACTATATCTGATACTGTGCACAAATCGGTCAATTCAGAATATAAAGGTGAACTAACACTTGTACACGAGAACATAGATTTAAAAAGAGAAAGACTGATAATATCAATACCATTAAAAATAATTAATGATGCTTCTAAAGAATATTCGCTAGCACAAGATGTATTTTATCAAATAAGAAGAAAAATAAAGACTCAAAAAAAAGAGGACGGGAGTTGGTCAATGCAAAACGTTTTACCTAAAAAAAGATCATTCTATCTATACAAAGGTGGTTATCCGTTTCAAGAATTCACAGATGAAAATTTTTTTGATTACAAGAATGTGGTTATGGATAATTATGTTTTTATAAAAGAGAAAGATTTTGTATTCCTGGAGACAAAAAAGGAAGAAGTGAGTGATGAGATAGAGAGAACAGACATACCAGTATATTATAATAATGGCGATATACAATATAAAGGTGAAAAGAAATGTGATAATAAGCCACCGGATGGTGTTTATGATGGATACAAAATGAATGATTCTTGTGTACAACCTCATATAGTAGATGATGAACCAAAAGAATTATTTAAAAGTCTCAGTGAGAAAATAACGATTTTTATGATAGGACTATTGGGTTTGATAATGTATTTATGTTTTTTTAAAGGAAATGAATTATTTAACAGTCCTATTATAAGATTTATCATAAAATCAATTGGATTTATGTTGTGGGGGGTTGCTCACGTAGCATATGTATTTATTTCATGGATAGAAACAGTATTTTTATTTATAGGTCCTTTAATAATAACTTT